>QMCD01004232.1_pt1 | contig 10706 bp, 7 predicted proteins | sample 1821841 | NCBI WGS metagenome assembly QMCD01 (sample SAMN01991225, study PRJNA193472) | Termite gut metagenome, whole genome shotgun sequencing project. | isolation source: worker | host: Macrotermes natalensis | reverse complement strand
CTGGTCTGTTGGTATAAAACGGGCACCAGCCAATCGTGAAGCGCGTATTCGCCAAAGGGGGTGACGCGCATTTTCTTGCTCAGCATTGCCTGGCGACCGGCCCGGACGGCCTCGCCCATGTCGCCGCACTTGAACAGCTTTTGATAAAAAGCCGGGACAAAGTGCCGCGCCCCCCGAACATACAGGCTGTAACTCATGGCCACCACACTGTGAACCCCAGCCCGCAAAAGGGCGGTGGCCACCGATGAAAATACGCCTTCAGCCTGATCGTCGATCATGGCCGATTGGCAGGCGTTCAAAACCATTATCGGGATGTGGTATTCAGCCAGCAATTGGCTGATGTCTTCGGCGCTTTTCGGTTCCGGCCCATCCCCCCGGTCATTTTCAAAAAATAGCATCCCCTGCCGCCCTTGATAGCGATCATGGCCCGGGGCCGGTTCGGCCGCCTCCTCACCGTTGCCATAACCGCCGTGGCCGTCGAAGTGGACTATATGGTAGAAATCTTTCTTTTCGGCCAGATGGGCGCGCAGTTGATCGAAGGTGGGCGGACGGAGCACTTCTATATTGACCGGGCCGTCCCCGGCCAGATCGACCATGGGCCGGGCCAAGGTGTGATACCCCACGTCATTCTGGCGGGGGCGGGCAATCACCAGCAAAATGTTGAGACGGTCTTTGGGCAGTTTTGAAGACAGCGGCAGGGGGTCGGCTTGATGAATAATCTGGCGTTCAAGACGGCAACGGTGGGCCAGACACTGATCGGCGGGGTCATGGAGGGCCTCCCAGGGCCAGGAGAGAATGTCAGGATCATCGCTGGCTACTCTAAGCTCAAGCCTTTCCAGCCCTTCTTCGCGGGCCTTCTGATACCATATCGTGGCGTTACGGCTGTTGAACAGGGCCTCAAAACAGGTTTGCCCCCAGTCTTTCAGGGCCGCCAGAATTTTTTCCGCTCTGTCCGCATATGGCCCTTTCGGGTATTCAAGATAATGTTCCAAATACCATTTCAGTTCAGTGGCCAGGGTTGCGCCTTCTCCGGTTTCAACCGGAAACGCGGCCGGAAACGGCAGCCGCGCCACCTCTTTTCTGTTGACGTCGTCCCCGGAAACCACAACGAACTTCGCCTGGCCTTCCTCATACCCTTCATGGCAAATTTGCAGCAACATGCGATATCCTTACCTTAGTTCACTTCGAAGAGCGAGGCTTGCTTGCAAAATATTGTTCTTTATTCATGGGTACATCCATATTTTGATGCATGTTCGCTTCATCTCTTTTATACAACTCAGTCTGATCTCCAATATCAGTCGACGTCAGGAGGTTCACAACTTTACGCATAGTCAGGTGAGCCTTATCATCTCCGGTCTCCAGCGGCATATTCAGCGCCAAATGCACATTGGCCCTGTGAAGGGTATGGTCCGGAGCGACTGTTTCATGACGTGCGGAGTTATGATCTTTTGCATATTGTTGAAAACAGGCGGCAAACAGTTTTCTGTCCTCTGGTGATGGGCCGCCTGTAGCTTCAGCATATTCATGCAGCGCGCCGCTGAGTATATATCCATCCTTACCCAAAGGCAGATTAGGGTTTCTATAACAAAGGTCGGCGCCCGCCAGCAACCTGAAACAATCCGCTAACGCGGCATGGTAATTAGGCTCCGTCAATATTTTCTTCATTAACTCGATGTCGCAGTAGTTTTTGTGAAAACATACCACTTTTAAAATTCTTTTTTGATCTTTATTGGCCATTTCAAAAAGAATTGTTATTACGCCATTGGTTGGGTTACCATTTTGCTCGCCGGATTTTTTAATGATATTCAACCATTCTTCCCAGGGCAGCGATGAAGCATCACGGTTAAGGTGTTTGATATAATGTTTAAGCACATAGTGAAAGCAGTCAATTGCCAGCAGAAGTCCTTCTAACTCTTTGATGATTTCAGGTAAGATATCCTGATATGATCTGGATTCCACATTTTTGCTTTCAATGGTATCCAAAAGACTTAAACCGCGGTTGCGATGATTGAAATAATCAAGGGTCTGTTTATAAGAAAATTTTTCAAACTTCTGCTGTGAAACCCACGGAGCATGAAACTGGGAATCAATCAAACCATAGGTGTTTGTTATAAAAATACTGCTGCTGGATTCTTTGTCATGCAGCTCTTCGAACAGATAGTCAAGCCCTGCTCTGTCGTCGTGTGTGCCCCACCAATAATCACCGTTCTTGGATCGAAGTTCGGCCTTATCCCAGATAATAAGGTATTTCTTATTTGTAACACGCTCAATAAAGGCATTAACCTTACCCTTCAAATCAATGTTTTTTTCCAGGTCAAGATCAAGACTGTTAGACATCGCATCTAAAATGGAATTCAAATCTGAAAATTCATAAAAATTCAACCAGCAAATCTTTGTGAAAAAATCACTGTTAGTCGATTCACACCACCGAAGGAACCTGGCGAGTGAAAGTGTTTTGCCAATGCCGCCTGATCCATAAAGTACAAAAGTTCGCGGTCCCCCTGTGTTAGAAAGCTTTTTAAAGATATTCCAATATTGATTTAAAAAGACGGCATTACGTAATTTTCTCTCGGGTATCCAAGGAAGATTTTGAGGCAGGGATGTATGTCTCTGCGGATTACGCTCTCTCACATACAAGTTGACATCCGCTTTGCGGTATAGCGTGGGCACCAGCCATTCACCCATAAGGCTGGTTTCAACGCGGCGGGAACTCTCTTTACTTTGGTTCGCCTGTTCGTCTCGTATTTCGTCTCGCACATAATGAACCGCATCGCAAACGGAACCTTTTGCGAACAATCGCTTGTAAAATGATGCAATGAAGTTGACCGCACTTTCGGGTGATATATCGTAATTCATTGATATGACACTGGGTATGCCGGCTTTGTGCAAAGAAAGACCAGCCGAATCAGAGCTGTTTCCGATGATCCCTGATTGGCAGGCATTCAAGACGGCCAACAAAATCCCTTTATTTTGAAAAAGCCGAATCAGTTTATCATTGTTGGCCGTTTTTACCCTTCCAGAAGCATCTTCAAAAACCAAACGCCCTTCTTCTCCGTGTCCGTCAAAGTGGAATATATGATAGACTGTACCGGGCGCTTCAAGTTTCTCCTCCAGGCTCTCATATGTCGGTGGGTTAATTACTGTGAGATTAATTTCATATTTACTGCCTAAAGCATTCAACTTATCGGATATAATACTGAAGTCGATATCTTTTAACCCGCCGGGGCGGCAGGTCGCCATAAGAATATTGATCGGGCCGCTTGAAGGTTCCCAAATATCCGTGTTTTTTTGCTTGACACTGGATAATTCACGTTCCAGTCTCAAGATAATCTTATTTTGATAAAAGCATAAAGCTTCCCATGGCCAACTTTGAATATCCGGCTCTTTACTGATGACTCTTATTTTTATTATAAATGGCGGCCCATTATCAAAAGCCGCCGACAAAGAAGGATTGTTCTCCTTAAAATGATTGCTGAATATGATGTTGAAACAAGTTGCAGCCCATTTACGCAGGGCTGCTTCAATCAAACGCTCTTCTATGCGAAGTGCATGGCTGGCACGCTTACAGCCCGGGCGCCTATTAAAGTACCATTCCAAACCACGGCACAAGCTGTATTCGCAATCACCTCTTTTAACAGGTATCGAGCGGGGAGACGGAAGCTTTACCGCACATCGAGGGCCTTCATATCGACGGCCTTCATCCCACAGCCTCGCCACAAACAAATGTTCCTCGCCAACCGCTTCTTCATGCCTGAGGGTTATGACCATGGAATTATTTGATCCATTCGACATTATTTGCAACTCTATGGGATAATTTATATTTATTATACTATAAACCGCTTTAAAATGAAAGTGTATTGCAGTTTTCAACCATGGTGGCAGGGGCGTAAACGCAGTCCAAAGTATGGTCAATATGCCACAAAACAAGCGGCCCGGGGGAAACTCCGGGCCGCTTGTAAGATGGGGACTGGTATGCTCGGATCAGAAGCAATTCATGATCGCGGGGCACCATGCCATGAATTGATATGTATTCTGTCCTTCGCTTGAATCGCTTTCTGGGCGGGCCTGGAGGCGTTTTCCGCCGGATATCCGGGCCGCAATCGCTTCGTAAGTGTTCATCATAAGCTCCGGCCTTAACGCTTTTTGACCGCCATGAACACCTCAAGCGCGTTATTTGGCTGCCAGTTCGGCGGATACCATTCAAAGCCCGGAACGGTTTCATCGCAGGTGTAGTCCGCCCGCTCCTTGTTCCATTCGCTGTAGAGGTACATAAAGGCCTCCCCCAATTTTTCCAGATTAGGAACCGTCGCTTTGGCGTACAGACAAGCCGGGAGTTCAATAACGCCCATCCCCCGCGGTACGGCGGCGGATGCGTCCGCTTCCACCGCGGCCCAATAGTCAAAGTCTTCGGCGTTGAGCATCACGCAAACGCCGAATGAACCGACAGGGGCGCTTCCGGCGGCCTGAAGCTCGTCCATTCTGGGGCCGAAAACGTCCCAAATCGCGGGGCAGTCAACGGAGGCTTTGGACATCGTGGTTTGCACTTTCAGGCCGATCAGGCGTTTGGCCGGGCAATCGACCACGGTAACATCAAATTTTTCAATCATTTCGTTCTCCTTCCTGTTGCGATAAAAGTAAACGTATTATAGAATACAAATCATGACAGCTGTATGTCAGTATTCAAAAAATTTCGGTGAAACGTGAAACTGGCCCGCATAATCTCCATCATCATGCTGCTGCTCCAGCAGAAAAAAATCACCGCCCCCCGGCTGGCCGAGATGTTTGAGGTGAGCACCCGCACCATTTACCGGGACATTGAAGTGATAGGCCAGGCCGGAATCCCCGTGACCACCACCCAGGGCGCAAACGGCGGCATCGGCATTATGGAGGAATACAAGGTTGAGAAAGGGCTCTTCACCACCGCCGATATCACCTCGCTCCTGGTCGGGCTGGGCAGTATCCCGCTCACCAGTGAAGACGTTCTGGCCACCATAGCCAAAATCAAAGGCCTGGCCCCGAAAGAGCAAATGCGCGACATCGAAACGAGAGCCAGGCGGGTCATAGTGGATCACACACCCTGGTCAGGGCAGCGGCCACTGCAATCCCACCTTGATGAAATCAAGACGGCGCTGGAAGCCAACAGGCTCATCGCCTTTCATTACTATGACGCGAGCGGCAAGGAAAGCACGCGCACGGTCGAGCCCTATCATCTGCTGCTCAAGGAATCCACCTGGTATTTATTGGCCTGGTGCCGCGCCCGGCAAAACAGCCGGATGTTCCGCCTCTCCCGAATGTCTGAACTGCGCGTACTGAACGAACACTTCACGCCCAGGGAGTTTGAACTCACCCCGCCCGATGAACCTCAGCCTGAAATCATCACCCTGAAACTGCTGGTTGATGAATCCCTCTTGGGCTGGATGGCGGATATCTGCGGCCAAGAAAATCTGAAACCGTATGGCGACAACAAATTCCTGGCCCATTACCCCTTCATCGAAAGCGATTATGGCTACGGAATGATCTTGTGCTTCGGGGATAAATGCGAGTGCCTTTCGCCCGAACCCATCCGCCGCGAAATCAAGCGGCGGGCCGCCGGGCTCTTTCGACTGTATCAGTAAACTTGACATAAGGAATAAAGCTATTTTTGTTTGAATTCATAAGAATAATCACCTCTGATGCCGCAATGACAGGCTGTTGTGAGCTAACAGGTAAAGAGATCAAACTCGAATCAATGACAGGGGCTCGATCAAGCGAGACCCGATGATATGTTTAGCTTTGTCGGGAACAAATCTGGCACAGCTTATGCCAGGTTTTTGGTAACCCTTCGTTTTGCAGTATGGTTTCGAGATACCTACCCGCCTATAATTTTCACCAGCACCCTTTTATCGCGCATACCGTCAAATTCCCCGTAAAATATTTGCTCCCACGTTCCAAAATCAAGCTGGCCATCTGTGATGGCCACCACCACTTCGCGCCCCATGACAGAGCGCTTTAAATGGGCATCGGCATTATCTTCATATCCGTTGTGATCATACTGGCTGTGAGGTTTTTCCGGCGCCAGCTTTTCCAGCCAACGCTCAAAATCGCGGTGCAGGCCGGATTCGTTATCGTTGATGAACACGCTGGCCGTGATATTCATGGCGTTGACCAGGCACAGGCCCTCCTGGACGCCGCTTTCAGCGAGGGCCGTCTCCACCTCTCGGGTGATATTCACATAAGCGCGGCGGGTTTTGGTGTGGAAATGCAGTTCTTTGCGGTATGATTTCATTATGGCCTCATTTTCGTAACGTTCATGCGTATGATTCAGTATACCACACTATCGCGATTTTTTCATTTCATTGCCGGGCTTGTTTATCGGTTCAAGCTGTGCCATACTCCCACAATATCATCAGTATGGCGGTCAACCCCGCTCTGCGCGGGGGATACAGGGGAATATCGTTACGCAGAACAGCGCCGGTCTGCTTGTCTTCAAGCACGGTCAAAAAGCGCAGCAGGCGGCCGGATACAATTTCACCGGCCTGGTGGGCCTGAATATGCCGCAACGTCTGAACAGCGGTCTCAAAGGACAGATAAGAAGCGGGCAGGTGGCGAGAAGTGAAGCCGAGGTCAAAAACAAGATCCGCTCTTCAATGAAGATTATTCAAAACCGCCCAGATAGAGTCAAAAAATACTTCAAAGACCCACGCATCGCCTATGCCGCTTAATTGATATCTTTAATGGCCGGGTGAATAACTCATTGAAACGCGCCATCCAGTTCAAGGTGGTAGCCGGTCAAGGTGGCCGTGAGCCTTCTGGAATCGGCTTTCAGCGTGAATTTGCAGACCGTGCCGGCGCCGTCCGTGACCGTGACTTCGCGCCCGTCATGATCGGAAGCGAGAACGCCCGCATGGCTGTCTATCAGAAGCACCGTCTCGCCATATTGTAACGGCAAGGCGCCGCCCGCGATCTCAAGCCTGATTTCGCCGCCCCTGATGTCAACCCGGCCGCCGCTTCTTTGGGAAGAGGGCCATACCGTGAGCATAGCCGTTTCGGGCGTCGCGGCGTTGGACACATAAAAGGTTATGCTTTTGCCCGCACCCATGCTGAGATCGCCGTTCCAGCGGACACCCGCGCCCCGCACGTCCAGGTGGGGTATGTCGATGACGGCCCCTTGGCTGAGCGGCAGAAGGCCGAAGGCGCTGCCTTCGTAGAGGGCCAGGGCGCTTTGCCCCGGCTGAGGTGGACGGCCGCGTCTTTCAGCACGGCCAGCGTTCCGCCGCCGGAAATGAGGCCCTGAAAAATATGTTGGTGGTGGTGGCCGAATACCAGGGAGGTGTTTTCATCTATCCTGATGTTGCCGCGGCAGCGGATCACCGGGTTTGTGCCGCCCAGGGCAAAGCCGCCGTAAATGCTGAGCGATCCGGAACTGATGACCGTGTTGTCGAAGTGGATATTACCGCCGCTCAGCACTTGGGCGCCCGCTTTGTTTTTTTTCCGCATCTCAATTCTTTCCAAAAAAACAGCCGTCAAGCGCGCGCTTTGGCGGCTGTTTTTTCCTCTGTCACCAGTTAAAATATTACATTGATCGTCAGGCTGCCGGTGACGCCTTCGCGTTTGCCCGTGTAGCCCTGGGCGCCCAGGTCGAAGGAGAGGGGCAGGTTGGGCGAAGGCTTGAAGACAAGGCCGATTTCGCCCATGCCCGTGCCGCCTTTGACTTCCGGCGCTTCGACGGAGACGCCGTTGACGGTGGAATTGGCCTGGCTGTCGAACTCGTGGTCATAGGCCGCGCCGATATAGGGGGCCACGCTCAGGCCGGAGGCCGTGTTCACGGTGTGGTTCAGGCGCGCGCCGGCGCGCAGGCGGTGGGAATCAATGGCCTTGAATTTGATTCTGTCGCCCTCTATGGTCACGCTGTCGCCGCCCTGGTGGGTCCAGAGGTATTTGGCAAAAATGTCCAGGTTGGTGTTTTCAGCGAAATTCCATATATAGCCCAGCCCGGCGTGGAGGCCGTGGTAGGGGGCGGAGGAATCATAGCGCACCCTGTTGCCGGTGGCGGTGAGGAAATCGGAGCTTTGGTAATCGCTCTCCACCCGGCCGAACCGGACGGAGCCCTCGAAATAGAGCTTGCCGGGGCCGACTGGTTTGGTGTCGTAACGGGCCATGAGGCCGCCGCCGTAATATTTGGTGTCGCCTTCGCCGTGGATGGAGGGCGCGTTTACGAAGCTGTTGTGGCTGTCGTAGCTGCTCCAGCCGGCTTCAAAGAAGGCGCCCAGCAGCAGGTCGCCGTCGGCCCCGCCGTTTACGGGGAAATTCCAGCCCAGGCCGGTGGAGAGGCTGAAGCCGCTGACATCGACGTGGGAGCCGGAATTGTAGCGGAGGCTGCCGCCGCTGGTAACGCCGAAGGTTGCGGGGCCGGGTGTGCCCATAACGGTCTGGGTACGCAGCTGGCCCAGGCCCAGGCCAGTCACCAGGTCGGCCCCCTGGGTGAGGAGGCCCACGCCCGCCACCTGGGCTTCGGGCAGGGATTTGAGCTGCTCTTCGAGCCGTGTTGCGCTGTCGACCGTGATCTGGAGCGTATTTTCAACGACTTTCATGGTGAAATCGTAAATTTTTTCGATGCCCTGTATGGCCCGGGCTGCTTGGCCGTCGTGGTTGGAAGAAAGGCCCGCCGCCGAGGCGTCGATCAGGGTGATGGCGTCGCCGGGTTTCAAAACCGGGTTTTTGCCGTCAATATCCACGCCGATGAAGGCGTCGGTGATGTCGGCGGCGCCGGTGGCGACCGTAAGCATGGTCTGCCCGGCCGCCATGTCGGCCGGCACATAAAAGTTCAGGGTTTTATCCGTGCCCATATTCAGGGCGCCGTCCCAGGTCGTCCCCGTGCCCCGCACTTCCAGCGTGGGAATATTGTTTGTTCCGCCCAGAAAATTGAATGAACTCCCTTCATACAGGGTCAGGTTGCTGGATATGGCGCCGGTGTTATACGCCACACTGCCGCCTTTCAGCACGGCCAGCGTACCGGGGCCGGTAATGTCGCCGGTAAGCGTCTGTGCGGCGGCGGTTGTGTTAAACTCCATGAACGCGCCCTCGGCTATGCTGATATCGCCGGCGTAGCTGTTCCCGTTGTCAAAACCCAAAACGCCGTTGCCCTGGCCGTCGCCGACCCTGAGCGTGCCCCCGCTGACAGTGGTGTTGCCGGTGTATGTATTCTGGCCGGTCAGCACGGTAACGCCGCCCTTGTTCATCACGCCAAGGTTGGCGGTCAGGTTGATGGCCGTGCCGCTCTCCGTGCCGTCGTCAGTGAAATAATAGGGGTTGTCCGTTGTGGCGGTATGGTTGAAGTTCACCGTATTGGGTTCCGGAAGGCCGATCCAGTCGCCCTCCACCTCAGTCGCCTTGAGCAGACCCGCCGCTCCCGTGCCGTCGCCGATGTTCAGGGCGCCGGAGGCTCCAAAGGAGCCAAGGTAGACAGAGCCGGCGCCAGCGCCAACGGCAAGCGTCCCGCCGTTTTTCAGGGTCACTTCGCCCGATCCGCCTTCATAGCCGATCTCAACCCAGTCGCCCACCGTCAGTGTGGAACCAGCGCCGTCAATAGTCAAAGTGCCGACAGAGCCAGGGCCGTTGTAGTCGTTTCCCAGAGTAAATTTGCCTGCCACATCGACCGCGCCGCCGTTTTTCAAGGTCACTTCGCCCTTGCCGCCGGCAGAGCCGATCCAGGCATCACCGCCCACCGTCAGTGTGGAACCCGCGCCGTCAACGGTCACTGCGCCGACAGAGCCAGAGGCGTAGGAGTCATCTCCCACAAAGAGCTCGCCTGTCACATCGGCCGTACCGCCGTTTTGCAGGGTCAAATCGCCCCTGCCCCCGTCGGTGGCAATCAAAGCGCCCCCGCCGACCGTCAGTGCGGAACCCGCGCCGTCAACGAGCACCTTGCCGGTGGTACCCTCGTAGTAACTCACCCAGAAATCGGAACCGATATCGGCTTTGCCGCCGCCCTGCAGGGTCATTTCACCCGTGCCGCCGTCACGGCCGATAATGGCATACCCGCCCACCGCCAATTTGGAATTTGCACCTGTAACCGTTATCGTGCCGGAGGTGTCCAGACCGGAGCCCCAACCGTTCCCCAGATCAAGATTGCCGGTAACCTCGGCTTCGCCGCCGCCTTGCAGGGTCATTGTACCTTTGCCGCCGTTAAGGCCGATCTGCATATTGCCGTCCGCCGTGAACGTGGATCCTTGGCCGTCAACCGTTATCGTGCCGTCGCCGTTCACATCGGATCCCAGATGGAAATCCGGATCGACGATGGTAACCGTGCCGCCGCTTTGTAGCGTCAGCGTGCCTGTGCCCATGTAACCGATCCCCGAAGTGCCTGTCTTCCCTCGGCCGCCCGCCGTCAGTGTAGCGTCGGACCCCACGGTCACTGTGCCGGTGCCGCTATAGCCGACCTGTATGCTGTCCGTAACCAGGGACGCGCCGTTGCTCATGTTCAGCCTGCCCTGGCCCTCATCAGTGCCGACTTGGACATTGCCGCCGAGTACATTGGGGCCCGAAGTCGCATCCAGCGACGCGCCGGGGCCGTCAATAGTCAGCGTGCCCAGGGCCGCGTCGGAGTCGCTTCCCAGCCTTACTGAGCCCGCTGTGGCGGCGCCGGATATGGTGACCGAACCGCCGTTGTTGATATTGGCGCTGTCGCCGGCTGCGGGGGTACCGCTGTCCCAGTTACCGGGCGTCGC
>QMCD01003990.1_pt1 | contig 10709 bp, 7 predicted proteins | sample 1821841 | NCBI WGS metagenome assembly QMCD01 (sample SAMN01991225, study PRJNA193472) | Termite gut metagenome, whole genome shotgun sequencing project. | isolation source: worker | host: Macrotermes natalensis | reverse complement strand
GTTTTATCCCAATATAAATCAATACCGATTTCTCCGACTGCAATGTATTTCCTTAATTCAAATTGCTTTTTTATTTCACTTAATGCCGCCGGATATGAATCATTTACACTCGTCGGATGCAATCCCATCATCGGAAAACATTCGCTGGGATATCGATTGCATAAATTATTCAAAGGAACGATGGATTCCACATCAACATTAGGTATAAGAAATTTATAAACGCCCTCGGATTTGGCTTTTTCAATAATCTCCGTAATATCCTCATCAAAATCGTTTTGGTATATATGGGTATGCGTATCAATCAGTTTCATTTCAATCACAATATTTTTTCTCCTCGCCTGTAGTAATACACGACTCCGTATTTTCCACAATTTTCCAATCGTTTCTTTAACTCCAAATCTGCATATTTGCTTTCTACCTGATTCCAAATATTACAAATAATCTCATCCGCCTTAATCCGTAATGCAGATAAATTAGATAATGCCCTGGCAGTATTTTTCTGCCGCATTTTTTGTTGGTGATAGGCTGTTTTAAACATTTCATAATGCACCAATACTTTCGCGATCGCAGGATTATACAACGGTGTTCCGCCCCTACTGATGCGCTCTCTTTCTCCCTGTATGATTTTTTCTCCCCATGTTAACATTAAAGCATCGGAAGATAATTCCGGAACATTCTGACCGTTAGGATCTAATCCGTATAAAGATTTTAATTCCGAATTTATCTCTTTCCTGGTAACCGACAAATTCAAGACTTGAATAAAATGTGATATGTAGAGTTTGGCATTTTTCGCCAATTCCTGAAAAGATTTATTTCCTTGTATTTGTGCTTTGAATGACCGTTCATATTCTGAGCGGGCATTTTCGAAAGATGAAAGAAACACGTTGGCCACTTCCATGACTTCCACAGAAATTATCCTGCTGGGAAACGGGAGCAATAAATCTTGCTCCAATGCACATTTCAGTGATTTGATTCGTGCTGCATCTGTATTTGGCAATCTACGGTACGGCATAATAGTAGTATGTGAATTTATTTAAGACTCCCTAATCATCAAATCTTTCGCGAAATCAAGCAATATCGTTTTTTTCCAATCATCTACCTGAACCGAATGTAATGAATCCAACGCTTTTTGATAAAAATCGTTCATTTTTTCTTCAGCGATTTCTTTCAAATTCAAACGATTATATATTTCTGTAACCGTTTTTATTTTTGTTTTTGAATCGATATTATCGGATGTAATTTGCTGCAACAAGACTTCTTTATCTGTTCCAACCGCCGAATTCAATGCATTAATCAATAAAAATGTCTTTTTATTGCATAGTATATCCCCTCCTATTTGTTTTCCAAAAACGGCAGGATCACCATATACATCCAACAAATCATCTTTAATTTGGAAAGCCAAACCGATATTCATTCCAAAATCATATAATTTTTCAGCATCTGCCGGTGTGCCGCCCCCTATGATTGCCCCTGTTTTTAAGGAAGCTCCCAACAAAACAGCTGTTTTCAACCGGATCATTTCGATATATTCATCGACCGAAACATCCAGGCGTTTTTCAAAATCCATGTCATATTGTTGTCCGGCACAAATTTCCATCGCTGTTTTAGAAAATAAATCCAACAATGGTTTTAATTTCTCGGAAGAAGTATCGGCAATATATTGATAAGATAAGATAAGCATGGCATCGCCCGAAAGTATGGCCGTATTTTCATCCCACACTTTGTATACGACCGGTTTTCCGCGCCTGACTTCTGCTTTATCCATCAAATCATCGTGCATCAACGTGAAATTATGAAAAATTTCCCACGCCAAAGCCGGAGATATGACTTCCGAAATATCTTCTCTATATAAATTATATGAAAGCAAACTTAGAACAGGACGGACTTTTTTCCCTTTCAACGAAAGAATATACTGAATAGGGGCATACAGATTTTGCGGATTTTCAGGATATATAATCTCATCTATTTTCCGGTTAACAATATCAAGCGCTTCATTAAATGATAACATCTTTTGTCTCATGGTTACATCTGTTTGTATAAAGGAAGAGAATTAACAGCAAAATTAAAGTTTTTATTTCTAATACACAAGACAATTGATTTATAATCTAAAATTTATTGGTAAAAATATACCTTTTCATAACTTTTTTCGTTTTTTGTATAATAACAATGATAGACTCATCACTGTGTTCGTAATGACGGATGCTGTGAAAAATCCAAATTTTATTATTACTTTTGCCTAAATTATAATGTTTTTTTGATGAAAAAATTATTTCATATTTCATTCATTATCTTTCTAACAACCTCATTCACAATAGACTCATTTGCACAAGATGGAAAATCGGCATTTGATTTCCTGCAATTACCTTATTCGGCACGTGCAAGCGCGATGGGAGGAACGAATATTTCCGTAATAGAAAACGACCCTTCTCTGGTATTTCAAAATCCCGGTTTCCTTGGACCGGAAATGGATATGGGATTAAACGTCAGCTACCTTATGTATATCGCCGATATTAATGCTGCAAGCGCCATTTTCACAAAGGCTGCCGGAGACAGGGCTGCGTGGGGTTTCGGTGTTAATTACCTTAATTATGGGAAGATAAAAGAAACAATGGTAGAAAATATCATTATCGGTGATATGAATATAAAAGATATTGCCGTTAACGGATTTTACGCTCATGATATAACAGACCGGATACGGGGAGGAATTACCGGTAAATTTATTTATTCTTCATTGGGAGAAGAATATACATCCATTGGTTTGGGTGTCGATTTAGGATTGACTTATTATAATCCCGACAATGATTTCTCATTGGGTTTAACCGCAAAGAATCTCGGTGGACAGCTTACTGCGTATATCGAAGAACGTTCTCCGATGCCTTGGGATATTCAATTGGGTATAACCAAACGCTTGTCGCACGCTCCCATCAGATTTTCCGTAACGGCGACCCGGCTGAATAAATGGGAAAGTTATAATTTAAAAGGAGAAAAGGATTCTTTCCTGACAAATCTTGCCAAACATTTTATTTTTGCGGTCGACCTTATTCCTTCGGATAATTTTTGGTTAGCTATCGGTTATAACGTTAAAAGAAGCAGTGACATGTCTCTGGACGAAGGGAATAAAATGGGCGGTCTTTCCGGCGGAGCAGGAATTCGTATCAAATCTTTTGAAGTCAGCGCAGCCGTTGCTCAATATCATCCCGCAGCTACTTCTTTGATGATCAGCTTAACTAATTTTTTCGGGAAATAAATTCAATTATGACATTTACGGAGAAGATCAGCGTGCAAGGCGCACGCGTACACAACCTAAAGAATATTGACGTAGATATTCCACGCAATCAATTCACGGTCATTACCGGTTTGAGCGGCAGTGGAAAATCTTCATTGGCTTTCGACACCATTTTTGCCGAAGGTCAACGACGCTATATCGAAACATTTTCTGCTTATGCCCGTTCTTTCCTGGGCAATATGGAACGTCCGGATGTGGATAAAATTACCGGACTGAGTCCCGTCATCTCCATAGAGCAAAAAACGACCAACCGAAGTCCGCGTTCTACCGTCGGAACCACCACCGAAATTTACGACTTTCTCCGGTTGCTGTATGCCCGCGCAGGTGAAGCATATTCTTACAATACGGGAGAAAAGATGGTAAAATATACCGACGAGCAAATTATCAGCCTTATTTTAGAACAATACAAAGACAAAAAAGTATACTTGCTTGCTCCCGTAGTTAGAAGCCGTAAGGGACATTACAAGGAACTTTTCGAGCAATTACGAAAAAAAGGTTTCTTAAACGTAAGAGTCGACGGAGAATTGCGGGAAATCATTCCGGGAATGAAACTTGACCGGTATAAAAACCATGATATAGAGGTCGTTATAGATAAATTACTGGTCTCCGACAAAGATGAAAAACGACTGAAAAACAGTGTCGCTACAGGGATGAAGCAAAGCAACGGATTGGTTATCATCCTGGATTTGGAAACGCAAAAACTGCGGCATTTCAGTCGCCGGTTAATGTGTCCCTCCACCGGATTATCCTATAATGAGCCTGCTCCCCACAATTTTTCTTTCAATTCGCCCTACGGAGCCTGTCCGAAATGTAAAGGTTTGGGATATATCAACCGGATTGATATAGATAAAATCGTACCCGATAAAAACTTAAGTATTTATCAAGGCGGTATCGTTCCGTTAGGAAAATATCGCAGTGTAATGATTTTCTGGCAGATAGAAGCTATTCTTGAAAAATTCGGCGTAAACGTCAAAACGCCGATTAAAGATATTCCGCAGGAAGTATTAGATGAAATTATGAACGGCACCGATGAACGGCTTCAAATCAAGAATGAAGCATTGGGAGCTAATTCTAACTATTTCCTTGCATTCGAAGGTGTTGCCAAATATATCACGATGCAACAGGAATCCGATGCCTCTGCCACGGCACAAAAATGGGCGGGACAATTCATAACTACTTTTACCTGTCCCGAATGCAATGGAAAACGCTTGAATAAAGAATCACTGCATTATTTTATCCACGGAAAAACCATCATGGATTTGGCAGATGCGGATATATCGGAGTTTTACGAATGGACAAACAATTTAGAACCGTATTTATCTGACAAACAAAAATTAATCGCTACCGAAATCCTGAAAGAGATTCGGACACGCACTTCTTTCCTGTTGGATGTAGGGCTTGGATATTTATCTTTAAGTCGCTCATCCACATCGCTTTCGGGTGGAGAAAGCCAGCGCATCCGATTAGCGACCCAAGTAGGTTCGCAGTTGGTTAATGTGTTGTATATCCTCGACGAGCCGAGCATCGGACTTCATCAAAGGGATAACCAGCGGTTGATTGATTCTTTGAAACAATTACGCGATACGGGCAATTCTATTATTGTCGTCGAACACGACAAAGATATGATGCTCAATGCCGATTATGTAGTCGATTTAGGTCCCCGCGCCGGACGCCTCGGCGGAAAAGTAGTTTTTGCCGGAACTCCTGAAGAAATGTTGGCATCCGACACTCTCACCGCAGCTTACTTGAACGGCAAGGAAAAAATTGAAATTCCGGCCAAAAGAAGAAAAGGGAACGGAAATGCCATCTCAGTCAAAGGGGCATCAGGAAACAACCTCAAGAATGTCGATGTGAAATTTCCATTGGGTAAATTCATTTGTGTTACGGGTGTTTCCGGAAGCGGAAAATCCACGTTGATAAATGAAACCTTGCAACCGATTTTGAGCACAAAGCTGTATCATTCGTTGCAAGATCCATTACCGTACAAATCTATCGAGGGAATCGAAAATATCGACAAAATCGTAACTGTCGACCAGTCGCCCATCGGCCGCACGCCCCGTTCAAATCCGGCAACCTATACAGGTGTTTTTTCGGATATCCGTAATTTGTTTGTCGAAGTACCCGAAGCAAAAATCCGGGGATACAAACCGGGACGATTTTCTTTCAACGTCAAAGGCGGGAGATGTGAAACCTGCGGCGGAAACGGCTATAAGTCGATTGAAATGAATTTCCTTCCTGACGTGCTGATTCCCTGCGAAGATTGTCAGGGCAAACGATACAACCGCGAAACATTGGAAGTGAAATATAAAGGGAAATCCATTGCCGATGTATTAAATATGACTATCAATATGGCTGTGGAATTCTTCGAAAATGTTCCTCACATACTTGCCAAAATCAAGGTATTGCAAGATGTCGGCTTGGGATATCTCAAATTGGGACAATCATCCACTACCCTTTCCGGCGGAGAAAGCCAACGGGTTAAACTCGCAACCGAACTGTCTAAACGCGATACCGGAAAAACAATGTATGTTTTGGATGAACCGACCACCGGATTGCATTTCGAAGATATCAAAGTTTTGCTTGGCGTAATCAACCGTTTGGTCGACAAAGGTAACACAATGATTGTCATCGAACACAATTTGGATGTAATCAAGTGTGCCGATTATATCATCGATATGGGACCTGAGGGTGGAAAAGGCGGCGGACAAGTCTTATTCACCGGCACTCCCGAAGAAATGGCGAAAAGCAATGTCGGATATACCGCTAAATTCCTAAAAGACGAGCTCTCCTCAAAGTCCGCAGGACTTTTACAGCGATAAATCAAAATAAAGCTCGCAAGCTTTGCGGCAAATAGAATATTTCTGTTTTATCTATATAAACGACGACAGAGCCAACGTCGAAAGGTTTTCCGTTTAAATATGCAACCGATTTAAAAGCCGGAATTTCCAACGTGTTTTTTCCTTTCTTTACAGTCAATACCGGGAATTGGGCTTTGCCGTCGAAACTGTATTGGCAATCTGAAAACACATCAGTATGTTTGGCGAATATCTCTTGAGTCAATCCGGGTAATCTTTTTTGTAATCCGGTTGCATCCGATAAGTAATGATTGATTTCCATGTTTGTATTCATTCCTGTCGGAATATCGCCATGCGGGTGATAAGCTGCCAGAAAAACCTCCTCACCGGTATGTCCTCCGGTAGTGAAACCGATATATTTTGAAACATCTTCGAATAAATACGAAATACTTGCTTTGTCGTAGCCTTTTAAATCATTTCCCCCAATAGAGAATCCTCCGGTTCCATGGTCGGGAAGAACAAGTACGGTTGTATTTCCGTCTTTTTGGGCAAATTCCATCACGGATTGTATGGCGCGGTCGAAAGCCAAATATTCGGCGATACAACCGGCAGCATCGTTGTTGTGAGCTGCCCAATCTATTTTACTGCCCTCTATCATCAAAAAAAAGCCGTTTTCATTCTGCGATAACAAATTAATCGCTCTTTCGGTCATTTCCTGCAAAGACGGGATCTGGGTCGTATCGCGATCTAAATCGTAAGGCATCGCCATATCGCCCCACAACGACCAAACTTTACCCTCTTTGTGATTTCTGAAAGCATTGATATCGTTCGCAAAATAAGCTATATCTTTGTTTCTGAAATGCTGCTTCATATCGTCGGTAACAAGAGAAACACCGCCGCCAAACATCACATCCAAATTTTGATAAGCCATTTGAGAAGCGAGTAAATCATAACGGCCCCTTTGGTAGTGGTGGGAAGAACAATCTGCCGGAGTGGCATGAGGAAACTCGCAAGTAACAACCAACCCGGTCGCTTTATTTTGCTCTATACGTGAAGCTTCCAATACGGTGGTTAAAGGCTGATACGCCATGTCAGCATCCACCTCAACCAAATCATTTTCTTCATCTGCAAGAGGGTATATCGCCACATTGCCCGATTGTTGAGGCATTCCGGTCATGTAAGCAGATGTTGTCGGAGCAGAATCGCCAATCGGAGCATTGGAAGAAAACGTTCTGACTGTTCCGCAAAAATAGGGGTCTATAGCTAAATTTTCTCCTTGCTTGTTATAAATCTGATACAAACGGGCAGCAGATACTACACTGATAGAAGTTCCGTCGGGAATCATTACTATCACATTTTTAGTCGGCGTTATTTTCTTTCTGTAAGAATTTCCATTATACGTTTGGGAAAACAGAAGAATGCTTGAAGATAAAATAAGCAGAGAAACAGTTTTCTTTTCATGATTTTAAATATTTAGTCGTTATTATGCGGATTTAGTTTGCAGCCGGGACACCCATCGCATTTATTCTTTTTTTTCTTATCGAAGAAAATAGAATAAATCTTGCATATAAGGTATATTATTACAAGTATTCCGATGATTGTTATGATGATATTTTGCCACATGAGATTAAAATAATTTACTTCCTATTTGATAAATTAAAAAGCTCATAAACCATGCCAAAGTGGTCGTATAGAGAATAACGAATACCGCCCATTTCCACGAACCGGATTCGTTCTTTATGGCGGTTACGGTTGCAATACATGGGAAATAAATCAACACGAAGACCATTAAGCTAAGGGCAACTAATGGGGTGAATATATGGGTACCGTCCGGTTTAACAGCCGTCTCAATTCTGTGAGGCAGAGAAGCGCCTTCCGGTTCATTGTATAAAACACCGATCGTGCTGACAACAACCTCTTTGGCTGCCATTCCGGAAACTAAGCTTACACTGATCTTCCAATCAAATCCTAAAGGCTTCATAACCGGCTCTATAAAGTGGCCTATTTTTCCAATGTATGAATTACTTTCTTGCATTTCGCGGTTTTCACTGCGGGGGAAATATCCTAAGAACCAGATAATAATCGATGCGACAAGAATAATTCCTCCCATTTTTTTCAAATATTGAGAGGCTCTGCTCCATGCATGGCGAATAATGGATTTCCCTGTCGGAATACGATATGGCGGTAATTCCATTACAAACGGGAGGTCTTCTTCTTTGAACAAGAAACGTTTAAATATCTTCGCCATAATAATTGCTAAAATAATGCCTGTCAGATACAGTCCAAACAAAATGATTCCTCCATGTTTGCTGAAAAATATACCGACAAAAAGCATGTAAACCGGAAGTCGTGCCGAGCATGACATCAGCGGATTAATCAGCATCGTGAGCAAACGGTTGTTACGGCTTTCTATTGTGCGGGTTGCCATGATGGCCGGCACATTACATCCGAATCCCATAACCAAGGGAATAAACGATTTGCCGTGCAATCCTATTTTATGCATGACTTTGTCCATGATAAATGCCGCCCTGGCCATATAACCCGAATCTTCCATAAACGCAATGAAAAGATACAGGAGTATAATATTGGGCAAAAACACAATAACCCCTCCTACTCCACCAATAATCCCATTGATCAATAAATCTTTGAGAGGACCTTCAGAGATGGCTCCGGAGAGCAGATTAGACAGGGATTCAACGCACCATTCTATCAACATCATCGGATATTCTCCCAACGAAAAAGTTCCCTGAAACATAATCCACATAAAAAATAAGAAGATCGGGTATCCCCAGAATTTATGCGTAACAATAGAATCGACAGCGCGCGTAAATTTCAATGTATCGACTTTCCCTGTTTGAAATGTTTCTTTTAAGGCTCCGTCGATAAATCCATATCGTGTATCCGTAAAAACAGTTTCCGGTTCTTCTTTGAATTCACTTTTGATGTTTTCAGATTGTATTTCAAGCGTTTGTTCGATTTCGTTTTTATTCGGAAGTTTTTTAACAAAAGATTTAATTTCCTTGTCGTTTTCCAATAATTTCATGGCAATATACCGGGTCGACATTTCTGTTCCGATATTTCCGCTGGCTCTCAATTCTTTTTTGATGCAGGAAATAACCGTTTCGATAGTTTCTCCATAGTTGATATGTACATGGCGGGCAATAGCGCTTTTTCCCTCATAGACTTCTATGACCTGGTCAAATAAAAGGTCGATCCCTTTTCCTGTTTTGCTGACGGTCGGAACAATCGGAAATCCGATCATCTTCGCCAAATTTTTGTAGTCGAACTTAGCTCCCGTTTTTTCCAACTCATCATACATATTCAATGCAATTACCACCGTTGCATCCATATCGATCAATTGAGTTGTCAAATATAGGTTCCGTTCAAGGTTTGATGCAGCAACAACATTGATAATAATGTCGGGATGTTCTTCCGTAATATATTTCCTTACATAAATTTCTTCCGGAGAATAAGCAGAAAGGGAATAAGTTCCCGGAAGATCTACTATCTTGAATTTATAATCTTTGTGATAAAATATTCCTTCTTTGGCATCGACGGTTACTCCACTGTAATTACCTACATGTTCGTGAGCGCCGGAAGCAATGTTGAATAGGGATGTTTTGCCGGAATTGGGGTTACCCACAAGCGCTACATTGATGGTTTTACTTCTGTTCTTCGCAATATTTACCCAACCGGATTCTTTGGTTAATGCTTTTTGTGAATCGTCTTCCTGCAAGTTTACGGCTTCTTTTTCGGTAATGACTTCTATCAAATGGGCTTCACTTCGCCGCAAAGAAACTTCGTAACCCATTACACGGTATTTTACAGGGTCTTTCAACGGAGCATTCAGGATGACTTCCACCATTTTTCCCTTGATGAATCCCATTTCGATGATTCTTTTGCGGAATGCACCCCTCCCTTTGATTTTGACAATGACTCCTTTTTCGCCTGTTTGCAATTCCGATAATAACATTATAAACTATCCTATTAAAAAGTAAATTAATATGGGGACAGTGATACCTGCCATTAAAGTACTAAGTGTAACTATTTCACCGGCTTCACTCCCGGTGTTTTTATATTTTTTATTAAATAATCCGAGAGTTGCAGCTGTTGGTAGCGCTTGCATTAAAACAAGTACACTGATTACAACAGCCGGTGCTCCAACCATTCTAAGAAGCATCCACGTAATGATTGGCGGGATAGTTAACTGTGCAAAACAAACAAAAACTACTTGCCAACGTTTAAAAAGCACTTTTAGTTTGGCCTCACTCAACATAAAACCTATACACAGTAATGCTAATGGAGTGGTTAATCCGGCAATCATACCAACTGTTTGATCGATTATTGCCGGCAACCGGATCCCCAATATAAAGAAAACAGCGCCCAACATAATTCCGACAACATTGGGATTTATAAATCCTTTCAGCGTATCTTTCCAAGTGTATCTATCATTAAAAAGCCATACACCATAAGTAAATAAAGCAATTACCCATGGCAACATAAATCCTGCGTATGCAATTAGTCCGTCTTGACCAAAAGCCATAGAAACTAAAGGATATCCGATAAACGAAGTATTATTGAAAACAAATGCAAATTTATACTCATAATTATTCTTTTTAATTATTTTC
>QMCD01002314.1_pt1 | contig 10709 bp, 12 predicted proteins | sample 1821841 | NCBI WGS metagenome assembly QMCD01 (sample SAMN01991225, study PRJNA193472) | Termite gut metagenome, whole genome shotgun sequencing project. | isolation source: worker | host: Macrotermes natalensis | reverse complement strand
ACGCTGATGCTCTGGTATGACGCGAACAGCAACGAGCCATGAATAAGAAGAAGTATGGGAATGGGGATTTTATTGCTCTTTTTCTTCGCCTTTTTCGCCGTCGTCATAGACTTTCGCCCCTTTGCACCGCGATGTAATGTAATCCCAAACGAAACCATACTGCTCCGGGCTTGCGTAGATTTGGTTCCAGACAAAGGGCGCGTTCACCCGGATCACCTTCCCTGATATTGATGCTTTCGGTCATGTTCAGGATTTTCCGTCTGACGATATGCTTAAAGTTCAAGCTGACGATGAAATTCAAATCATGGACTAATGTCGTCGCGCGGTTTTATTTTACTGCAAAATCCAGAAGCGCTGAAATCTGCGAGTCGCGGTTTATCCCTTCATACGCCTCCTTCAGCCTGATGCCCTCCGGCGTCAGTTCAAACACGCAGCGTTCCGTCACGTACAGCACGCGCTGCCCTCTGCGAAGCGCATTTTTCGCTGAAAAGCTGATGGCCGCGATATCCTTTTTGAATTTCGCGATGCTCCCCTCCTGCTCGATGACGACGCGGTCGCCCTCCTTCCGGGCGATCAGCCCCTTGGCGGTGAAGGTAAGACAGAAGACCACGGTTTTGGTCGCGGCAGTGATATTGGCGAATCCGCCGATGCCCATCAATCCCGCACTCGATTCATGGGAATTGACATTGCCTTGGGCATCCACCTCAAGACCGCCCATGAAACAGATGTCCAGCCCCCCGCCGTCGTAGAAATCAAACTGCGACGCCATATCGCAAATCATGTCGGCGCCGATGCTGGCGCCGAAAGACACGCCCGGAGCCGGCAGACCGCCGATGACTCCCGATTCCACCGTGGTGACGATGTCCTGAAGGACGCCCAAACGCGAAGCCCATTTGCCCACCATCTCCGGTATGCCGATGCCGATGTTGACGACGTGTCCCGGACGGAGCTCCCTGGCCGCACGGGCGCCGATGATATCGGGAGCCCCGTCGCTCGCGGGCGTCTTCTTGCGGGAGGCCGGAATCTGGCCCATGTAATAGTCCATATGGCTGGGCGGCACGTGGATGTCGCCGGACATCGCCGGATAATAAGAGCCGCAGTCAGCCGTTCCCTCCGCCACCACGACCAAATCGACAAGAATCCCCGGCACCACGATGCTTCGGGGGCGCTGGAAGGAATGGCTTACCCTGTCCACCTGCACGATGACGGTGCCGCCGTTCGCCTTGGTTGCCTGAGCCATTGCGAGGGCGTCGACAGTCACATACTCTTTTTCAAAGCTGACATTGCCGTTCGGATCGAGGGTGGTGCCGCGGATGAAGGCGACGTCGAACTTCGGGGTTTTGTAATACAGGAATTCTCGGCCTGCCACGACGGCGTTCTCGACAAGTTTTTGGGTGGATGCGGCGTTCATGCCGGGACTGCCGACACGGGGATCGACGAAGATGTTAAGGCCGATTTCACTGAGCAGGCCGTCCTTTCCCGCCGCCGCCGCCCGAATGGCATGGGAAAGGACGCCCAGCGGAATATTGTATGCTTCGATGCGGTTTTCCCGCGTCAGACGCACCGCGGCCGGCATGCTGGCGAAGTGTCCTGCCACGATTTCCCTGACCGCACCCGCCGCGATGTAGGGATCGGCGAAGCGGGACTCGTCCCATGCTCCGAATCCCGCCGCGCAGAAAAGCCGCAAATCACGCGGTTGTCCCGTCTCTTTCACTCGCTCGAAAAGTGCCTGATGCAAAGCCTCCGGATTGCACAGCGCGAGAAAGGCGTTAATGCCGATGCAGTCGCCGTTTTTGATCACTTCGACCGCGTCCCTGGCTTCGACGATTTTGAACATCGCGCTCTCCTCGCAAGGCTATTTCCGGTGCATCGCTTGATGCTTATAAATTCAAAGACATACCCTTATCCCATAAGCCCTTTTAATAAAAAATAAAAAAGCCCCCTGATTAGCCGCCGCAAGCGTTTTCCGCCGCTCTTATCGGCCGTTACTCCTTCCGTCGCCACCCCCATCATCCCCCTGACGCCCCATTGGGTTGTAATTTTCCTTTTTTGACGGGGTAATGGGTTCAGAGCTATAGGGTTATATTTTTTCTGGTGCATTTGGGGTTGTTGGGATCTGGGATATAGGGTTATGGGTTATATAGGGGTGGTTTTGTTACAGCCCATTCGCATCCTGTTTACAGCCTGACAACATCCTTGAGGATGTAAAATGGATGTGAGCAGGATATGCCGCGCGCGCCTTTCCCGCATTTTCGCCGGAGCGGCGCTCGCCCGTCGGTTTGCTCGCGGGGAATATTTCAGGAGGCGGATGCTATGGATTGCAATGGAGGTGATGGCGAGAACGCTGTGCCGGTGGCGGGAGCAGTCGTTCCTGTGGGCGGCGGTGCTGTCCGGCGAGTCAGGCCAGACAAGGGAGCCGACAGGAAAAACAGCGGTGACAGTTACTGGTCGGTCAGGATCTCCTCGACGCCGCGTCCCTTCATCGCCAGATCGCGGATGAGGATGGATGTTCCTGGTATGCGGCTGAAGCCGATTTTTGCCCAATGCTTTTCATAGGCTTCCTGCGATTCAAGATACCCGAACACCATCTCCGGGGAGTCCGTCATCACATCCGCTTCCGGTTTCTCCCACGGCCACATGGCTGCCAGGCAGCATCCGTTGCCGAGACAGTCGATGATTCTTTCAGCCGCGGCGAGCGCCAACGCTGAGAACTTGTCCTTGTTGGCGAAGCGACCCCACTGGAAGTATAGAATGTCGCTGTCATAGGAATCGAGTTCCAGCTCTTCGCGGAAGTGCTGGGATCCATCGAACAGGGCGTCATACAACCGTGCGGCTTCGTCGGAATCTGCTTCAAACATGTCATAGAGGTGGTTGCCGTCCTTTGCGCGGTATGCGTCGACGTTGAACCTCCAGACATCGTAGTGCCCGACGGCATTGCGCACCGCTCCTGTGACGGGTGAAGTGTCGAGGATGGTGGCCTTGTATTTGAGTATGTGGGTGTCCGGCTCGGTAGAATCGAGGAGGGTGTGCGCAGTGAACTTTATGGTGTAAAAGGGCGTTTCGTCTTCCAACTCCAAGGCATCTGATTCCGCGTCGTCCACTTTCATCGTCCTGTCCTGATTGCGGATTGAGTATTGCCGGTCGCTTTTGTAGAAACGCTCACGTCGCGCGAACAGGCTCATCCCTCTTTTTGCAGATGAAATACCGACGTATCCGTCGAAAACTCCGCCACGCATACTCTGTCCCGCCCCTGCTGCTTCGCCTCGTACAGTGCCTTGTCGGCGCACGCCACCGCATGGCGCAACAGGTTCTCTCCCCGCGCCCTCGGGGCAATCGACGTCACCCCGATGCTTACCGTCACCTTCTCCTCCTGACCTTCCAGCGGCACCGGTGCTTGCGCAATCAGGTTGCGAATGCGCTCCGCCGCCATGCGCCCGCCGGACAAATCCGCCTTTGAGAACAGGAAAATGAATTCTTCCCCGCCGTACCGTCCCATGCTGTCGTTGTGTCTGAGTGTGGCATACCCGATGTCGGCTATGTGCCGGAGAGCCAGGTCGCCGTTCAGATGACCGTGCTTGTCGTTGAATCTTTTGAAATGATCCACATCCATCAAGGCGATGCAACAGTCTTGATCCAGAAGCGAGTTTGTGAGCAGTTCCATCTCCGCCTGGGCGAAAAATGAGCGCCGGTTCAGCAAATTGGTCAGCGGATCGTGCTCGGCTAAATAACGGAAATTCTCTTCGCTCTTCTTCAGCGCCTCCAAAGCCATCCCGCGCTTCTCCACCTCCTGCCTGAGTTCCCTTGCGACCGCCACCAGTTCGTTTTCCTTCTCCTTCAATGCCGCCAGCGCCTCGTCCAGTCTGCGAACCATGTTGTTGAACACGCCGGAGAAATCGCCCATGAAATCGATCCGCTGCTCCAAGTCCCCCTCCTGCACCCTCTCCATCTGCCACACCAGGTGCTTCATATTTGCCTGGAGCGATTTCACCGCGCCGGCCAATGAGCCTCGCAGGGGGATGTTGCCCGAAAAATCGCCCTTGGCGCACATCCCCAGCTGCCGGCGCAACTCCACAATATAGGCGTGTATCTCGCAAAGTTCGGGCACCTCCGCGAGATTTCCTGTCAATTCCGGTGTCTTTCCGCCGGTGAGCAACTGTTTGATATGCCGCGCCGCCGCCGCCGCATCCGCCGGAGCGGGTGCATTTTCCTCAGCCATTGACGATCTGCCCCCGGAAACGACAGGTGCGCTCGCCCGAACACCAGCAATCCACTTCCCGCACGTGGAATTTTTTCCCGGTGAACGCCTCGAGTATGCCCTGAATGATGCCCTCGTCGTAGACGCAAATCTGCTCGCTGGTGTCGGGAAGCCCCGAACAATCGAGATCCTCATCCACTGTCAGCTGCACCTCGCCCGCGTCCATGTCCACCTTCTCGAAGCGCACAATCCCGATGCGCAGCTCCCGGAATTTGGTCTGGACGGTATTGGCCAGCTCGCCGATGTTCTTGGCGCCCCGGCAGTAGCGGTTGAAAAACGCCGTCCCGGCCAGAACCCCGGCTTCCCGGAAAAGCTCATCGGCTGTCTCCGTGCCGTATTTCCGCTCCAGAAGATCGCGCAGGGTGAACTGGAACAGGCGGTAACTCTCCAGGGACGTGTCCGCTCCAAGGCTTGGGCGGGGAGCGCCATCCGTCTCCGGATGCACCAAATCCCAGGAAAATTCGTACTTCCGCGTTGAACTCATGGTCAAACTGCCTTTCAATTGAGTTCCCCTGAAGCGTTGCCCAGCTTCGGGAGAAAAATGACGGTTTGTCCTCCTGACTCTCCGGGGTTGACGCACCTGTCGCGGGGTATATATTTATCGTTCTGGAGGAAATTATGCAACTGTGTTTTGGGGCGATGAAACTCAATCATGTGTCCTTGCCCGGCGTCGGGGGAGTGCTGGACTCCGATGCCGGTACGGTTAGTGTGACGTGTCACAAAACGGCGAAGCCGATGCTGGATGCTTATATGAGCGCCGAGGATATCGTTATTGAGGTTCTGAGCGCGGCGGGTGTGCCGGTTTTTCTCCCGAAAGCGAAGATGGAGTCCGTTCGCGCCGATAACAACGCGGAATCGCTGCGCGTGGTATTCCGATTCGAGCCGAACTGCACCACGTTCAAGCGGCCGGATTGAGTGTGGCGCCGACGGAAGAAAACGAAACGCGGCCACCCGACTGATTCGGATGGCCGCGTTTGTGTTTTTTGGCGTGCCGCCGCCGCTCACATGCATCGATACGGTGAACCGTTTATTTACGGTTGCGTTCTTCGTCCATAGCCTTCCGCCATTTGTCCAGGGTGCGGGTGGTGAATTCCGGCCAGAGGCAGGAGAGTCCGACAATGATCGCCGCGCTGCTGAAGTAGTAGGTGTACTTGCCGGTTTTGAACGCCGCGAAAATGCAGGCCGCAACCACGCAAAAGCTGATCGTGTGCATGACGATCATGAATTTCCTGCTGTCCGTGATGGTGTATAGAGCCACGCCGAGTATGCCGAAAAGGCGGATAAATATGTTGTTTCGGCGCTTGTACATGAAAATGGCGACTCGTTCCATGAATGTGCGTTTCGTCGCTGACAGGCCGTGTTCTTCAATATTCGACTGCATGATGCTCCCCTTTTCCATAATATGATTCGAGAATGAAACCTTGTGACGGTATTGCCTCCCCCGCCCGCAATCGCGCCGTCCACAGTCACCCGGCAGTTTTCTGATCGCGTCCAATGCGTTGTTCGCACCCTTCCCGCGCGACGGAGTCCGTTGTGAGCATCTCCCCCAGGGACTCGACCAGTCCGCGCTTGCGGCCGTCGTGTGCCCGGCCGTATATGTTCATGGTCATTTCGAGGGTTTGATGCCTGGCCAGATCCTGGAGTTCCTTGGGGGCGGCGCCCACATCGAGCAGGAAGTTGACGTAGGCTGTGCGCAGGGCGTGAAAATCCAGCCTCCCCCGTTCCGTCTCGAACGGAATGCCCGCCGCATCAAGGTCTTTTCGGAGCATCGTCGCCGTGTTGGCCGGCACATACAGGAGTGGATCGCCGGGGAGCGCCTTGCGGCCCGACCGCGCTCCCTGCCTTCGGTAAATCCCCTCGTAGAGCCGTCTGGCCTCTCCCATTTCCGCGAAAGCGCCGAGGCGTTCCATGAGTGTCGCGGGAATGTATTGGAGCCTGTTCATCCGTCCCTTGTCCACGAGGTGATTGATTCGCAGGGCGCTGTTGTCGCGATCCAGGTCTTTGGGCCGCAGCATGCGCAGTTCGTTTTCCCGCAGTCCGGAGCAGACGGCCGTTTCGTACAGCAGCCGCCGATGCGGGGCGCATCGCGCCAGGAGGAGGCGGTATTCGTCCTGCGTCATCGCCCTGCGCACAAAGGTCGGCTCGGTGTTGAACCTGCCGAGTTCCCGGAGCGGATTGCCGTCGATGTAGCCTCTGCGGAAGCACCAGAGAAGCATGCCGCGAAGGTTTTGCACCTTGTTTGATACCGTTTTGCCGCTTTTTCCCTCCGCGAACATGTCCCGGCATTCGGCTTCGACTTTCCGCAGTATGCCGGCCGTGTCGCCGATTTCCTTCAAGCCAAGGGCATCCCGCCAGAATTTCAGATCGCGTTCCTTTTTGTCGGCATGCTCGTCATCCCACGGCAGCCCGCGCCTGCCTCCATGAATCTGCCCCCATGCCATGTATTCCTCGAGTACGTCGTCGAAGGGGCGGGCGTGGGCCGGTTCCTCCTCCTCTTCCTCGGGCGGGGGCCTGAGACCGTTCTTGATCTCGCGGATATGCTGCTCCAGCGTGTCCGCCTGCTTTTGGGATTGCGCCTTGTTTGTGGTCAGCGTGAACATCTGCCTCCTTCCTCTGTGGTTGCAAAGGACGACTCGCCATTTCGGCTGCATGACGGGGTTGCCGTCCTGATCGTATTCGGCTTCCATCTTTCCCGTTTCCTGATTCCTTTTCATTCGGTGGATTCTGAAAATCGTAGGCACGCCTGCTCCTTTCGTATTCAATGAGAATCATACCCTGTATAGCTTTTTCGCCTGTTTCAGCGCTTCCGCTTCCCTTGTCGCGATCTGGTTCCCTATCCATGCCTTGAGGCTCCTGACGCTCCAGATATTGCGGCCGGCGCAGGGTACGGCCGGAGGAATCTCGAACCGCTCGACCATTCGCTGCAGCGTCCGACTCGAGCATTTGAATGCTTGCATCATGCCCACCTTGGTCAGCAGATCGTCATCCTTGTATTCCCCCAGGTGGAAACAGGCCGCGCTTTCGTCAAACTCCCTGCTTTCGGAAAGCATGCCGGCGCTTTCGTTGGCGCCATCGTTCATCGGGGCGGGATTCACCTCCGTATTCGCTGTCATATCCATTGCTTTTCCTCCATCGTTGTGGATGCGGTTCACTCCTTGCGCCGCTTGCCGGGCTGGGGACAGCCGTTGTTCACCCACTCGTCGAACTTGTTCCCGTCCCATCGCAGAGAGCGGCCGAGAGGAAGCGGTTTGGGGAGATCCCCATTTTTGTGCATCCTGTAGATTGTTCCGGTCGCGTCGTACTGAAGGATTCTCGCCAAATCTTTCGCCGTGTAGACTTTCGGCGGGGTTGCCTTGCTGACGGCGCTCCCCGGGTCCTGCCGCGTGTCTTTTTTCATGCGTCCTCGCTTTCTATGCTATTTTCCCTGCCTTGCCTTTTCTGATGTCGAGTTCGTGGGTGATGAAATTCCCCGAGACGCAGCCCTTCCATCTTGATGGATGCCCGTCCTTCTGGCGCTGGGAATCAATCATGATCTCGAGGAATAGCTGCCTGGCCGCTTCCGTCGGGCTGTGCCGCCGGCCGTAAGAGGGGAGCAGCGCCGCCATTGTCAGCGCGACCGGATCGGCGCCGTCCTCCAGCCATGCCTGTCCTTCCCGCCGGGTTCGGTAGACTGCGTGCACCTTGTCCATGTACACCATAGTCCACCATGCCGGGGTGCTTTTGCAGCGTGTGCACCGGTAATAGAACGAGTTCAGGGTGGCGATGGAATGAAAGACGAAAACAGGCTTGAACGCGGTGAACACATCAAGGTACGTGAGCGCGGAGCAATCGAGCTGATCCAGTGACACCGCAATACCCTGTTCCAGCAAGGTTTCCGGGCAAATATCCCGGAAATCGTTCTCTCCCGCCCTGATTATCCTGTGCGGACGCCTCTCTCCGTCATTTTCCGTCTCCACCCCGTCCGCCTCCCTCTTTGGCAGCTTCATGGTTATGAGGGAGCCTTCTTTTTCTGGCGCATTGAGGAGCGCCGGGATGCTTCGTCCGCGCTTTTTCCCATATTCCCGGCCGTTTTTTGCATGTATCTCGACCAGCCTGTCGCGGTTGCCGGTCTTGTACTTTCGGTAGAGATATTCTCCGGCATAGAGGAGCCAATCCGCGATCATCCATCCATCGAGCCATCCCTCCTCCTTCAGTGCGGAAACAAACAGGGCGGCATCTCCCGGCCACGCGGCCAGAGCCGATATGAAGCGACGGGAGGATTCCTCGTCTCCCCTCCACATATCCCCGTCCTCGGCGTAGTCCAGCGCCTTGCACATCAGATGCAGCAGGGAACCCAGGAAGAACACGGGGGGGATCTCCAGCAGTTTCGCACCCGAGACGAGCCGTGGATCGCCGATGACTTTCGTCTGTATTTGCAGAGCCGCTTCCGACATTGTTTTCACCGTTCCCGATCGACATTCCGCCGAAAAGCCGGAAAAAGCGCCCCTCTTTTTCGCTATAAAACGTGTTTCGCTTTACGCTTTTGCGATCCCGGTCATTCCGATTTGCAAAATGCACCTCGGCAAGGAGTTGCGGATGCGAAAATCCGGTGGCAGTTGCCGGCCGTTCTGAACGGCGCACAAGAAATGGCAAAAAGCGTCACTTGTTATTGCTTTTCCTTTCTTTTTTATCGTAAGTTTTAGCGAATAGATTTAGCGATATTTTTTGAAACTTGAATAATAAATCGATTGCGCTATTTAATCACCCCTGCAAATGCGCCGAAAGGCGATGCGTTAGCATTAACCGGGAGATTATAGAGCAATGATGGAATATAGAAACGATGCGGCTCTCTCCGGCGCCGGAAGCACGCGGCACCACTCCGTACCGCGCACATCATCCATGCCCGAAAGCGCGGATTCCGGCGCCTCTCTTCAATCCGAGGGAGAAGCCTTCATCGAAATCAAGGGCCGGGAAGGCAGCAAGACCGTATACCGGAAAAGGGTCAACTCCCTCGAGGACGTCACCGAGGCCGAGATTCAGAAAATCATCGGCATCGCCCGTCGTCTGCCCGCAGCCGCCTTCGACGCCCTTCTCGACTCCGAGACAATCGAGCTGATGCTCAATCCCAGCGGCGACATCTACCTGGAGAAACTCGGCCAGGACATGCACAAAATCTGCAGGATGCGCGAATCGGAGGCGGAGGAATTTATCCGGAAAATCGCGGGATATCTCAAAAAAACCGTCACCGTCGACCAGCCGATACTCGAGGGCGTCCTGCCCCTGGACGATTCGCGCTTCGAGGGACTCATCCCTCCCGTGGTGGCGCACCCCGCCTTCTCGATTCGCCGCAGAGCGGTCAGGGTGTTCACCCTCGCGGACTATGTCGATTCGGGAATCATGACGGGCGTTCAGTGCGAAGCCATCCGCCGCGCCGTCGTCGACCGCCAGAACATCATCATCATCGGCGGGACGGGAACGGGCAAAACGACGCTCGGCAACGCCGTCCTTCACGAAATCACTCTGGCGGAGCCAAACGCCCGGCAGGTCATTATCGAGGATACCGCCGAACTCAATTCCACCGCCCTCAACAAGGTCAATCTCCAGACGTCCCCGACATGCGGCATGACCGATCTGGTCAGGGCGACGCTGCGCCTCCGCCCCGACCGGATCATCATCGGCGAGGTACGGGGAGCCGAGGCGTTTGATCTCATCCAGGCGTTCAACACCGGACATCCCGGACTTGCGACTCTCCACGCCAACGACTGCGTCTCCGGTCTGAGGCGATTGAAATCTCTTATCAGTCAGCATCCCTATGCCCCCCGCGATATCGAACCCGACATAGCGCTGGCCGTGAACGTCATGGTCAACATCATCCGGTCGGGAAATGAAAGGAGGATACGAGAAATCGCGAGGATCAGGGAATACGACCCCAACCAGACGAAAAACAACGGCTACGATCTGGAGGTGCTGTAAGCGCGTGGCGAGTGTGTGACAAAGAAGCCGCTGTGAAGTTGGGAGGGATGACGATTTGTCGCCGTTCGGCGGCATCATCCCCGCTCGTCCACGGCTTGCCGGAATCTGTCCGGCGGGCCGTGGCACGGGCTTTTTCGCGGTTCCGAGTGTGTGTAGCTGAAGGACAGAGTGAAATGTCCCTGAGATATATCTCCATGTTCTCCGGCATTGAATGCGTGAGTCTGGCCGTCAGGTTGGCCGGCGTGGACTGGGAACCGGTCTGCTTCGCCGAGACCGCCCCCTTCCCGTCCGCTGTTCTGGCGAGTCGCTATCCTCACGTTCCGAACGTTGGCGACATTACCCGCCACGACTGGCGTCAGTACCGGGGCAAGGTCGACCTGGTGGTCGGCGGCTCCCCGTGCCAGGCCTTTTCCACCGCTGGTCGGCGCGCATCTCTTTCCGACGAGCGGGGGAATCTCACCCTCGCGTTTGTGGAGGCGATACATGACATCGATCCGGAACT
>QMCD01002916.1_pt1 | contig 10711 bp, 7 predicted proteins | sample 1821841 | NCBI WGS metagenome assembly QMCD01 (sample SAMN01991225, study PRJNA193472) | Termite gut metagenome, whole genome shotgun sequencing project. | isolation source: worker | host: Macrotermes natalensis | reverse complement strand
CTATGCTTTCTGTGAGAACCGTCCCTCGTTCAGCAAATACGAAGCGTGCTGCGAGGCGGTCATTATGAAGGTGTCGAAGGCAAAGGTCGCCGATCTTGCGGCCCGGTCGCACGATTTTTCGCAATGGATGATGTATATGTCGCTCATACAGCTCTATGGTTTCGAACGCAAACGCGAGGTCATAAACGGCGACGCCAAGGAACGCATCGAAGCCCTGATCGCCAACCGGCCCGAGATATTGGAAAAAGTATCTTCGAAGAACGTCGCGTCGTACATCGGCATCACGCCCGAATATCTGAGCAATCTGAAACGCCATTTCGCCAACAAGTGGAAGAAATGACCACCGTACAGGGTGTTTTTATACTTTTTTCTGACTTTTCCCTGAATCTTGGAATGGTTTAAGACTTTTTTTATTGTCCCGGTTACTTTTGTGTTCGGATAATAATTACGCTAATCTTTACTGCCATGAAAAAATTCACTCTTTATCTATTAGCATCTGTCGCAGCTTCGACTCTTTTTGCCGCCTGCGATAAAACTCCCGAACAAACGTCGGTCGTCGAACCGATCGCAGTCGAAAGCGTCTCACTCGATGAAATTTCGCTCGAACTCATCGTCGGCGATGAATTTACTCTCACTGAAACGGTCCTTCCCGCCGATGCCGAGGACAAAACCGTGTCGTGGTCGAGCAACAATGAAGCCGTTGCCACCGTCGAGGACGGGGTCGTGAGTGCGGTAGGCACCGGAACGGCGACGATCACCGTGACCACCACCGACGGTGAAAAGACAGATGAGTGCGTCGTTAATGTCGGTCTCGCTCCCATTGCTGTAACGGATGTAATGCTCGGCGACACATTGCTGACACTCGGCATCGGCGACGCGATCACGCTGACAGCAACAGTTCTACCCGAAAACGCGGATGATAAATCGGTTACATGGTCGAGCAGCGACGAGGCGGTAGTGACTGTCGAGGCCGGGGTAGTGACAGCTGTCGAAGAGGGACGGGCAATTATAACCGTGACTACTGTCGATGGCGGTAAAACAGCAATCTGTACCGTCACGGTCAATCCGGCAGTTGTTCCGCTCGAAAATCTCGAACTCGAAGAGGGCGAAGTGTCGATCGGCATTAAAGTCGAAGGCGACGAAAACTATGCGCCGCTGGCACTCACTCCGATCTTCACTCCCGCAACCGCGACCGACAAAGGGATAGTATGGGAGAGCGAAAACGAGGAGATCGTGACTGTCGAAAACGGCCTGTTGACCGGCATCGGTCCGGGTACGACGAAGGTCACGGCAACTTCGGTCGACGGCGGGTTCGAAGCCGAATGTATCGTTCACGTCGAGGTTCCGGTCACGGGGGTCAGTTGGCTGACCTCTCCGATCAATACCGTCGTGGGCGATCCCCCGAGAGTCAAGATCGATCACAGAGTCGTTATCGCTCCGGCAAACGCAACAAACAAGAAAGTCACCTACCAAAGCAGCGACGAGACATTTCTCACAGTCGAAGTCGACCAAGACGGCAGTGCCTATGCCGTTCCTCAAAAGGCGGGTACGGCCATCGTGACCGTGACGACCGAAGACGGCGAATTCACGGCCGACCTTACTATTATTTCGGTTGATCCGGTTATCAGGGTCACGGGTGTAAGTTGGTTGACCACTCCGATCAATACCGTCGTGGGTGATCCTCCCAGGGTCAAGATCGACCACAGGGTTGTCATCACACCCTCCAATGCGACCAATAAAAAAGTGACGTATACAAGCAGCGACGAAACGTTGCTTACCATCGAAATCGATCCGGACGGCAGTGTTTACGCCGTTCCTCAGAAGGCCGGTACCGCCGTCGTCACCGTACGGACCGAAGATCGGGGACACACTGCCGACCTGACCATAAATGCCTCCGATCCCGTGGTCAGAGTCACCGGGGTCAGTTGGCTGACAACTCCGATCAATACCGTCGTGGGTGATCCCCCGAGGGTCAAGATCGACCACAGGGTTGTCATCACACCTTCCAATGCGACCAATAAAAAAGTGACATACACGAGCAGTGATGAGACGTTGCTTACCATCGAAATCGACCCGGACGGCAGTGTTTACGCCGTTCCTCAGAAGGCCGGTACCGCTGTCGTCACCGTACGGACCGAAGATCGGGGACACACTGCCGACCTGACCATAAATGCTTCCGACCCTGTTATAAGAGTCACGGGAGTCAGCTGGTTGACCACTCCGATCTACGCTGTCGTGGGCGATCCTCCCGGAGGTGTCAAGATCGACCACAGGGTTGTCATCACACCCTCCAATGCGACCAATAAAAAAGTGACGTATACAAGCAGCGACGAAACGTTGCTCACAATTAACGAAACCGGTAGCGGCGTATATGCCGTTCCCCATCGGGCCGGTACCGCCGTCGTCACCGTACGGACCGAAGACCGCGGACATACGGCCGAACTTACAATAATAATAGTAGAACCATGAGAAAATTAACGTTTTTTTCGATAGCGGCGACAGTGGCTGCCGGCCTTATGTTCTTCACGTCTTGTGGAAAAGGTGGCGGAGAAAAGGAAGTAATTAAACCTGCGCTTTCTATCGACTCCGAACTCATTGAATTCGGCGATGGAGACACCTCGGTGAAAGAGGTGAAAGTGACGACCAATTCACAGACTTGGTCTGCGACGACATCCGCCGACTGGCTCACTTTGGAACGCCATACCGACGGTAAAACGCTGCTCGTTTCCGTCAAAAGTCTGAATCACGGCGACGATGCGCGCAACGACGAGATCACCTTCACCGCCGCCGGCATCGATCCTGTCGTGTTACCTGTACGGCAGGAAACGACCGAGATCGGACCCGAGCCTCGCCTGTCGATCGATTCCGAGGGCATCGAGTTCGAGAGCGACGACGACACTTCGATAAAAGAGGTGAAGGTAACGACGAACGTGGACAGATGGACCGCGACGACATCGGCCGACTGGCTTACTTTACAACGCCATACCGACGGCGAAACATTGCTCGTTTCAGTCGACGAACTAAACTACGGCGATGATGTGCGAAGTGCCGAAATTACCTTCTCCGCCGAGGGCGTCGATCCCGTCGTGCTACCCGTCGAGCAACTCGTAAGCATACCCATTATGCAGGATTGCGATGTTTTGGGCTATCTGATGTATTACGGAAACGCCTTCCGCAACGGAAACGCCCAGTTTATGTTCAATTTCTTCAACTCCCGCACGAATGTCGGGCTGAACGTCACCGGTTTTAGTCCATTGCCCGACGACGGATACGACGGCTTCACTATGCCCGTGGGTACATACGTTATCAACGAAACCTGCGAGGTGGGAACTATGCTTCCGGGTATCACACGTTTGAGTCCCTTCGGAACTTGGATATACGAGAACGACGGCACGGCCATCACCGAGATCATAATTACAGGCGGTACGCTGGAAATTTCGCTCGATGGCGACACATACACCGTCGACACCGATTTCAGCGGCTATGAGCGTGCGAATCCCGACAATACGATGGATAAGCTTCGTATGAGATACCGGGGACCGGTCGATCCCTTCACCACCGACCTTCGCGACTATTCGTCCGACATTTACGCGAAAGACCTTCCCGGAAGTTACAGTGCCAGAGGTACCGCAAATTATAATGAGACCAACCCCGGCCCGGGTAGTTGGACGGGTACCATAGCCCCTGTCTCCGATAGCAAAGACAGGTTCACCTTCTCGGGCGGATATCTGGATCACTGGTGCTATCTGGAGAATAGCGAACTCTATTTGGACGGCAACACCTCTATCGTCAAGAGCAAGGTGGACGAGGTCGATGTCGACGTTTATGTTCGCGCGTTCGTCGTTGTCGACGGCAGACTGTTTTGGGTTTACAGGAATGACGGTGAAGAAGGAGAGCACGGCTACGACTACCCGATCCGAAACGCCGGTGGCGGAAGGTTGACGTTCCGTAATCGTATGGAAAGCGAGGACGGACGTCAGCACGACGTTATGATCGGTGCCGTCGGTATCGATGCCCAGGGCGAGATATACGTTATGAGCGAGTGTTACAAGGATCTGGAGTACGAGGTCGACGGATTGAAAGTGCCGGTCGAATCGATAGTTTCGGAGTCGCACGCGCCTGCGATGCATTCGGCGAGATACTCCGGTTATGAAGTCAATCCCTCAAAAGATTCTTCTTCTGACCTGCACCTCTCCCGCGGGTACTCTTTCCACCGGTTTACAAACCGTTAGGAGATCTATACCATTATGGAAAGAGGTCTGTCCCGTGGGAGACAGACCTCTTTGTTTTGGCTGTGGTCAAAGCTCTATTCGCTCCCCGTTATAGAAATCGAGTATCTTGCTTCGGAACATCAGCTCGTACTTGGCCTGCACCTGTTCCGAACGGCTCGAAAACAGAAGTTTCGCGGCCTCGCTGTATTCATAAACGGTGGCTTTACCGTTCGTGTAACGAAGTTCCATCGCACGGAACGACTCCTCGGCCGAGGTCAGCGCGCGGCGCGTAGCGTCGTATCTCGCACCCGCGGTTCGCGCTCCCTGCCACGCCTGCTGAATCTCCTTGTACAGAGCGAGTTTCACGTTCTCCAACTGCAACGCCTGATCGGATACACCCAGACGCGCCATCCGAACGTTATTGCGGGTCCGGTTGCGGTTGAATATCGGGATGCTGAGGTTCAAGCCCACGCTCTCGCTGTGACGGTTGCGCAGTTGGTCGGCAAAACTCTCCTGACCGCTTTTGCCGAACATATAATAATAGCCGTTCCCATACGACGCGCCGAGGTTCAGCGATGGCCACCAGGCCGATTTCGCCACCTGCACCGCACGTCGGCCACTCTCCAAATTCAACTCGGCCTCGCGCACGACGGGTTTAATGCCGAGAGCCGTTTCATATATCGCATCGGGTGAGCGGACTATACCATAATCGCCGGATCGAACTTCCCCGATAGCAGGTTCGGCGATATCGAAATCGGGCGAATATTGCAGGTCGAGTGCCTGCGAGAGGTTGAGCAGAGACAGTTCCAGATCGCCGGCCGCGTTCACCTCGCTCAATTCGTCCTGAGCAAGCTTAGCCTCTATTTCATAGAGCTGCGAGCGCGCCACCTTACCGCTTTCGACCATTCGGGCGGTATTCTCCACCTGCTGCCGCGTAAGGGCCGTCTGTTCGCGACTAACGCCAACGATCTCTTTTTTGAACAGCACATCGAGATACAAGCCGGCGATGTTCAGTTCGAGATTTTCACGCGCTTTTTCAAGACCCGCAACGGCGGCTTCGAGGTTCAATCTGTCGGCCTCCACCTGCCGGTTTATGCGAAACCCCTCGAACAGGGTCATATCGGCGGACACTCCGAGCGACGTGTTCGACGCCTGAGTGTTCGTGTACGAGTTGTCTATACCCGAGGTAGTTCGCCCGAAGCTGAAATCCTGTCCGATCCGGGCGTTAAGGCTCGGCAGGCGGCTGTTCTGCGTCGTGTTGAGATCGATCCGCGCGCGTTCGACCGACAATTCCGTCCGCCGGATATCGATGTTATTCTCCACAGCGTGGTCGATACATTGCCTCAATGTCCACTTCCCCTGCGCCGAAGCGAATGTACACACCGCTATGCCGGCTATGATCAAAATGATTTTTTTCATCGCTCACTCTTCATTGTTCATTCACTTGACGATCTGACTCCCGCGAACTTTCTGTCCCGCCGCAAGCCCCTCCTTAACTTCTATCATAAGGCCGTCGGAGAGTCCCGTTTTCACGTCGTGACGTTCGAAGGTCTGGTTTTTGGCAAGCGGGTCGGTCTCGAGCCACACGAATATCGAGTCGCCCGAGAAGTTCACCGTACTTTCGGGAACGGTCACCACATCTTCCACTCTCGCCAAAACGATCTCGGCATTGGCACTGTAACCCGCACGGATATTCACTCCGTCGGGAATGGCGACGGCAGCCTTGATCTCGAACAGTATCGCCCCGTTCTGCTCGACTCCCTGTGGTGAGATGTATTCCAAAACGGCGTCGAAGGTTTGATCCTCCACCGCACCGACCGTTATCTTGACGTGCATTCCGGTATGGACCCTCCCGACTTCGGTTTCGTCGACGTTGCCTATGAAAATGAGGTCGTTCATATCGGCGACAGTGGCTATGGTCGTCCCTTCGTTGAAGGTGTTGGCCTGAATCACCGACGTACCCACTTTGACGGGAATATTGAGGATCGTCCCCGTGATGGTCGAGCGGACCTGTGTATTGGCGATGTCGCTCGTGCTTTTCGACGCACCGTCACGAACGATATCGAGGTTGTCGCGCGAATTCTGCAACTCCTCCACGGCGCGGCGGTACTCGGCTTCGCTGCCTTCCATCTCCTCGCGCGAGATGACATTCTCGGCGAACAGCACCTGTTGACGCTCCCAAACGGCTTTTGTCGTTTCGAGAGATATCTCGGCGATACGTACGCGCGATTCGGCGGAATTGAGCTGATTCATATCGGGAATGACCTTCACGACGGCAATCACCTCACCCTGACGTACGAAATCGCCCGCCTCCTTACGCAGTTCCGAGATAATGCCCTGTATCTGCGGCTTGATCATAATTTCGTCCCTCGGCGACACCTTCCCCGTGGCAACCGATGTGTTCTGGATCGTACCGATCGTGGCTTCGACGATGTTATAGACGACGGGCGCGGGACGCGACTTTCTCCACAGGAAGTAGAATGTGCCGAGTACGACCAATCCCAGCAGCACGAACAGGAAAATTCTGAAAAACTTCTTCATACGTATTATATTTTAATATTATTCCGCTATGTCATCCCGAGCGAGGTGCGACGGCACCGACCAGGGCCTATTCCTTTATTATTCGTCGCTCAGCGCATCTATCGCCTTGATCTTCAAAGCGCGCCATGCAGGCAACAAACCGGCGGCAATGCCGCTCAACACAAGCACCGTCATCGCCGCGAGGGCGAGGTTGAACGAAACCACGGGTTCGTCGATGGCTATGCTGCGGATATCCGTCGGAACGAAATTCATCTTTTCCACAAACAGCGACACGCCTACTCCGCACAAAAAGCCCAGCAACCCCGCGATAGCCGTCAGAATAAAACTCTCGCTCATTATCTGGACGATGATATCGGCGGGTTTCGCACCGAGAGCGCGTCTGACGCCTATTTCGCGCATCCTCTCCCGCACGGTGACGAGCATAATATTGGAAATGCCGATAATACCGCTCAACAACGCTCCCAAACCCACTATCCACATCAGAATGCTCACAGCCGTTATCACGCCGTTGACGGCCTTGAACTGCAATTCGACATTCGTACTCCATATCGCCTTCGTGTCGGTGGGCGATATGTCGTGTGCGGTCATAAGAATCTTTTTGACCTCGGCTTCGGTCTCGGCGGCACTGATACCGGGTTTGGCCGTCAGCGCGAGAAACCAGAAGTTATCGCTTCGCTCGAAAAGCATTTGTTGGGTCGTATAGGGCAGATATATCGTCTCGTCGACGGGAGAGCCGATGTTGGCCTGCGAAAGTGCCGACATAACCCCGACGACCTGAAAATAGATACCGTTGATGCGTATGAACTGCCCGTCGGGATTTTCGCCCGGATTGAAAAGGGTTTCATACACGGTACTGCCGATCATACACACCTTTCGCTGTCCGGCCACGTCGATCTCGTTTATCAAACGGCCGTTAATCAGATTTACCGCACTTATATCGAAGATATTGGGGTATACTCCTTGAAAACGGTATGTCCCGCTCTTCATTCCGCGTACCACGTTACGGTCGCTCCCTCCTCCCCACAGCATCGGAGAGACGACATCGACTGTTCGGGATTTTTGGCGGATAAGCTCTATATCGCTGTTCTCAAAGGCCCAATACCGTCCCTTGCGATAACCCTTATACGCTTCGCTCGTCCGGTCGGGACCCATAAATATCGAGTTGGTGGCAAATCCTCCGATCTGCCCTCTGATGCCCTGACTGAGTTTGGTGCCTATCGCGAGGAGTACGATGAGCATAAACAGACCCCAGAACACCCCGAAACCGGTTGCCACGCTGCGAAACTTGTTACGCGTTATGGTCGCCCAAATCTCCTGCCAACTGTCTATATCAAAAATCTTCACGCCGAACCCGTAATTCGTAATTAATAATTTAGTCCGCTCTCATTGCTTCTATCGGACGTATTTTGGTGGCTTTGAGCGAGGGGATAAGCCCCGCCACGACCCCGCTTGCGATAAGAACCAAAAGTGCCGCGAAGACTACTCCGAGGCCCACGGTCGGATCTTTGAACGCTGTCATCTGACCGTTGCCTATGCCGCCCGTACTTGCCATCATTCGGGAAACAAGCTCCGTGAGGCCTATCCCGAGCAAGATTCCTATATATCCCGCCACCGTCGTGATGAACACGGCCTCGATGATAACCGATTTTATGATCGACCACGGGGTGGCCCCGATAGCCTTTCGGATGCCTATCTCGCGCGTACGTTCCTTCACCGTGACCAGCATTATGTTGCCCACTCCGACGATACCCGCCACAAGAGACGCAAACCCGATAACCCACAGGAAGATGTTTACAAACCGGAACACGTTTTGCGACTCTATCGATTGCCGGGCGTTGTTCCATATATACATGGCGGAGGTGTCTTTGGGATCGAACCCGAGATACGCTCCCATTTTCCCGCGAATACGCTCGGTAAGAGCCTCGGCATCCTCCACGGTACGCACCGTCTCGGTGTAGACCGTGAACTCGATGCTGCTCACACCCCAGCCGCGATCGTAAAGCATCTTTGCCGTCGATAACGGAATGGCGATAGAGGGGTTGTTACCCGGATTCCACGGCGTGTCGTAAACCCCCACCACCTGAAAAGCGATACCGTCGACAACAATATGCTTCCCTATCGGGTCTTCACCGTTCTTGAACAGCACGTCGGCCGTTGCCTTACCGATCACGGCGACCTTGCGCCGCTGCAACTGATCGACATCGTTGAGGAAGCGTCCCGCGGGAAGCTCGAAAAATTGAATGTACTGCACCTCGGGCAACGAGCCTTCGATCCTCCATGTGCCGTACTCCTCCCCGTAACTGACACTGGTCGTGTTGCGATAGATATAGCCCGTGATATGTTCGACTTCGGGAATGTTGTCGCGCACGAATTCGACGGTACGGTCGTCGAACCGGATGCGGCGGTTGGCTCTGAGGATGTCCATCCCGGATAGAGGCGTATCAAGTTAGACGCCCGTCCCTGAAAATTCGACTGAACGCCGTTCTGCAACCCGTTCCCCGCCGCCAGAAGCACGATGAGTAAAAAAATACCCCATGCCACGGCGAATCCCGTCAGGAACGTGCGCAGTTTGTTGCGCTTCATCGTCTCCAATATTTCACCCAGGATATCGAACATACGATCAGAACTCGATTACGGGATTGGGATTGTGTTTGTCCGAAGCGATAACGCCGTCGCGCAGATAGATGATGCGGTCGGTGGCCTTGGCAACGGCCTGTTCGTGAGTGACGATCAGCATAGTGATCCCCTCTTTGGTACTCACATCCCTCATTATTTCCACCACCTCGCGCGACGTGGCGGTATCGAGCGCGCCGGTCGGTTCGTCGGCAAGGATGATGCTCGGATGCGAGATAAGGGCGCGCGCAATCGCCACTCGCTGTTTTTGACCTCCGGACAACTCGCTCGGCAGATGGTGCGCGTGAGTCCCCAGCCCCAGTTTTTCGAGATACTCCATCGCAAGGGCGTTCCGTTTTTTACGCGTCATACCATTATAATATAGCGGCAACGCGACGTTCTCCATCGCGTTCTTATACGAGATCAGATTGAACGACTGGAAAATGAAGCCTACCTTACGGTTGCGGAGTTCGGCTGACTGGGTCTCGGTCAGATCTTTAATAAGAGTGCCGTCGAGAACATATTCGCCCGTGTCGTAATTATCCAAAATGCCGATAATGTTCAACAGTGTCGATTTTCCCGAACCCGACGCCCCCATTATCGACAGGAATTCCCCCGGTGCGACATCCATATCGATGCCTTTGAGTACGTGCAGGGCGTTCGGTTGCCCGAGATTGTAAGTTTTATTGAGATCGCGAATCTTTATCATTGGTGTCTGTTCTTATGCTTTTCGACGCATCGACCGCCAAAATATTACAATACATTATCGCCACAAATATAATGGTAAAACCGATACTATGCAATACATACATCTGTTTTGTGCAAAATATCGCTCGCATTTCCCGCGAAGTTGCTATCTTTGCTCCTGAATTAACTAACGTGTTGTTTCTAAATTTATGCGAAAAATGAAAAACTTTTTGGTAATCACAATGGCAGTCGCAGCTCTCACGATCACAGGGTGCGACAGAACCTCCGGCACACAGGAACTCGATGTTTTGATGCTCTCTTCGTCGGAAGAAAAGGGCCCCGACGGTATCGTCCGCCTGACCGAATACGAATATGACGAAAAGGGAAATCTCACGAGCGAGATACAGACACTCGGCGGTCGTCCCGCCTATGAGGATACAGATTTCGAATACGTGAACAGGACCGTGACTCGCTATCGCACCCTCCACACCGACGCCGGGACGATCAGTCAAAAACTCGTGTCGACACTTACTTTCATCGGGAGCCTGAACAACAACATAGAAACCAAATTCGAGATGTTCACACTCGGCGAGGGAGGAAGCGATACCGATCCCGTCGAACGCTGGGAGTGGACTCTCCAAGGTTCGGGGCAACCCCAC
>QMCD01002313.1_pt1 | contig 10711 bp, 9 predicted proteins | sample 1821841 | NCBI WGS metagenome assembly QMCD01 (sample SAMN01991225, study PRJNA193472) | Termite gut metagenome, whole genome shotgun sequencing project. | isolation source: worker | host: Macrotermes natalensis | reverse complement strand
TCGCCGCGGTTACCGCTACGCGGGCCCATCGAGCGGCTTAGGTAGCATTGTCCGCTGAACCCCACGCATATCGCCCCGTGGACGAAACACTCGAGTTCCATGTCGGTTGCGGCGCGGATGGCGCGTATCTCATCGAGGCCCAGCCCGCGTTCGAGCACGGCTCGCGAGAATCCCGCATGGGCGAGGAATGCCACATCTTCAGGCTCGGCGTTGCACATCTGTGTCGATGCGTGGAACTCTATTCCGTTGAATGCTCCCTTTATATCGTGCATGCCCATTCGTCTGAAAGCCATATCCTGCACGATCAGTGCGTCGACGCCTGCGGCTATCAGATCGCGTGCGATATCTTCGGCATGCTCCAATTCGTTATCGAAAAGCAGCGTGTTGAGGGTTGCATATACCCGCACCCCGAACTGCCGCGCGTATTCCACCAAACGCGCCACATTCTCCACTGTGTTACCTGCCGCCGCACGTGCGCCGAACGCCCCACCGCCCACATAGAGCGCATCGGCGCCATAGTCCACCGCAATACGCCCGCCGTCCAAATCCCGCGCCGGAGCCAACAATTCGAGCCTCTTCATCGGAGACAAAGATAGATATGAATTATGAGTTATGAATGATGAATTATGAGTTATATATGAAAAATCACTCTTCACGCTCGCTGTGCCCGATCTGTAATGACGAAATAATAAGGTCATGATGTCGGCAACTATATCCACATATCTAATTAACTTATATTGTCAATGTGATAATATTTGTTGTAGTCGGAAAAATATGAAAAGCATTTGCTGTATGCGACACGGATCGAATATATATTATTGGGGCAATAATTAAAAGAATATCTCAACGATTCCCTGTCTCGAGTCGGCTTACCTGGCATCTGTACCTCGTATTTTGCGAAAAGATATTGCTATCCGGCCGCGTTAGTAGTTTTCATTTTTTCAAACAATCCCAACAATCGATATGCGCAGGTATTGCGATTGTTGTAAAATCGTAATAAAATAGTAATTTTGTACCGGTGAAAATTTTTCTTTATGGGAACTATGTACATTGTGGCTGTGGGGATTTTGATGGCGCTGGCTATTTCGGGCCTTGTCGTGGGGGTATCCAACGATGCGATTAATTTTCTGAACTCAGCCGTGGGGTCGAAGGCCGCGCCCCGCCGAGTGATACTCTGTATTGCATCTGTGGGTATGATCATCGGTGCGCTAACCTCGGGGGGGATGATGGAGGTTGCACGAAGCGGTGTGTTCTATCCGGCGCAATTCACTTTTGCAGAGATTACAATGCTGTTCCTCGGGGTGATGTTCGCAAATGTTATCCTGTTAGACCTATTCAATACTTTCGGACTTCCGACGTCGACCACGGTATCTTTGGTCTTCGGGTTGTTAGGCGCAGGGCTTGCGGCGGCGACGGTGAAGATCGCGGAAAGCAGCGAATTGACCGCGGCCGATCTGGGGTCGTTCATCAACAGCGGCAGCACGCTTGTCATAGTATCGGGCATTCTGCTGTCGGTGGCGTTGGCGTTCGCGGGAGGCTCTATAATAATGTATCTCACGCGTATTATATTTACGTTCCGATATAAGAAGGTTTTCCGCAACTTCGGTTATCTGTGGTGCGGCATAGCATTTACTGCTATCGTCTATTTCGCACTGTTCAAGGGGCTGAAGTCGTCGGGATTGGTCAGCGCGGAGTTCACCGAGATGGTAAACGGAAATATGTTCATGTCGTTGTTCGTGATGTGGCTGGGATGCAGTGCGTTGCTGGCGGCGATGCAGCATCTGCTGAAATTCAATATCTTGAAGATCACAATACTTGCAGGTACATTTTCGCTTGCGTTGGCATTTGCGGGCAATGACCTTGTGAACTTTATAGGGGTTCCCATCGCAGGCTACGATGCTTATCTTATCGCCGATGCTTCGCCCGAGGGCGCACATACGCTGATGGGCAAGCTTATGGAGCCTGTAAAGACGAATTTCGGGCTGTTGCTTATCGCCGGCGCCGTTATGATAATCACACTATGGACATCTAAAAAGGCAAAGACCGTTGCCGATACCGAGATCAATCTCGCCAAGCAAGATGAAGGTTCGGAGCGTTTCGGTTCGACTATGATGTCGCGGTCGGTGGTACGTGCAGCACTGTCTATAAACAAAGCCGTGGAACGCACAGTGCCGGACAGTGTACTACGATTTATCAATAAACGTTTTTTGCCGTTGCGTCCTGGCGAAAACGAGGATAAAGCACCGTTCGATATGATACGCGCCACGGTTAACCTCACGGTAGCATCGATCCTGATCTCCATTGCTACGAATATGAAACTGCCTTTATCGACGACCTACGTAACATTTATGGTCGCAATGGGTTCGTCGCTGGCCGACAGGGCATGGGGGCGTGAAAGTGCAGTATATCGTATCACAGGTGTGCTGACAGTGATCGCGGGCTGGTTCTTCACCGCCTTGGTGGCATTTGCCTTGGCTTTGGGTGTCACTATGGCATTGGCCTACGGAGGTTTCTGGGCCGTAGGAGCAATAACGTTGCTGTGTGTATGGATGCTGATCCACAGCGCGCGCATGCACCGTAAACGCGAAGGTGATTCGTCACTCTCCACACCATGCGGAGTGTCGGAAATGTTGGAGGATTGCACCAGACAGGTCAGTCAGACAATGGACAAGGCTACGGAGATATACAAAAAGACCATCATCGCGATATTCGAAGAGGATCGCCGCGTACTTAGACACATGGTCAAAGATAGTAACGAACTTTTCTTCCAGGCACGCGAACGCAAATACGAAGTGATGCCCACGCTCCACAAATTGCAGGCCGAGGATATCGAGAATGGCTATTATTACGTACAAGCCGTTGACTACCTGAGCGAGATGACCAAGGCACTGGTACATATCACCCGCCCGAGTTTCGAACATATCGATAACCATCACGAAGGCCTAACCGAGGAGCAGGTGCGCGACCTGGTCGATATAAACGACGAAGTATCGGCTATATACGACAAGATAAATTCGATGCTTGCTAAAAACGACTTCTCGGATATATCTTACGTTATGCGTATGCGCGACACGCTTTTCGAGAAGATGGACGAAGCTGTACGCGCTCAATTGCGCCGCATAAAATCGAAACGAGCCACGACTAAAAACAGTATGCTCTATCTGAATATCCTCAACGAGACCAAGACAATGGTACTCCAGTCGCGAAACCTGCTCAAGTCGCAAAAATATTTCGCCGAGAAAAAGTAGGGCCTGTTATTTCGGAGTAAATTCGATCTAATGGGATAGAGCTTCAGTAGAAAATTCAAAACAAGTTATGGGCCGTGCATCAATTTTGCATGGCCTTGTTAATCTGTCATTACGAACTATACGGGCAGTACATGGCGGCATGAGGTTGCTCGTGGAAAGCAATAGATTCAGTTGTCATCTCGAGTGTGGAGCGAGATATCTTTCTCAATCCGTAATCCTGAATTTATCATAGTATACCTGCAATTTTGAAATCTCTCGCTTCCGCGACGCAACTGTGTTCGAGATGACAGTGCGTGCTCCCGCGGTGCGGATATTTTTTTAGTTCGCCCTGTGCGAGCTGTATCATGTAATATAACAGTAACCAGAATGGCGGCGTATAGGGCGAAGCACGACTATTTTCCATTTTCCATTTTCCATTTTCCATTAAATAACTATCTTTGTCGTGTGAAGAGATTTTTATTATTGTTCATTGCGGTTATATCGTTAGGTTCTTGCATTAAGGATGACCAGATACCCGCGCGTCAGCAGAAGGATTTCGAGAGCTATCTGGCAAAGACGGACAGCTATGCCGGTGAATTGCCGTGCGATACCCTGGACGGAGTGTGGCGCCTACTCGAGAACCCTCGAGAAGAGCGTGAGGATGAACCGCAGGCTACGGTCGGCAGCGAGGTGGAGATATACTTTGAAGGTTATGTTTTTACTTCGTCGATAGATCTTGATCCCATGGCCGATAAAAATCCCATGCCGTTTTACACTAACCGTGCGGATATAATAGCAGCCATAGAGGCGTATATGGAGAAAGAATTGCTTGATGATGGAATAGTGAAAGATGTAACGTTCGATCCAAGCCTTTGGCCGACGGCACCTATGGTGGGCCGGTTGGGTGGCAGCGGTTTTTTCAAAGGGTTGGACAAAGGTCTTCGGGGAGCTTATAAAAACGACCGGCTATTGTTATTGATAACTTCCGAGAACGGTTACGGAAGTTCGGATATAGGCGGAGTGATAAAAGACTCGCCTTTGATTTTCAGAGTATATGTAAATGACGTAAAATGATGAATATAAGGATTTTATACATTATTGCAGTGGCAGCCGTCCTGTCAGGGTGTGCAAAAAGAGAGGACCCTGATTTAGACCCGCGCGAACAGCAGGCATTCGATAGTTGGATGGCAGCGACTCACCCCGAAGCAACCAGAATGGAGAACGGGATGTATGTCGAGTGGCTGCAGCAGACGGATTCAGAGACAGCAAAGCCTGTAATTGGTAGCGACTGGGTCTCGGTGGATTATTTAGTACGCGACCTCGAGGGTAATATTATGGGTACGCGCAGCGAAGAGGTTGCGCGCGAAGAGGGCACTTTCACTCCCGTAACACATTATGTCCCCGATTTCGCAATGCTGGATTCCGAATTACGCTACTTTACTCCGGGGGAATATGAGATCTTGCCCATGATGAAAGTTAACGATAGCGTGCGTCTTTACCTGCCGTCGAATCTCGCCTACAGAAATGCCGACATTACTTTTGTCAATGGTTATGAAGGGTGGCGTTACAGTGCAGCAAACCCGTTAAATTCTTCTACGGGAGTTCCGCGTGCAGGGCGTGCGGTAACGATAGACTTGGCCTTGCGAGATATTGTATCAAGTCCTGCGGCGATAGAATTAGATTTAGTAAACTTGCGAGGAATGGATCTGGAACCTGTTTCGGATACCATCCCCGGGCTTTATTACGAAATAGTGGCAAGCAACGATCCCGCGGCGGAGATCATACCCGTAGACTCTACTGCGTGGATAACATGGACATGCCGCTTTTTGGAAGATGGTAAATTGGTCGCCACGAACGATAGGGAATTGGCCATAGCAGAATGGAAAGATTACAGCAGCCGCTATCTGACATTCGATCCTTTTACGGCAAGCGGTAGTTCGCCTATAAAGGGTAGCGCGCTTCAAACTGCCGTGAAACATGAGTTGATAAAATACAACTCGACGATCAGACTGATTTATATTTCGGATTTCGGATATGGCGGTATAGGAGCCCCATCAGTGTCGAGCGAAAATCAAGCCCCGCGCCCCGTTATATTTCCTTATACGCCGCTGATGCTTGAAGTGACCGTCATGCCCGAGGACTATAATAAAATCGATGACGATTCGGAGGATTCGGACAATTAATAAATATTTTAATAATCATCCGAGTAGTTCTTTAACTTTTGCAGAAATGTCGCGGCCATCGGCGCGGCCTGCAAGTTGTTTCGATGCTACGCTCATAACCTTACCCATGTCGCCCATGCCAGTGGCGCCGACGCTTGCAATGATCTCGCGTACGGCGGCCGTCAACTCCTCATTGCTCAATGCCGCAGGCAGGAACTCACGCAATACTGCCACTTGTGCCATCTCGTAATCATGCAAATCCGTACGGCCTTGCGCGCGATAGATTTCGGCCGAATCCGTACCTTGCTTTGCAAGTTTCTGGATTATCTTAACAACATCGGCATCTGCAATCTCGACACCCGCAGTAGCCGTTCGAGCTTCGATAATATACTTCTTAACATTGCGTAACGTATCGCGGCGCACCGTGTCGCCCGCTTTCATGGCATCCTGAATGCCCTGACTTATTTGTTTTTCAAGTTCCATATCCATATTTTTGTGCAAAAATAATACATTTTTTCTCCATGGAAAACCTTAAACTTAACGACGATTCGCTGGCATTCCTTCGCCGAGCTGCCGGATGGGCCAAATTTCTCGCCATTATGGGGTTTATCGTAATCGGACTGACGTTCGTCAATGAACTTATAGCCGCCACACTTGTCAGCATTATGCGACGGTCGTTCGATGTCATAGGCTTGCCGATAGAATTTAGCGATACCTTCAAATGGATATATTTCGGCGTTCTTCTGGCTTTGACCGCCGTCTGCGTTCTGCCGATGATATATCTTTATTGCTTCGCCAACAAGTTGCGCAACTCGATCGACAACGGCGATACACTGACCCTCGCGCTGTCATTACGCTCATTGAAGAGGTATTTCATTTTTTGCAGCGTGGTAATAATGGTCTGGCTGATATTCATCATGCTGCTCATAATTCCCATCGCCATGATGATCGGAGCGATAATATAATCACTACCGGTCGCTATTCGAGCAGATCGGGGCGCAGGGTTTCCGTGCGTATGAGAGATTGTTCTTCCTGCCAGCGGGCGATAGCGGCGAAGTTGCCCGACAGCAACACTTCGGGGACTTTCCATCCATTGAATTCCGCAGGCCGCGTGTATATCGGAGGGGCCAGCAGTCCGTCTTGAAAACTGTCGGTAAGCGCCGACGCCTCGTCGCCTATCGCCCCGGGCAGTAACCGTACTATACTGTCGGCGATAACTGCCGCAGCAAGTTCGCCGCCCGTCAGTACATAGTCGCCTATCGATATTTCACGCGTAATAAGGTGCTCGCGGATGCGGTGGTCGATGCCTTTGTAATGTCCGCAGAGTATTATTATATTTTCCAGTGTCGAGAGGCGGTTGGCTTCGCCCTGATCGTAACGTACCCCGTCGGGCGAGGTATATATTACTTCGTCGTATGCCCTTTGTGAACGCAACTCCTCGATACACCTAAAAACAGGTTCCACTTTGATAACCATGCCGGCCTCTCCGCCGAACGGATAATCGTCGACCTGCCTATGTTTGTCTGATGTGTAGTCGCGAATGTTGTGCACTACGATCTCTGCCAGTCCTGCCTGCTGTGCACGACGCAGTATCGACTCACCCAAGGGCGAGGCTAACAACTCCGGAACGACTGTCAAGATATCTATTCTCAATTATGAGTTATGAATTATGAGTTATGAATAGTGGAATAACTTCCGGTATCATCTCCCTTATTGTCATCTCTAAGCGCCGAGCGGGAGATCTTTGTTTCTGTCATTTTTAGCTTGTCGAAGGATATCGTCAGGTTTAGAGAATATTAGAATGCGCTTCTGTAATCTTTGCAAGCAAGTTCGCATGATTTCGCTCGGCTTTAACTATATTCAAGATCTCTGGCTCGACGCTTCGATATGATAATTCCCCGAAATCCTTCGATATGTTCAGTATGACAATGCGTGCTTGCACAGAGCAAGTGTTCGGTTAATGTGTTAAATAACAACCTTGAGATCACTCTAATTATCCATAAAATAATCGCCCTGTGCGGGCACGCACCCGCTAATAGTTTACTTCTCCGCCCATTACCTCGGTGATAAACGGATTATACAGTGATTCGTGGCCAATGGTGCTTTGGGGGCCGTGTCCAGGGAGGATCTCTATCTCCGGACCTAAAGGTAACAATCGTTCCAGAATGCTCTTCATGATCCAACTGTAATCGCCGCCCAGCAAATCGGTACGTCCAATGCTTTCACGGAATAGGGTGTCGCCCGTCAGTAATTTGCCGTCGCAGAGGAGACATATATGTCCGGGAGTATGTCCGGGGGTTGCGATCACTGTCATTACGGATTCTCCGAACGTCACCTCGTCGCCATCGTTCAACTCACGCGAGACTGCCGGTACCCCGCGCATCTCGAAACCATACATTGCAGCCTGGTTGGCTGCCGATTCGATTAAAAAACCGTCGCCAGCACCCACAAACCATGGCACGCCCCATTCCTTTTGCACGAACGAAACACCCAAAAGATGATCGATATGGCCGTGAGTATTGACCGCAAGTACTGGTTTAAGACCTTTAGTATCTATAAAATCGACGAGTGCGCGATCGTCGGCCGCCGAGTAATTACCCGCGTCCACAATAACGCACTCGCCTGTATTATCCCACAACACCCAAGTGTTTTCGGCGAACGGGTTGAATACAAGTCTTTCGGCCTGCATTAGAACCTGAAACCGATAATAAACCTTACACCGGGGAGTTTGGCCTTTTTCTTGGGACCTTTTTCGACCTTGACTTTGACATCTGGGTCTAAAATATCGCCTGGGTCTGGTATACCGCCGCCACCTATTATATCTCCGATCTCGTCTTCGAAACCACCACTATCGACATGCAACCCTTTGAATGTAGCCATATTTGCAGTTGCTCCGCGCATCTCTACGCCCAGTGTGATGAACATGTATGATGCTTGCAAGCCACCGGTCAGATATCCTGCATAACCATAAGACACTTCTTTGAAATTCTTGTCAGGCGTGTATACAACGAATGACGGTGCATAGTGGCCATAGAGCCTTATGTTCAACTTCTTAATTGGCGTTACGGTTACCGACGGGCCGATCTGCATGCCTATATTCCCAAAATACGACGTAACTTTCTTATGGTCTTTGTCTTTGAGCTCGAATGTTGCGTAAGTAATATCCATATAGCTGTAATCGAGTCCGAAACGGAGAGCGCCTATGGGAGTCACTACAGGCTTATGGCGGTTGAAAAAGAACGTCGAGCCGAACTCTATCGAGTTTGCTGATTTCGATTTCATGGCGCGACTACCCGAATATTCGAGTTTTTGGGTTGCAATAGACAGGTTTATATACTTGCGGGCAGGCGTATAAGCTCGCAGTGTGCTGTCTCTCTTTTGCTTTTTGAGGTTGATTACTGGAAGTTCTTCTACTTCGACAGCCTGTTCATCCGGCATAACAATGTCACTTTCCGGAAGAATAACATCTTCTACAATTACATCACCGGTAACCATATCATCCACATCCTGTACTTCTGTCTGTGTCTGCTGCATTTCGTCCAGGATCTCCGCTTCATGCACATCCTGTGCATACGCGCTCATGGCAGCAAGCGCAAAAATCGAAAGTAAAAGTTTTTTCATGAGTAAGAATTTTGTACAAAAATAAAGTATTTACCCGAGAATTCAAAATCCATTCCCTTAAGGGAATGGATTTTGGTGGCTTAGATATATAATTGCCCTCTGTTACTGTATAACGGCATTTACACCGACATTTTCCGAGCGGTTACCCATGGCTGCCCACCATTCTGCCTGGCTCGGGGCGATCAATAATCTGAGGTATGCGCTTTGCAATCCGCACAATAATTCTTCCAGCGCCGTATTGTTGCTTATATCGAGAACAGATAAATTACCGCCGAAACAAATCAAGCTCCTCAGGGCGGTATTATTGCTAATATCGAGCGCAGGTAAATGACTGTAAGTGCAATGTAGGGATTCCAGTCCGATACAACTGCCCACATTCAACGTGTTAAGATTGGGGGTATCCCCGCAACTCAAACTTTTCAAGGCAGTGTTATTGCTCAGATCCAATTCCGAGATTGCGGTGTTCTGGCAATACAGCAAAGTCAGGGCGGTGTTGTTGCTTACGTCCAACTCGGTGATGGGGTTCAGAAAGCAATACAGTTTGTCGAGAGCCGTGTTCTTGCTTACATCCAGCGAAGTGAGTATATTCCCCGAGCAAATCAACTGCGTCAGCCCCGTGAACAGTTCGATGCCGTCGAGTGATTCTATATTCATGCTGTTGACTCTTATATTGGTAACCGCCTCGCACTCGGCCTTCGACAAAATGCCGTCGCCGTTGGCGTCGAACTGCTCGCAATAGATTTTGAACACAGGGTCGGTTATTTTATCTGCCTCGTTCACCTTGCCGAACACCGCCCTGATTACAACATTCTCTGAGGGCATAATGAATTTGTTGTCGACAATCTCTACATTTTCGCTTATAACTTCCCAATCCTTGAATTCGTCGCCTTCTTCGGGTGCATTGGGAGTTAATGTAACCTCGTCGCCCTCTGTGGCTTCGTCGGCAGGATCCGATGTACCTCCCTCGACGGTTATCGAATAGATACTTTTAGGTGTAAATTCCGCCCTGATCACAACATCCCTTGCAGGCATTGTAAACATATTATCTACTATATTCACATTTCCGCTTACCACTACCCATTCCTTGAATTTATAACCCTCCTCGGGTTCGTCGGGGGTCAGTGTAACATTGTCGCCTACTCTGGCTTCGTCAGCAGGGTCGGATGTGCCGCCCTCGACCGTGATCAAAAAGATAATTTGTTCCTGTTCCTGCTTCGAATCGCATGCAGGAATGGCTGCGACAAATGCCGCTGCAATTAAAAACATCAAAAATTGTTTCATCGGGTACTTTAAGTTTTGTTAGTGGTGGTTGTTATTGTCCGCAGACTTTCTAATGAAAAAGGATTGTCCGCGCATAAAGGTACGAAAAAATTTCATAAACAATTCTTAACTTTGCTGCAATGGAAATCAGGATCGAATCAATAGCAGAACTTCCGGCGGTGGCAACGGCGATCGTAGAGAGATTGGCCGAGCGGCCCGTGGTGGCGTTCCATGGTGCGATGGGAGCGGGCAAGACCACGCTTATTCGTACAATAGCCGCTGCGTTAGGTGTGGCCGATGAAGTTACCAGCCCCACGTTTGCCATTGTGAACCAATACATTACGGCTGTCGGTGAGCCGCTTTACCATTTTGATTTCTATCGCATGGAGAGCATATCCGAAGTTTTGGATATGGGTGCCGAGGAGTATTTCGACAGCGGGG
>QMCD01002312.1_pt1 | contig 10714 bp, 8 predicted proteins | sample 1821841 | NCBI WGS metagenome assembly QMCD01 (sample SAMN01991225, study PRJNA193472) | Termite gut metagenome, whole genome shotgun sequencing project. | isolation source: worker | host: Macrotermes natalensis | reverse complement strand
ATGATTTACGGTAATCGCATCACGTCTGCCGACCAGATCGAACTCGAAATATTTCAATGGATCGAAATCTGGTACAACAAAATCAGACGGCACAAAGCTCTGGACAACATGACTATCGACGAATTCTGGAAGCTAAACAAAAAAAGTGCTTAACTTTTTGTGCGGTGTTGGTTTGGAATTCCAGCAATTTACGATTACCGTAAGTATCGCCCGGAATCGGCTGAAAGCAAGTCGGCGGGACGGTTTCCGGGCAGGAAACAGGATGAAAAGGGCGAGGAGGAGATCTGCGAACCGGCCCTTAACTCTTGGCCTCAATTCTTTACGATTGGCACGAATATTGAAATCCCAACACTGCGAAGTAGTTCATTATAAATAATCTATATCTTAAAATTATTAAAGAATTGAGACCGTATAGATGTATCACCAGCCTTTTGCTCCTCTTACTCCCCGCGCTTGCGGTTTCGTGCATAAAGGACGATTATGGAGATTGCGAGCCTGTCGAGCCGCCGACAAACCCGTGGAAGCATGTCGTTTCTGTGGCGGACAAGAATTATTCCAACGGGGCACAGTTCGGAGATCCGATAGTGATCATGGACGAGTCCCTGCCCTTCTCCTCCTATGTGAGCTCTCTCACCCTGTGGCGCCACAATGCCGCGCTGCCCGACTATCAGGTATATAATGCCACCCTGAGCCCGACCGGGGACGTTTACGACCTGTCCGTAGAATCCTGGCCCGCAGGCACCAACCGTGTCACGGTGATAGGCAACGAGACCAATTTCTCGCAAACCTTCGACCAATCCTCCGCGACGATAACACTTCATCCCGAAGGGCGCGAGTACAACGACATATATATAGGTACCGCCGACGTTCCCGTACAGCCCACGGCCGACATCGATATAAAGATGCAAAGGGTAAAGGGCATTCTGGTGGTATTTATGGAGAATATCCCCGCGTCGGCCTCAAGCCTCTCTATCACCGTGGACAACCTCTACGCGGCTGTCGACGCGGAGATGAACTACTCCGGCTCGACCTCGGTCACCAAAGAGTTCGAGGTCACCGGCACCGACATGACCCTGACCCTGATACTCGCGCCCACAGTCGACGCAGGCGAATCCACCGTGAGCATCACTCTGGTGAACGCAGACGGTGAACGCAGCAGCCGCGATATAACCACCGTCACCATAAACAGGAACGAAGTGAGCGGAATAAGGGAACGGATCGACCCATCGGACGGCCACATGGTCTATGTCTACACTGACGGGGAGTGGGACCGCGTCGTTCCGCTCGAGGTCATCCCGGTCGACATATAGTATCATTGCCATATTAGGATCATCAACATATTTATTAACTAAAAAAATTACTATTATGAAAAAATTTATCACCATGATCGCCGCATGCGGCCTGCTTCTTGGCGCATGCACGAAATCAGACCCCGGTGTCGGCGACGAAACAGGGACCGTAAAATTCAAAGTTACAGCCGTGAACTCACTCCAGACCCGCGGCGACATTCTGACCATGGGCAAAGACGGGCCCATACCCACGTTTGGCAAGATCAGCGTCTACGCATTCCGCGATAACGGGAGTGGTACTTATCTCTATGAAAAGACGGTGGAATTGCTCACCGCCCCCGAAGATTACAACACTGAGACCAATTCGATCACGCAAATATTGCCGGACGGTACGTTTGGGGCCGGAAACTATAAATTCGTGGGCGTCGGGCGTGTGGACGGAGACGAATATACACTGGCAACGACCACGCAGCCGGATGATGCCCCAATCTCCTTCGATGCTTTCACCGCAAGTATAGGCACGCAGGCGAACTCTGCGACGAATGTGATATTCGCCGGCAATAAAACCCAGGAGGTCCTCGCGACCGGGGCTACGATAGAGATAGATATTTCCCGTTATGTGGCCGGTATCTTCCTTTATATTACCGATGTCCCCTACGAGATAAGCAACACGCCCGTTGCGTTCCTCCGCCTTCGCGTATCCGACGCCAACACCTCCGTGAACCTTTCCACAAAAGCGGGTAGCGTGCCTATTGCGGAGACAGATTACTATGCCATCGACATAGATCTTACAACCCAGGAGATCGACACCGAGCACAATGTCTATGCCGGTATCGCCAGCACCGCCGCCCTTGCCCTCGTCGATCATTCACAGATAGAATCCAACTACGCTATTCCGGTCAGCGATGTAACGATGACACTGGAACTTCAGAGTGCAAACGGCACTCCGCTTAAAGTTTGGAATGTACGGGACAAGGAAGACAATCCCACCACCATCAACATGGCGGCCAATGTTCTGTTGGCGATCGGGGTCAAGAATAAGGCCGACGGCACACTCGGCGACGACGACACCGACGACACAACGACCGATGAAGACGAAACGGGCACCGACAATGAGGACGACAAGCCCGTAAGCCTGCTCACCGACGAGACCATCACCGTGAACGTACTCCGCAACTGGGACGTTGTGAACAGTCTCGACCTGGAGGAAGCACCGGCGACCCAGCCGTAACCTGCGCCGTAACCGGCGATAAACAGATTTAACCTGTCAGGTTTAACCTGTCTCTCATACGGGGCATACTTTCCCGTACCTGCCGAAGGTATGCCCCTTATTATATATAATAAAAGAAATTATATCGAAGAACGCTATACCAGTATGAAACCATTTTCAGACTCATACCGCATGGTTGCGGCCCTCATTCTGGGTACATGCCTGCTGTGGTCGTGCCAAAGCGATCCGGATTGGGGCGATCCTGTGGGGATAGATATGCGGATCGGTGCGGACAACGTTATAAACACGCGTGCGTTCAGCAATGACGATCCCCTGAGTGTCGACCGTATCCTCGTGATGCCGTTCACCAAAAGCGACGGTCTGGAGGAGAATAACGCAAACTACATGGCCGCGCCCGAGCTGGCGGTACAGTTGGATGTCGACAATTTCCCGGTCGAGGACCTCAAGATCTTTCTCTCGCCGATGTCGACCTGCAAACTTGTCGTGCTCGGGTTCAACCGGCAGGATTATGACCATTATAATAGAGACCCTCAAACTGACGACATAGTTATCGGCTATGCAGGCTCCCTCTACGACCTGAATATCGAAGACATGATGACAGGGAACCTCTCCCCGCAGAACGCCGAGCTGTTCTACGACATGAGCGAGCCTTTCCGTCCCGGCAGCGGTACGTCGGTATCGGCCACCCTCGTAAGGATGGTGGGCGGACTGTCAGTGACGCTCACTAACGTCCCCGACGGGGTGGAACTGAGGCTTTACCACACATCTGCCTTCGCCTCGCGGTGGAAGCCGATCGACAGAACGGCGGCCGACAACTACACGCAGACGGGTTATTACCAAATGACGACCGCGGGCGGCGTAAGCAGCTATTCCCGCTTCTACTTCCCCACCGGCGGCACACCGCTGACGATGGAGATCGAGGCGGTGGACACAGCGACCCGAGAGCAGATAGCCCGTGTGCGTGTGGCCACCTCCGGCGGCACCGAATTTAATATGGTAGCCAATCAGGCCATCAATCTCAGCGGCGACTACCGGAGCGTCATCCTCGGGCAGGAACTCTTCGTGGCCAATCCTGGCGACACGGGCATCAATCTCGACGACGATGTCTGGGACGGCACCGACGAGACTCCGCATATCGACCCTGACGGCAATCCCGATCCCACGGTCAATACTTAAAATCGAATTATCATGAGACATTACATATATATCCTCTCGGCCGCACTGTCGGTCGCCACCATGGCGGGATGCACGAACGATGAAACCACAGAGGGGCGGCACGTAGGCAGTTCCCTGCACGGCGATGTTCCCGATGGCTGGTTCGTAGCCACATTCAGGAGCCCTTCCACCAGGGCCGAGGCCGATTTCGACGGGGTCACAGGGGAGGACCCCCGCGTGTTCGACCTGCGCTATCTGATATACGAGGCCGACGGTACTTTTGTCAAGGACAGGCTCATCTACGACGACTTCGACCATGACAACAGCGACAACACGCAGGACTGGCCGCTGCCCTCGATCACAGACACCCTGCCCGTGGGCAAATATAAGGCGGTATTTGTAGCCAATACCGACCCCGACCTGTTCCGCAAAGGGGGCGACACCATCTCCATGCCCCTGCCCGACGACCTGCTCACGGATTACGAGCTCGGCTTCGATCACGCGAGGCTCAACCTGCCCTATCTGCTGGGCGCCGACGACCCCGATTTTTTCATGGATGTTATCGAGTTCTCGGATACGGACGCCGATGAAGAAGTCTATTTACAGCGCATCGTGGGGGTCTTCAAGGCATACCGTTCGCTTGTCGACGTTCAGGAGGCGCTCGACAGTCTCGTGTACCAACTTGTCGATGACATAGTCTCTAAAGATCTTGTTTCGGAGAAAGTCCTGCCTGAATTACGCAAAACATTAGGCGGGGCGGCCGGAGGTCTGCTTAACACCGTACTCGACGGGATCAGGATCCCCATCCTGCCCGATTGGCTGCAGCCCTCGCTTGGGGGGCTCGTGGAGACGGTGGCCGGTGTACTCATCGATCCTCTGGTTAAAGTCCTCCTCGCCCCTATCGTCGATATACTCTACGACAAATTACTGGAGACCATTATACATGAAGTGGGCAGCATACTCGAAACCAATAACGGCGGCGTTCCTGTGGTGAGGCTGCTCGGCCCCCTGCTCAATCCGTGGACTTATGCCGAAGGCGCGGTGGTTACCGTATCTAACCAACCCACGCAATTCGGTTTCGACATGGAGGTGAAACGCAGGGACCCGAACCCGCATAAATACTATCTCCCGATCGTAAGCGACACTACGGACGGCGAAAGGAAAAGGGTCGTGATGATGAAATTCATGGGCTTCGAAGATATAGACGGAGACGGCGACGGCGTGGAGATGATAACGCTGAACAGGATAAATTCGGCCATGCCCGGGTTGGTGGGAGGCCTGCTTCTCGACGATGTTACTGAGAGCCAGTACCTTCTTAACGGCGCTTTGTTCGACATAGAGGATGATCTGCTTATCAACGCTCCCGGCAACCTGAAGCTTTATAACGAATATTCGCTGGCCGACCTCGGCATAGACGATTATGACCAGCAGGAGGAAGGTCTGGAGATAAGTCTGGACGCCCTCGATGTCGCCAACCTCAATGACGCACTCGGCGGTTTGCCCGGTAATTTGTTCGACGGGCTCGATACGCCCCTATTCCTGGATTACGGATTGAACGACCTTTTGGGTATTGTAAACTTCTCGTTAACAGAACTGACAGACGGTCTGACAAAGGCATTGTTGGGTGACGAGGGAGGGGCGGTAGAAGGCGGTCTGACAAACTTGACCATAAAGCTGCCCGTCAACCTTCCGATATTGAATTTAAGCGCCCTGAACCCCTCGGGCTCCTGGGATAAGGAGAATACCGTGGAGGAGACCGAGTAGGAAATAGTGGACCGGAAGTTAAAAAGATCAGGCGGCGCAGGGATTCCTGCGCCGCCTGGTCTTTTCGAATCACCCTATCAACCCCGCCGCCCGGGCGGTATTGATAGCTTCGATCGCGTTATCGGCCTCCAATTTCGCGATGATGTTTTTCCGGTGATTGTCGACGGTATATTTGCTGATACCCAGCCGTCCGGCGATCTCCTTGCTCAGCAGGCCCTGTCCGATGAGCGACAGTATCTCCGACTCCCTGTCGGTCAGTTCCCGTTCCAACGATTCGGCATAGGGGTTAAAAAAACGCCCCGTCCGGAAGTTCAGCACCGAGCACTTCACCCTGTCCGCGGGGGTCTGGTCGGGCGAGAGTTCCATCACCCCCATCACTATCCATGCCTTGCCGTTGCGGTCGGTCTCTATCACCTGATGGCGGCTTACGACATTTATATATCTGCCATGCGCACCACGCATCCGCACCTGGTAAATCGTCCGGTAGTCGTTGCGCTCCCCGGGCGGCAGGCTGTCGATGAATTTCCCGTGCCTGATTTGCAGCTCCGCGACCTTCTCCCGGTCATCGGGGTGTATCAGTTCTTTGATAAAGTCGCCGCCATGCTCCGGAATGTTTCGCAGCAATGCCGGGTCGATCCCGAAAAGGTCGGTAAAGCCCTCGGAGGCATAGTCGTACACTCCCTTGCAGACGTCGACGGCGAAGATGCAGCTCCGGGCCAGCCCGGCCATCCTCACGAGCAGGGCACGGTTGCGCCGCCACCGTTCATGATCGACGTCGAGCGGGTCGACCCCCTGCCGCGACCACATCTCCCTGACCCTGTCTCCCGTCGAATCCATAGAGCGCAAAGATAACTATTCACACGCAGGTATCACCTCTGCCTGACCAGGCGTTTGTTGCCGCGAACATCGACGTTTCGGGGGTGGCCGCCGAATGTGACCGTACCCGATCCCGATGCCGAGCACCGGAAATTCTGTTCGGCGTAGCAACTTATATCGCCGCTGCCGGATAATGTCGCGTTTACACCCGCCGCATAAAAGCGGTCCGCGTCTATATCTCCCGAACCGCGAAGCTTGTATGTGGCATTGTCCGCACGCCCGCCGATCTCAATATCACCCGAGCCCGATAGGGTTACCTCGACATCCCGGGCATCGATCCGAGGTATTTCGACATCGCCGCTCCCCGTGAGGGAGAGGTCTACCGTTCCCGACTCGACCGAGTTCCCGTCTATATCACCCGATCCACGCACCATAAGTACCAGATTACTGCATTTTATCCGGTCGAAGCGTACATCGCCCGAACCCTGGATCGAAAGTTCGAATTTTTGCGCCTGATATGGCCCTGTGAGGCGGAGATCGCCCGACCCGATAGTCGACATCTTGCTTACCCCGGGCCCCGATATGACCACTTTCAGGTTGGCACTACCGCGTATCGAAATATTGCGCGTCATCCCGATCTCGAGAATGCCGCGTGAATTCTCCACCGACACATACTCGACGAGGTTCTGCGGGCCTACGATCTCGATCTTCGAGCCAACGCCGTTACTCTGGCGATACTCCACATCGGCTATTCCCCGCGACAGTATCTCATGGAAATTACCCGTAACGCGTACATCGCGGGTAACGATCCTTGCGTCGGGCCGGATCGTTAACCTGCTACTGCTGCTGACCACCCTTTCGCCCTTTCGCTGGGCCTGCGTATCCGACGCCGTGACGGGCAGAAGCGCCAGCGCCAGAATAATGATGAACAAATTTCGTTTCATAGCTTTTATCATGTGTTTTTGCTATTAAAACGTTTCACACGGCAAAGTTGTAACACCATGCCGTGATTTTCCACGAAAATAACAGCGCATGAATACCGATCAGTCGGCCTTCAGTACCTCGACCGCACGAAGGATCGTATTGTCTATTTTGTAGATATTTGCGAAATAACCTATGTTATCGAGGTGGGTATTCTGCCCTATCTGGGCGCGAAGCCGCGCCATAAGCACCTCGCGGGACTGTTCGAGTTCATCGCCGTATGGCCGCACCCCAAACGTCGCGGCATACTTCACGAAATCGTCGAAAAGCGCGGGGTCGGAGTCGAGGAAACTTTGTAATTCCTCCACCGTGCGTATGGCGTTGATCCGGGCGCGGTGCCGGTCGGCGTACCGGATGGTATATCTGTACAGTATATTACGGTCGCCCGATACGTCGAGAACGCGCAGCAGGTAGTTGTTCACGCCGGTCGTGTCGAGCGGCACGAAAATGTCGGGCATTATACCGCCCCCGCCGTATACCGTGCGTCCTCCGGGGGTCGTGAAGCGCAGGCTGTCGGCAAAATGTATGCTGTCGGCGCTGAAATATTCGTGGTGCATATAGCGCTCGTGCATATCCATATAGTAATCCTCGGCGTTGTCGTAAGGCTTCTGGATCGAACGGCCGGTGGGGGTAAAATAGCGCGCCACGGTGAGCCTCACAGCCGAGCCGTCGTAGAACTGCGCCTGCTCCTGCACCAACCCCTTGCCGAACGAGCGGCGGCCTATGATCGTCCCGCGGTCATTATCCTGAATGGCCCCGGCAAGGATCTCGCTCGACGATGCGCTCTGTTCGTCGATGAGTACCGCGATCTTCATCTCCTTGAACTTCCCGCTGCCGTCGCTGTATTCCTCACGGCGGTTTTTGGCCCTGTTCTCGGTATACACGATCAGTTTGCCGTCCGGGAGCAACTCGTTCGCGATCTTTATTGCCTGTTCGAGGTATCCGCCCGAATTGCCGCGCAGGTCGAGTATCATCTTATCGACGCCGTCCGTGCGCATCGCGTTCAGCGCGGCGGCGATCTCCACGTCGGAGGTGCGCGAGAATTGGTCGAGTTTTACGTAGGCGATCGTGGGTTCGAGCTCGAAAGCAGCCGTGACGCTGCTCACCGGCACCTGCCCGCGCGTCACCGTGACCTGCATCCGTTCGCTGCCGCGAAGTATCGACAACCCGACCTGCGACCCTTTCTTACCGCGCAGCAGTTTTACCACCTCGTCGTTCATCATCCCGATACCGGCTATCGGCATGCTGTCCACCGCGATTATCCTGTCGCCCGGTTCTATCCCTGCCGTTTCGCTCGGCCCCCCGGGGATCACGTTGATCACAAGCGCAGTGTCGATCAGCAGATTGAACTTAACCCCTATCCCGCCGAACTCGCCCTCCAGCGCTTCATTCACCGCGTCGAACCTTTGCGCCGGGATATACACCGAATGCGGATCGAGCTCCCCCATTATCATAGGCATGATCACCTCGGTGATCGAGTCGAAGTCGACCGCGTCGAAGTACGAGGAGTTTATCATCGAGAAAAGGCTCGCGATCTTGCTTTCAGGCGTAGGCGCAGCCATCGTACGCGCGATTATTCCCGCACCTCCCGGCGACGGCGAACGTTTCACGATGGAGCCCAACAACAGGCCCGCGACTACACCGACGGCCAACAAAACAGGGAACAGGATATTACGCAGGGTATTTTTATACATGATCGTTTATTTATTTTTAAATGTATACGACAGCCCGACCCCCAACGAGTAGTTGTATTGTATGCGTTTGGGGTGTGGGACGTTGGCCGTCTGGTCGTAAAGCAGTTTGGTGTATATCGTCGTTGTGAGGAACTTCGCGGCCTTGATCTTGCACGTCGTCTCCCAGCGGCCCGTCGCCGGCTTGGTATAATTCGTGAACGCATAGAGCTCCGACTTGAACTCCACTACGTTTTTCAGGAAGTTTTTCTTATACTCCACCCTCAACGACGAACCGACCTTCCACACCGACTTCTTGCCGGCCGCGACGCCGAAGCCCCCTTTACCGGATATAAGCCCGTCGAGAAGGAACGTGGCGCTGCCGCCGATCGGTGCGACGTCGACCGTCCACGGCGCGCGGCTGTAAGTCAAACCGATAGCCGGTTTCCAGTAACCGGGGGCCATGAAGTTGCTCCGTTTCGTTTTATCCGTGCGCGACACACGCCCGATCGTGAACTGGCTCGTCACCTCCGACGTTGCCGAGTACGACCAATACTTGCTGAGTTTCCACGCCACCGTGTTGTTTATCCTGAAATAGTCTTCGTTCTTGAACATCCTCTCGTCGATATAGTTCATCCCATAGCGGGCGTTGAGCTTCGACTCTACACTCAGTTTCTCGCGCGTGTACTTATGTTGGAAATCTATGGTAACCTTGGCCATGAACGTGTTGTCGCTCCCCGCCGCCCAATTGTCGAACTGTGTCTGTGAAATATCGAGGCGTGTATCCAACTGGACGTAATTGCGCTCCTTGCGGCGTGCCCTGCGCTCTGCCATTTCTCTGGCGCGGCTGTAATACTCTTCCGCCTTAAGCGTGACCGTGCGCACCGAATCGCCCAGTCCGGCGGTCCTGTCAAGGGCCTTGTCCTCCCTGGGTATCGTAAACTGCGCAGTTGCGTGGCTGCACACAAACAGCAACGCCAGAACGAAAACACACCTCAAAGCTTTCCTTTTACCGATGATATGCGCCATTGTCTTCCTGTTCACGATTTTCAAAAATATGTCCCCGCTCACGCAGACATAGATACAAAGATAGTGAAAACAATAAAAGGCCGTCACCCGGACGGCCTTTTATTCATAATTTTAAGCAACCTCTCAGCAACCTCTAATACCTCCACCCGTACTTTTCGGCCAGGCGGCTGAGTTGCATCTCGATGGTGCGGCCCGTGATATTGTCGGCCACCAGGCGGCCCTCGGGATCGAGTACCATGATGCGCGGAATACCGTGGACTTTATACTGCTTCAGCATATCGGTGCCCTTGGACGACAGGTGCAGCCAGGGCACGTCGATCTCCTTCGCGGCCTTACGCCACGCCTCGTCGTCGGTGTCGCTCGATATGCTCACAAAGCGTACCGGCGAGCCTTTCACTTTCCCGTACGCCTCTTTAACGTGGGGTATCTCGGCCTTGCACGGCCCGCACCACGACGCCCAGAAGTCTATCAGTATGAATTCGCCGCGAAAATCACTCACACGCATGGTCTTCCCGTCGAGCGTCCGAAGCGTGAAATCGGGCATCACGCGGCCATAGTCGTCGCACTCCCACTCGCCCGTCGCCTGTTTCACGGTGCGCGTTATCTTAGGCTCGTAATTCGGGTCGCCGCTCCACGCCAGATAGCGGTCCACCCACGGATCGGCGGCCAGGACGTCGGCGCTCACGATCAGATAGTTATTGACTATATAGAGCGCCATGTTTACGGCATCCATGGGCGACCATTCCGCAAGCCGCGACAAAAATCCGGCCACATACTCC
>QMCD01006992.1_pt1 | contig 10718 bp, 10 predicted proteins | sample 1821841 | NCBI WGS metagenome assembly QMCD01 (sample SAMN01991225, study PRJNA193472) | Termite gut metagenome, whole genome shotgun sequencing project. | isolation source: worker | host: Macrotermes natalensis | reverse complement strand
ATAAGTCACCCACCTTAAGGGTGGGCAGGATTGGGAGTGGGGCGGCGGAGTAGCACCACTTCCACTATCCTGCCTTCAGGGTCTAGCCAATAATCGCCAAAATTTGCCAAAAATCAACAATATGGCTGTATTTGGCTATTATTGTTCATCATTGGCGAAAACTGGTAATATTTGGCCTGATTGGCAATATTTGGTAATGTCAGTTCAGGGCGCACTCTATTGCCGTAATCAGTCACGCCGATATCAATAGTCGCCAAATATTCTATAGCCTCATGTGCCTGTTGCGGCGCGAGGTGGGCATAGCGCATTGTCATCCTGATATCTTTATGTCCGAGCAAATTGCTCACAACAATAAGCGGGACTCCAGCCTGAACCAGCCATGAAGCGAATGTGTGGCGTAGCGTGTGAAAAACCACACGATTACGGCGATCCTCAACCCCATGATTGAAGCCGCAAGTCTCAATGGCGCGTGAAAAGGTTTTGCATGAATTATGCTGAAAAATTGGGGAGGAAGGCAATAGCGGGTTAATGCGTCGCGCCAAGACTTCTTTCGAGCAAATATTCAAGGGTACGACCCGATTAAGCGCTCTGTTCTTTCCATCTAAAACCACGAGCAGATTTTCTTCAATTTGTATGTCGGAGGAAGTAAGCTTGAATAGCTCACTGGCTCTCAAGCCAGTGTAAAGCGCCACAATGGTAATATCATACCATTCCGGCCGACTGTATTTCAAATAGGCCAATAGCTTCGCCGCTTCGCCTTTTGAAAGAAAGCGAACTCGCTTGTTGTCAAATTTTGGCATTTCAAACTTTGGGAGTGGCCCTGAAAAAAGTCCCCACTGCATGGCCCGGTTCAGAATCCGGCGCAAAAGTGACAAACAATGGTAGATGGTTTGTGGGCTTAAATTTTTCTTGAATAATAAGCCACGTAGCTTTATAATAGCCAAAGAAGTTACTCCGTCTACTGTATCACACTCCAAAAGGGGTTCGATGTAGTTATTCCAGCGGCCAGTTTCGCTTACGATGCTACGTGGAGAGGCGGTTGACAAAATGGTGGAACTGTACAGCTCCCAGGCTTCTCTGAGTGTGGTCATAAGTCAATACTCCTAAAGGCAAAGTTTTGTTGCGTGAAGCACGCCGTTAGGAATACTTATCGGGAAGAAATGCTTTAATGATGTTCAGAATTTACTGGCGAATCGGCCTTTCACGCCGGCGACAGGGGTTCAAATCCCCTTGGGGACGCCAAATGATTTTAAAAGCCTTTAGATGATCATCTGAGGGCTTTTTTTTGTAGTGGAGCAACATAGCCCATGGTTTTGAGCATTTAGAAGACCGCTATCGCGTTCTTGCGCAAAATGATGCCCCTGTGATTCCCGTAGAACACCGTCTCAACCTTAATGACTTATACCATTTATCTGTCAAGTTTGCTAAAACTTGACAGATAAATGGTATGGCGAAAGGCGAAGCCTGTCGCCGCCCCGCTTTGATTTTTAAGGGACTGGCTTTGCCAGCCCTTAAAAATCAAAAAGCGTCTTGCCAGCAAATCGCAGATTTGATGGCGAATTGGTATTACTTGCCGGTCGCTATGGATACGGCTATGCAAAAGACCCAAAACTAAAGTCATTAATGGAACTAAACGGCGGGGTTCATCGGGACTTTTTAAATGGGGAAGAAGAAGTTCAGGCATTTCAAGAAAATGAATTCATGCGGATGCATAATTCAACTCTATGCAAAGTAGGCTTTTTATTTCGTGTCATCAGTAAGTTTCAAAATGGGCGACTAAAAACTGATACGTGCGGTTTTGGCGTGGCTTTAGACAAATTATTCGAAAGCCGAGCCGCAAAAGCTATTGGGCTATTCGGTACCATCATCGGTATCGCTGCTGCGATCATGACCCTTTTGAAATTTTTCAGGGTTTGACGCTTTCCAGGAGCCAGATGATTTCATCTTATCTCCAAAATTACCAAATGGTCGCAACAAATCCGAGTTTTTGTATCTTGCGGTCAGCAGTGATAAGGGGGCAATCCAGGGCTTTGGCTGTGGCCACCACCAGCCGGTCAGCCGGATCGCCGTGCATGGCGGTTGAACCGCTGATAACGGCTATGCGCGGGGTGATTTCCTGCAAACGAACTCTGGGCAGGCCGCAAACCGTATCGAACCAGTCCAGCGGAGGGCAGGGCAATTCCAAGCGGCCATAATGAACCAGCATGGAAATTTCCCACAGGCTGATGGATGGGATGAGCATGGTTCCAGCCCCAGCCATCATCTCTACCGCTTTACTGGTAAGCTTTTCCGGGGCCAGATTCATCCAGACCAAAACCTGGGTATCAAGCACGATCATCAGCGTCCTCCAGCTCCGGCCCCCACGAGCCCCTGGCGGCATACCAATCAGCCTCTATAGGCTCCATGAATTCTTCATCAGAAACCAGAATCCGGCCTTTTCCAAACAGATCAGGTGAAACACACCCCACCATCCAGGGTTGAAAACCCGGCGGATAATCTTTGGGGTCGAATTCCTCCGCTTGCGGCGGTGGAGTTTTTTCCAACTCGCGTTTGATGAGTTCAAGAAGGGCCGGGGAAGATAGAAGACCCCGCTTTTGGGCCGCCTCCGCAAAATTGGCGGGCATATCAAGTTCAATGGCGATCCGGGTCATAAGCCGTCCTCCCCGTGGTCATTGCAAAAGTCTTTACGCTACTTGTTATTATAGCGCAAACTTTATAATATGACCAATAGCTATCGACGGCTATGGCAGGGCAACTCTTTTGGAAAAATTAATCTACCGCCCCAGCCTTCGCTGGTTCGCCGTTCCACGATTATGCGGCCCACATCCCAGTACATCAGGAGCATTTCCATATTGGCGGACATGGTGGCCTTGACCTGGGCCTGCCGGATGCGGTCTTTTATTTCCTGTAACAATGCCGGATAATTTTTCATGAAAGCTCCTTACGCGTAGACGAAGTTCCGGCTGGCCGTGTTCGCGGATATCGGGGTGAGTTTGATGGTGGCGGGGAACGGTTTGCGGGTGCCGCGCAAGTGGAGGCCCCCACAATTGAAAGCCTTACAGAATGACGTATCTCATGGTCAGCATAGCCAGCGCGGCGTTGATGAGGCTGATGAGAAACAGAACCTTGTAATGCCGGGGATTGACCCCGGCCACGCCCAGAATGCGCCCCATGTATTGAATCTGGGCTCCCATCAGAAAGATGCCGGGGGTCAGTATGGTCAGCTCCCGGCCGCTCAAAATCCCTTCCCCATAAAGGCTGGCGGCCACGGCCGCCCCGCCCAGGCCCGACATCCAGGATGACAGGAGCACGGTGACCGCCTCTCCGGGCAAGCCGAAAACGGTCATGGCCGGCCCGAAAATCTGGCCGATCAGCCCCAGAATACCGGTGACCTTGAGTATCTCAATGATCACAAAAGCCATCAGCACATTGGGCAGAAGGCCAAAGACCCCAAGCTGCCAACCCTTGCGCAGGCCGTTCAAAAAGGCTTCGAGACTTCCCTTATCAGGCACGGCTATCCCCTCCCCTGTCGCCCCCGGCCTCGGCCAGGTTCAGATACAGGCGCATCAAATTGGCGCCCAGCAACTTATAGAAAAGAATGAGCGCCAGGGGCGCCAGATAAGAAACCTCAAGGGCCGGAATAAAGGCGGAAGAAGCCGTCAGATACACAGTAACCGACGAGCCGGCCGAAAACTGAAAGGCCCCCAGAATGCTTCTTTCCCGGTCGCTGATGCAACCGGCGTCATAAAGATCGCGGGTCATGGCCCCCCCGCTGTCGGAGCTTTGCAGGCTGGAGATGAGCGTCAGGCCCGCCTCGCCGGGCAGGCCCAGAAGCGGGCGCATAAGGGGGGTCAGAAGGGTTCGGGCGGCTCGGAGGGCCCCGAAGTGTTCGGCCAGACCGACCACGCCCAAGGCCAGCATAACGCTGGGAATCAACGACATGGAATAGATGAAGCCATGGCGGGCCCCCGTGCCGCCCTTTCCGGCGAAAGATTCCGAACCGCCGATAAGGCCGAACTGCCCCAAAAGGGTGCTGAAATCAAAGGCGGACAGCCAGTTGTCGAAACCGCCGAATATCCCTGAAAAAAAGCCCAGCACCAATAAAAGGGCCAGATAGGCCTTGAATCCGGCCGGTTCGGTCGGCCCCGGGAATTGGGCCGTTTGGTCGCTGTGAGACACCGTCTTATCCTTTTCCAGTGGCTTGGACCGAGCCGAACAGAGCTCTGGCCATTAATTTGGCCGCCGCCCGATCCGGTTTGCCGGAACCGGTCAGCGGCAGGGATTCGACCAAGAGGGCCTGAACCGGGGCCCAGTAAGGGGGCAGCACCGATTTACAGGTTGACAGGACTTCCCCCGGGCACTCCCCCTCGATCAGCAAAACAACTCGCTCCCCCCTTTGAGGGTCGGGACAGGAGGTAATCAGAAAGGCCCCGCCCAGATGCGGGCGCAAGAGCGCTTCCGCCGTTTCGATCTGGATCTTGATTCCACCGCTGTTGATCACATTGTCTTTGCGGCCCAGAATGCGGAAGCGGCCTTCCGGGCCGAATTCGGCCAGGTCGTTGGTGAAGAGGCGTTCAGGGCAGAGCCGCGGAGCGTCGATAATCAGGGCCCCCTCCGGCGATGCGGATAAAGACACGCCCTCAAAAGGCCGATACCAATCGGAAGCCTCCGCTCCGCTCAGGCGTCTTAAGGCAATGTGCGACAGCGTTTCGGTCATGCCGTAGGTCGACCAGACCGCGTTGGGAAAATTGCGCAGCTGCCCGGCCAGCGGGGCCTCAATCGCCCCGCCGCCGATGATCAGGTGGCCGATCCGGCGGAGACGCGCGGCTTCCTTGGGCCGCTCCAGAATCGATATGACCTGCATGGGGGTCATGGCCGCGAAATCGGGGGTGGCGGCGCATTCACTCAAAGGGCGGGAAGAGGGGGGAACGCAGATAAGATCCAGACCGGCCACCAGGGCGCGGACGACCATCATCTTGGCCCCCACATATTTAAGCGGCATGCACAAAAGAGCCGAATCGCCCGGCTTGAGCCCAAGAAAGGAGCAGGTCAAACCGGCGCTGTGCATCATCCGGACCTTTTCCAGCCGCATAACCTTGGGGGCTCCGGTGGATCCCGAACTCATGCCCGGCACTGTATCGTCATCGTCGAACCATTCGGCCAAAAAACGCCACAAATCTCCCTGAAAGCCATCCTGGCCGCGATATTGAAACCCCTGGCGCGCTATTTCCGAACGGGGGTACGGTCTGCCTTCCAACAACAGCGTTTGTTCGGCCTGATTCATTCTCAGCATGGTTTCCCCAAACCTCTTCAGGGAAACTTTGGAAACTTTTGAAAATTCGGGGGCCGCTTTTCCAAAAAGGCCCGGCCGCGCCTCGTCGGTCAGGTAATAAAGCAGGGTGGCGTCGCCGGCCAGTTCCTGGATGCCGGCCTGCCCGTCCAGTTCGGCGTTGAGCCCGGCCTTGATCATACGCAGGGCCATGGGGCTCAGCTTCATCATCTCCCCGGCCCACTGAAGCGCCTCGTCCTCCAAGTCGGCCAGGGGTACGACCTTGTTGACCAGGCCCATTTCCAGGGCTTCCCGGGCCGAGTATTGGCGGCACAGAAACCAGATTTCCCGGGCCTTTTTCTGGCCGACGACCCGGGCCAGATAGGATGCGCCGAAACCGGCGTCAAAGCTGCCGACCCGGGGCCCGGTCTGGCCGAAAACAGCGTTTTCCGAGGCCAGGCTCAGGTCGCAGACCACATGCAACACATGCCCCCCGCCTATGGCGTAGCCGTTGACCATGGCAATGACCGGCTTGGGCAGAGACCGTATCTGCTTCTGAACGTCCAGAACGTTGAGGCGGGGCACCCCCTTTTCATCCACATAGCCGCCGTGCCCCTTCACATTCATGTCCCCGCCGGCGCAAAAAGCCTTGTCACCGGCCCCGGTCAAGAGCACCACCGCGATATCCGATGATTCCCGGCAAAAACTCAGGGCCTGGCTGATTTCCGCCGTGGTCTTGGGGGTGAAAGCGTTGCGGTAGCGCGGCCGGTTGATGGTGATGCGGGCTATGCCCTGGTGCCAGTCAAACAAAATCTCTTCGTATTCGGTAATTTGCTGCCATTCCCGTTTCATTGATCTCACCGTTGAAAAATTTGGTCACAAAACCGCGCCTGAAGGCCCCGGCTGCGGTCTCCGGGGCTATTTCACCATATTTCGCACAGCATGGCAAGCTGATTCTTTTGTAGTTTTAACGGCCAATTATATAAAAAGTAACAAACATTAACATATTAACGCCGTTCGACTTTGCAAAATGGGGCGCTAAAAGCGAAATATACTTTGCAAAAAAACGGCGAAATATGTTAATATTTATCATATTATTACTTTTAGACAACTTTTTGTTTGTGAGGCAGGGTAATGCGTAAACTGAGCATGAAGTGGAGAATTGTCGCTCCCATCGGCATCATTCTTATTGTTGGCATAGCCGCTATCGTCATGGTGATCGCGCGGGATTACTCAGCCACGACCTCGGCTATGGCCCTTGAAAACCTGCGGGTGGCGGCCGCGTCCGACGCTAACGCCATCAAGGCCAATTTGGACCAAACCTTTGGTTCCATGCGTACCTTTGCCGCTGTGCTGGAAAGCGCGGCGGGCACAGACAGGGCGAACCGTGACTATTACACCGCCATGATGAGGCGGATATTGCCGCGCAATGACGGCATCGGAACCATTTGGGCAGGCTTTGAACCCAATGCCTTTGACGGGAAAGACGCGGAATTTGCGGGCGTTGCGCCCTATAATGACGCCACCGGGCGCTATATCCCGGTTATTATCAAGGAAAGCGCGGATAAGCTCACGGATTTTCATTTGGAAGGTTATGACACGGAAGGCATTGGCGATTTTTATCAGTCGCCCCAAAAAAGCGGCCTGGAATCCATCACCTCCCCCTATCTCTATAGTATGGGGGGTCAGGAGCGCCTCGTCTCCTCCATTTCCGTCCCCATATTTAAAAACGGCGATAAAAACGCGGAAGTAATCGGCGTCGCGGGCGCGGATATCCTGATTGACCCCATCAACGACGTCTTGAGAAAAATCAGGGTTTTTGATTCCGGCTATGTTTTCCTGATTGACCATGAAGGCAAATTTGTATACCACCCGGACGCCAAAAACCGGACCAGGGAAGTCTACGGCATCATCAACGTCCCCCTGGGCAACGCCATCAGGGCCTCCATAGCCGACGGCCAGCCGCGCGCCACCTCCGCCGTCTCGGTGGCCTCCGGCACCACCTCCCTGTACACGGTTCACGCCCTTCCCCTTGGCCAGACCGGAAAAAACTGGGTGATGGTCTATATAGCCCGTGAAGCGGAAGTGATGGCCCCGGTCAAGCGGGGCGTTACGATTATTTTGATCGCGGGGCTCACGCTCCTCATTCTCTCCCTGGCGGCCCTCTACATTTTGGCGACTAAAACCACCAAACCCCTCACCGCGATCAACAACGGCACGGCGGGCGTGGCCCGCCAGGTGCTGACCGAAGCCGCCACCATTTCGGAAGCCAGCACATCAATGGCGGAGGCGGCCGCCAGCCAGGCGGCCTCCATTGAGGAAATTTCGGCGGCGGTGGAGGAAATGTCGTCCATGACCCGCAAAAACGCGGATAACGCGGGAAAAACGCAGGAAATCACCAGTGAAAACGATGGGGCCATAGGCAGGGGCTCCAAGGCCATTTCGGCCATGACCCTGGCTATGGCCGAAATTGACGAGGCGGCCGGGAAAATCGGCAATGTCATCAAAACTATTGAAGACATCGCCTTTCAAACCAACCTTTTGGCCCTGAACGCGGCGGTGGAATCCGCCAGAGCGGGAGAGGCGGGCCTGGGTTTCGCGGTGGTGGCCGATGAGGTGCGGAATCTGGCCCAGCGCTCCGCCCAATCGGCCCAGGAAACCACCGCCCTGATCGACACCGCCCTCGGCAGGGTGAAAAACGGCACTGTCATCGCCGGGAATTTGGCCAGCTGCTTTGAAGTGATCGAAAGCGGTTCCAGCACCGTCAGCGGCTTAATTAAGGAAATTGCCGGCGCCACCAGCGAGCAGGCCCAGGGTGTGGAGCAGGTCAATACCGCCCTGGCGCGGTTGGATAAGGCCACCCAGCAATTGGCGGCCAATTCCGAACAGTTGGCCGGCACGGGCCGGGAATTGAGCGGCCAATCGGAAACTTTGGACGCTATGATGGTGGATATGTCGTCCATCATCGTGGGCGCAAACGGCGCTGAGGCCTCGCCATCCAGCCGCCGCAACGGCAAGGATTCCACGCGGATGCCGGGCATGTAGCGGCTTATTGCGCAAATTGAAGTTGGCGCATAAGGGGCGGGGGCAAAAAAAACCTGGCCCCTTTCTTTATTTCGGATCCATATTTACGAACAAGTCCTTGGATTCCCTGAAAAATTACCGTCCGGCCCTTGCCAGCTCCGGTAAAATATTGTAGAGTTGCTTCCGGCTTTACTATTGAATTTAAAGGCCGGAGGGAGAGTATGAAACACTGGCAGGCCGACGCGGCCATTGTCGGGGCCGGGGCTCTGTGGGGGATGGCCTTTATTTTCACCCGCTGGGGGCTGGATAACTCGCCCCCGGCCATGTTTTTTCTGGGGCGCTTCAGCCTGGCTCTGATCGCCACGGCGCTTCTGTTCGGCCGCCGCCTGAAAGGCATGTCCCGCCGGACGGCCCGGCGGGGGCTGATCCTGGGCCTGCTCATGGGCGGCGGCTACCTGTTGCAGACCTACAGCATCAATTTCACCGACGTCTCCCGGGCGGCCTTCATCGCCGCCCTGATGCTGCCGGCCACGCCGCTGGCCGCCTTTCTGCTTTTTCGGGAAAAGGTGAAGCTCCACAACCTGGCCGGGATAGCGCTGGCCCTGGTCGGCCTCTACCTGCTGCTGAACCCCCGCTTCGAGGGCCTCAACGCCGGGGATATCCTGGCCCTGCTGTCCGTCCCCCTGTGGGCCCTGTACATGGTGTACATGAGCATCTTCACCGAGGGCGAGACCGGGCTGGACTTCACCTGCCAAATGCTCTTCCTCCAGTTCCTGGGCACCGTGCCCCTGGCCCTTTTGGCCGTCCTGGTCTTTGAATCCGGCTGGCTCCTGCCCCCCCTCCACCCGGACTTGGGCCGCCCCCTGACCCTCAACGGAACCTTTTGGGCCGGTTTGGCCTATTGCGCCCTGGGGGCCTCCATGGCCACGGTTTTCATCCAAACCGCCTGCCAAAGATACACCACCGCCGTCCAGGCCATGATCTGTTTTCAATCCGAACCGGTGGTGGCCCTGGCGGCGGCGGTTATTCTTCTGGGGGAGACGGTGAGTTTTACGGCCGGTTTGGGGGCCGCCGTCATCATCGGCGGGGTGCTGACGTCCGAAGTGGGCGGGAAGGCCTTTTCAAGAACATGAACATCATATTTTGAGAAACGGCGCGAACGAAAACACCCCGGTCTGACGTGAGCCATCCTGTTTCCGAATGACTCGCGACAGACCGGGGGCAACCCCGGCGTCAGATGAAGGCTGGCCGGCGGCTTAGGCGGCGGCCTGCTGCTTGTTCGCGGCGGCCATCTGTTTGGAGAGGCGGGCGATTCGGCGGGCGGCGTTCTTGGGATGCAGGGAGCCCTTGGTGGCGGCCTTGTCCAGGGCGCGCATGGCCAGTTTCAAGGCTTCGGCGCCGACTTCTTCAGACGCCCCGATGGCGGCGCGGGCGGCCTTCACGGCGTTTTTAACCTTTGTTTTGTTGATGCGGTTGCGGAGCCGCCGGGTTTCGCTCTGGCGGGCACGTTTCAGGGCTGATTTATGGTTGGCCAAGATAGCCTCCTTCTGGTATAAAGACCTAGGTGTTGATAATTTCGATCCGGGCATGGCCCGGCATCTGGATAAATGGGGATTATATAGAGTTACCCCCTCCGTTGTCAACCAGAAATATATAGAGCCCGGCAGTTCTCAAAGCAGCAGGCCGAGCGCAGCGAGACGGAGCCACGCGACTCGTTGTTACCGCCAACTCACTGCCACATCGGGCAAAAATGACACTTTTTGCCCGATTACGAGCCCTGCCGTCGAAGGGAAAGTCTACAATAATATTATTATGGAAAACGACAAAATAGCCAAAGCCGCCTCCATCGTGGGGCTGGCCACCCTTTTGTCCCGCCTGGCCGGCCTGGCCCGCGATCAGGTGACGGCCTACTTTTTCGGCTCCTCCGCCGTGGCCGACGCCTTTTTTGTGGCCTTTCGCATACCCAACCTCCTGCGCCGCCTGTTGGCCGAGGGGGCCCTGACCGTAGCCTTCGTGCCCGTCTTCACCAAAACCATGGAAGAGGGCGGGCAGGAAGCGGCCGGGAAACTTTTCCGCAACACCCTGACCCTCCTGGCCCTGACGCTGTTGGCCGTCTGCGCCCTGGGCGTGATCTTCGCCCCCCAGGTGACGGCCTTCATCGCCCCCGGCTTCAGGCGCGACCCGGAGCTTTTCCGGCTGACCGTCTTCCTCACCCGCATCTTGTTCCCCTACATATTTTTTATGGGGATGGGCGCCCTCTTCATGGGGGCTTTGAACTCCCACGGGCGCTTCGCCGTCTCGGCCCTCAGCCCCTTTGTGGGGAATGTGGCCATCATCTTCGGGGCCGCCATCCTCAGCCCGCGCCTGGACATGCCCGTTTTGGGGCTGGCGGCCGGGGCCATGGCCGGGGGGGCCTTACAACTGG
>QMCD01002311.1_pt1 | contig 10719 bp, 8 predicted proteins | sample 1821841 | NCBI WGS metagenome assembly QMCD01 (sample SAMN01991225, study PRJNA193472) | Termite gut metagenome, whole genome shotgun sequencing project. | isolation source: worker | host: Macrotermes natalensis | reverse complement strand
GCCCGGTGGCGCCGCGGCCGGGGTGGGCCCGCCCTGCCGCGCCGGGACGGCGTTTTTTGGGCATCACCGATTCGGAAGCGGCGGTGGCACCCTTCGCCCCCCTTCGTCCGAAAAGTTTCTTTTTGGCCGGGTCGTCGGCTTCCTGCGCGACAAACGGTTTCTTCTTTCTGTCTTTCTTTTCAAGCTCCTTGACACGCTGGGCTTCTTCGTGCTTCTGGATGTGCTCGGTAATCGGCTTCGCCTTTCCCTGCGCCGCGGCAATGATCGCCTCGGGCGGCAATTTCATGTCGGGTTTTTGCGGCGCGATCTCTTTCGATTGACGGGACGGGAGCACCGTCGGGGCTTTCGGCACCGGCGCCAACCGGAGACTGACCCCTTTGGGAGTCCCCGATCCGGTCGATCGTTCACCGCCCTCACTTGCCTGCTTCCGCTGCTTGTTATCGGTAATCGAACGCATCGGGCTCCGATAATCGTCGCGTCGAATTGCCGCCGCATGTCCGGGAGCCGATAATCCGGTCCGCACCGGTTCGACGGGAGCGGACGGTTCCCGGGCGGGGGGCGCGGCATCCCCTTTTTTCAAGAAAGCGTTTAACGGAGAGGTTTTACGCACCGGAACCGATGGTGGAACCGGGGAACCACCCGGCCCTTCTTTGGAAACGACCGGCTTGGACACACGCGGTTTGGAAGCGACAGGTTTGGACGCGACCGGTGAACCCGCTTCGTCTGTCTGCGTTTCCGCGGAAAGAGGTGCGCGGGGAGAACCGGGGCGAACTGCTCCCGGAGAATCCTGCTCAGCCTGTTTTTCCTCGGCGGCAACCGGGGAGTCCGGTTCGGAACCGGAACCCGTCGCCTTGGAAGGAATCTGGAGCGGCTTGAGAACCGGGATCTTCCCACCCGGGGGGGCCAACGCGGGGCGCTGGAGAGGAACACTGCCCTTCGTCGACTTCTCGGTTGATTTTTGCAAAAACGGCTTGACCTGCTCGACCTCTTGTTCGGTCAGACTGGCCAAAGCGGAGCCTTTCCCTTCGATCCCCGCCTTTTTACAAAGATCGACGAGCGTCTTGCTTTCAATGTTGAACTGCTTTGCTAATGCGTAAATACGTATGGACAAGTCAATCTGCTTTCTCTAAATATGCTTTTCGGAAACCATCTTTTCCGTCTCGGGTCTGCCCCCGATCCGGCCAAGAACAGGCACTGCGCGGTGTGATAAAATTCCGCATCCTGCCTAAACTGAGGTCTCCGAATAAGCCCAATAAAACGGGAATAACGGCATCCTTACATGATCACTTTTCCTCCTCTTCGGCGTCATCATTGTCATTATCACTATCACGGTCATTATCATTACCATTGTCATTGCTATTATCATCGGGCCCGGGCCGGGCGGTCGCGTTGCGTTCCTCCTCCTCAGCCCGCTCTTCCACCTGCGCGATGATCGCCTCGGCCTGTTCCTGGGTCAGGTCGCCCATTTGCATCAGGTCGATCGGCTCGATAATCGAAAGGTCGTCGAAACTAAGGAACCCCTCACCGACGAGGCGGTCGGCCAATTCGGAGTTGATCCCGTCGATTTCGGCGTAACCCGCGAGCGCTTTTTCGAGCATTCCTTCCAACTCGTCGCGCGTCATGATTTCGATATCCCAACCGCAAAGCTTGCTCGCAAGCCGAACATTCTGCCCTTTGCGGCCGATCGCCAGGGAACGATCCTCCTGCCTGACCAACACGACGGCGCGACCGAGCATGGTACAAAGAATGACTTCTTCGACCTCGGCCGGCTTCAAGGCGTTGGGAATGTATATCTGCATGTCCGGGTCCCAGGGAACGACGTCGATCCGTTCGTTGAGCTCTTCCGTGATATTCTTGATCCGGCTGCCGCGAACCCCGATACAGGCGCCGACGCAATCGACCCGCTGGTCGGAACTGTAGACCGCGATTTTCGTCCGGTGACCGGGCTCCCGGGCCACCCCTTTGATTTCGACGATGCCGTCGGCGATATCCGGGATTTCCTGTTCGAACAAACGCTGCACCAAAAGGGGCCGGGTCCGGCTGACGATCACTTTGACCCGGGTGGTGTCTTTTTTGACATCGACGACGAGCGCGCGAACCATCGTCTTGAGGTGATACATTTCGCCCGGGATCTTTTCACCGCGGGGCAGGATCGCCTCGATCTTGTCTTTTTCCCCGCGCATTCCGCCGCCGCCGGGCTGGGGCAGGGCAATGATTGTCGTTCCACGGTCGTTTTTGACCACTTCGCCGCTGATCAGTTGATCGATTTTCGGTCGGTATTCCTCATAAAGGGCATCACAGACGGCCTCGTTGATCTTGTGGCTGATCACCTGCTTTGCGCTCTGGGCGATGATCCGGCCGTCGATTTCGGCGGGGGCAAGCGCAACGCCGTCGCGGGTCCCGGTAATTTCCCCGCTTTTCCGGTCAATGTGAACCTCGACGACCGGCTCCTCGACCCCGGTCCGAAAATCGACCGCGCGCTTGCGAACCGCTGCGACGATTCCCGCTTCGATGCCGGAGAAGATAATTTCCTTGTCGATGCGACGATCCCGATGGATGGTGTCGACGAGGTCAATGAGGTTCAGCATTTCTCTTGAATTCATGAGCACTTCTCAACGGTCTGGTGGCATGGTCGCCCGGGGAGGGCGGTTGGTCATCGCGGGCGGGCGATTCTGCTCACACGCCCCGCAACGCATAAAGGGACCATCCCCCTGCATCGTCGACACAAACGTGTGCGATGGACGGAAACGGCACCACGGGGAAGAGGATAAACTCTTCGAGGAAATCCGATCCTCATTAGTTTAACGGCGCACGGGCAAGGCGTCAAGTATTCCGCCCCCCGGTTTCTCCCCTTTTCCCTCCCCTTTCTCACTTTGCGGGGATGGAGATTTCCGTTTCGAAGGCTCCCCTCTCCGCCCGTCGGGAACGAAATCGCATGAAAGCCGGGAACGCCGCGTAGCGCAGGAACGGGTGAACGGCGACCGCCGTGTACTCACGGCCGGGAGGTCCGTGGCGGACTATCACCGGTTGTCCGTGCGGTTCGTACGTGTACCCCGCAAACGGCATGGTATACTGAAGGCTGTTGAAATTTCCCGAAGCCGACGATTCAGAAGCCTGCCCACCGGAAACAACACTGCTCGGAGAGTAAACAGGCGGATGAGCGGGCTGTGTTTACCAACGACTCAACCGGCTTCGGTATAATCCTCCCGCGCACAATCGCCTGCCGATCGAATGAAACGTTTATGTCATTATACAAACAGAAGTTAGGGGCGGGCGAGTGCGGCAGGCAGTCTTCACCGCAACCAATGTCACCGCGTTTCCAGGATATTTACCGAACGTCGAGCAACACCCGCTTTTCTTTTTGATTGGGACAATACCAGAAGCAACGTCCGCACGCGACGCAACGTCCCGGGTCCACCCGGTAGTCGGTTCGACGGCGGCGCATTCCGAGCGAAATCAGTTTGACGGCAAACACGATTCCGCACCAAGCCCCGAAAAAGACGGCGGCATGACGCATTCGCCCGTAAACCGATTCCGCGCGACGGTAAAGAGATTCATTCGTTTGTCCTGTAATTTGAAAGGCTTTGGTTTCGGCGAAATAGCCGGTCGTGTCGACCAACCGGGAATCTTCGGCAAGTACCCGTTCCGCCAATCGGACGTCAGGATGCATCGAAGCAAGCGGTCCCGGGAGCAGTCGGGCGGCGATCCCTGTCAAGGCGACGACGATCAGCGGAGCGGCGAGAAAGAGGATCAGCAACCGCAGGGGGCCGATAAAACGTTCTTCCGGAGTCGGATCGGTCGTCGGGGGACGTATCGCGTTGACGGGACAGATTTCTTCGCACAGCCGGCATTTGCTGCATTCGCCGGGCGTTACGGAAACCTTTTTGGCCGCGAGAGATCCGCATAAACCGAGCAGGGCGCCGTAAGGACAAAGAAATCGGCAAAACGGTCTTGCGACAATCAATCCGAGCAATAAGATGGCGAAACCGAAAACGAGGATACTGAAAAAACCGCTCATGCGGAACAGGCCGACGAAGGGATCGAAACGGCAAATGAGAAACCAGAGGCCGACTTGGGCGAACAGGACGCCGAGACCGAGAAAAACGAAGCGGAGCGTTCCCAGGCCGTCGTCGATCCAGGCGGGCAAACGCAAGGGTTTGATCGCGACCAATTCCTGCACCGCCCCCAACGGACAAACGGCGCCGCAGAAAACCCGTCCGTAAAAGAGCGCAACCAAAAGCGGGAGGGAAAAAAGCAAAACGGCCGTCACGGAAATCAGTCCGGTCGTTCCGGAGATGGTCGTCCCGGAGAGGGTCGCTCCGGGGGGGACCGTTTGTGAATCCTGTTCCGTAGGGATTCCCCGGAGGGTGTTCCAGATCCATTCCACACCGGTCCCGATCGACTCGAAAAACACGGGAATCGTGTTTTGAAGGGAGCCGACGGGGCAGGGACACCCCTGTAACACGAAGCCGAAAACGACGACGGACCCGACGGCAAGCAGGAACACCGCGCGCCGGCTACGGTAATAATGGACGGCCAGAACCGCCGACACCAGCGCGGCGGCATACAGGCCGAGGGCCAGGTAATTCTCGGTCGGCGTCCGGAAATTCGGCAGCGGCGTCTCCGTGTCCGGGAGCGTGTATTCCGATTCGAACACCGGCGGAGGGTTGCGCGGAGCCGCCACGGCCGGGTCCGTGAGGAGCGCGAGCGAAGCGATGCAAAGAAAGATTGGAAAGCGGATTCCGAAAAACCGCGCCGCTGTGAATTTCATCGCGTATTTCCCTGCCATCCGGGAATGCGATTCCCGGCTCGTGAAGAACCACTTGATTATCCCGATTCTCAACGCGAACAAGACGCCCGTCGGGTTTTTTATCCGAGAGCCCGTTCACCTTGGAAAAACCGGCTCACCGGAACAGCCTACCAGAAGTCGGTCTTGTTGGCAATCGTCGCAGGCTTTCAAATCTCGTTGAACCAACTCCGGTCGACGGTGGTGTACAAGCCTTCGAAGATCATTTCCATCACATCGGCGACGCGGTCCTGGAAACAATGGATGCCCGCCCCGATGGAAACGAACACGAGAAAAAACATCAGGATGTTGTTGATCCCGAAGCCGACCGACATCAGGTTCAACTGCGGCAAGGTCTTGCTGAGCATCCCCATGACGACCATCGCGACGAGGATGCCGAGGGTCACGGGCGCGGCGATCCGGAAAGCGAGGACGAAACCGACGGTGAGGACCGAGACGATCGTTTCAAGCAGGGGCGTGTGAAAACCGCCCGAGGCGATCGGGAGCGTCTGAAAGGAATCGAGCAGGGCCGAAAGCATGACCCGGAGACCGCCGAGGCAGGCGAATACGGCGACCGCGAGCAGGTGCAGGAACCGGGAGAACATCGGCAACTGTTCCCCGGAGGCCGGATCAAGCAACGCGGCCGCCATCAAACCGCCCATTTGGCCGATCAGCGCCCCGGCCATGTGGATGCAACTGAAAAAAATCATCATGCAAAGGCCGATCGAAAGGCCGATGATCAACTCCGAGGCGATGACCAGGACATAATCGACCAGGGTCGGCGGCTCCGGGACGACCATTCCCCAGTGCGCCGGCATCATCAGTATGGCGAGCGCGAAGGCGAGAAGCGCCCGGAAGCGCATCGGGACGTCGGCCCCGCCGAAAACAGGCGCCGCGATCACGATCCCGCTCACCCGGACCAGGACGAGCGAGAAAATCAGGACAAGCGATGTGTCGATGTATTGCAGCCATTCCATCACCCGCGATTGTCGCCAAAATCCCCGATCCGGTCAAGGTCAATATCCGGAGTCGATATCCGGAGTCGATATCCAGGGGGCGACATCGTGGGAATCGGCAGTTTCTCGCCGTTCAATGGATCGCCGTTCAATCGCCGAGTTTCCTGATTTCCACATTCCGGATTTCCCCTTCCGCCATCCAGGTGCAGAAGGCAAGACCTCGGTACGTCTCCATTTCGAAACGAAGGCCGACTTTTTTGCCGCGGGTATCGCAGTCGATCACCTGTTTTTCCTTCCATTTGTCCGAAGCGGGACCATCGCCCGCCGCTTCGGTCGCCTCTTTTCCCTCCGGGAGCGGCTTGATCCAGACGGAAATGTTCTCCTTGCGAACACGGACCCGGAACTGATACCAGCGCAGATCCTTGAAAGCGTAGAAATCGCCCGACCCGTTCTCCGAAGCGTCGAAACCGTCCAGGGAACTCAGGCCGATCGTACCGCCGCCCCAACCGCCGTTGATGAAACTGCAATACGCCTCCCCCACCGGGAACGTGAGCGCGGCAAAGAAATCGCTTCCCATCATTCGCCGGGCCTCGTACCGGATTTCGTAATCCATCCGGGGAATTTCCTTCTCCTTCTTTTCCGACAGCGTGAGCCCGGAGAGGCCGGCCCCCATGCCGATCGACAGACACCCGTTTTGGACTTGAACCGCGCCGTCGCCCCCGTACTTCCGCACGGTCCAGCCGTCGAGCGTTTTTCCGTCGAAGAGCGATTTCCAGGAAGGCGGTTCCGCCTCGGACGGTTTTTCCCCGGCAACGACCGGAACCGGGAAAGCGGAGAAGAATACGAGCAGGGACAACAACGCTTTTGTGTAATCCATGAGAATGATAACGTGCTATTACTGGAAACGCGATGAAAACGGAGATGAAAACGGACATTTGGTCAAGCCTGCTTGCCGCACTCGCTCGGGCCCAACGCTCCGGTCGCTGAGCTACGCTTTGTTCCCGGTTTTTTGGTTGGATACTGAAAACCTTTGAAATTTCCCGAAGCCGACGATTCAGGAGCCTGCCCACCGGAAACAACACTGCCCGGAGAGTAAACAGGCGGATGAGCGGGCTGTGTTTACCAACGACTCAACCGGCTTCGGTAGAACATGCTCCGCCCGTTTGCAGTTTATCGCGGATTGAGCACCAACGGTTCGGTCATATCGTCCTGCATGACGACCGTTTGTTTTTTGCCGCTGAAATTCCGCTCTACGTAACGCGCGACCAACGGTTTGATCTCGTCGCAGAGTTGAACGTGCGTCAAGGGATTACCCGCCTCTTCGATGGATTGCAGGACGTAGTACGTCAACACGCTCAAATCCCGTTCCTTGCGGACGAACGACACTTCCGCCGAGGTGCTTGATGCGATCATGGCCGCATCTTTTTGGCCGACGTCCTTCGCCACCGCAAGACGCGCAAAGGCGAAGCGAAGCGGTTTCCAGTCGTCGCCGTCATCCAATGTTCCCGACAAGGTTCTCGCACCGCCCGACTTGGCACGCGCCGCCTGGCCGCCGCTGTGACACGCATCCAATACGATCAGCACCTTGCGACCGTCGAGTTCCTGAATCCAGCGACCGAACGCCTCGTCCATCAGCATCGTCCCCTCGATGTCCTTGCCGGTCCCATCGTGCGGCACGAGAAATTCCCGCTTACCGTCGTCCGTCCGACCGCCGTGACCCGACCAGAACAAAAACACCGTGTCGCCCGGCTGCGTCAGGCGCGGCAATTCCTCCTTCACGATTTTGCGGATGTTCGCCAGCGTCGCGTTGTCGTTCGCCAAAAGAATCATGTTGTCCTTTTCGACACCGCAATGCTTCGTGAACACATCCAGCATTTTCTCCGCGTCGATGTGGCAAATGCCGAGGTCGTTGATGTTCTCGTCCTTGTAATCGCTGATGCCGATTGCGACCGCGAACCGTTTGCCGCCGCCGGTCGACGGAGCGGATGGACGATCCGGGCCGGTATCGGAATCGACGGTACGGATGCGGACCTGGTGTTCCGCCCAGTCGGGCATCTCTTTTTCCAACACCTTGGGAAATGCCCGTGAGAACGATTTCGCGGTTCCCTCGCCGACGGGCGTGATATCGGCGCCGGTGAAAGACGTGGTGTCGATGTACGCGAGCGGCTTCTTCGACACGACGGCCTTGAGCAATTCGTCGCCGAACGGCGCGTCGATACGGATTTTGAAACCGCTCCCGTCGGCGGGCACGGTCACGGGCTCGTTTTTCCGAACGAAATTGTCTTTTTGAAACCGGTTGGGAAACAGCACGGAGACGTTCCCCACGGCGTCGCGGTAAAACAGGTACAGGTAGCCGTCTTCGCTCGAATCGACGGTTGCCCGGAGCAAATCATTCCTGGTGTACACACGGTCGGCGCGGTCGACATCGACCCGCACGGCGAAGGAGGACCGCTCGTTGGAAATCTCTTCGACGAAGGCCCCTCGGCTGCTCTGACCGAACGCCGACGCGCCGCAGAGAAGAAAAACCGGAATAATCAGACAATAAACGTATTTCATGGTCGGTTGGTGGTTGGTGGAATGGAAAATTGACAATGAACCTTTTCAGGGCACGCAATCAGAGCACGAAGCATAAGCGAGTGAATGAGTAACCGTGTCCCGCACTTGCTGACGCGGCGTGCTCTGATTGTTGCTTCTTCCTCGTCTTGTGCAACACCTTTTCCCATGAAATAACAAATCCCCAAACTTGCTTGGGCGTGGTCATTTCCCTGCCTAAACGATAACGCAAATAATAATGTAACATAACGGAAAATTCTCGTGAGCGATGTGGGATAAACGACAGCGAAAAAACGCTAGAAGAACCAGGGACACAGTCCCCGGCTCGTGTGGTGATTCACATGTGGTGATTCGTCGGCCCGTGCGTTTTTACTTGTTCAACATCACGTCGGCGTCGACGGTTTGGCCGGTCCGGCCGCAGAGGACTTTCATCCGGGCGACGCTCCCGGCCCGGTCGATGGCGTCGGAGTAAGCCTGTTCGCCGCCGATCTTCGTACCGTTGATTTCCAGGATCACGTCGCCGACTTCGAAGCCCGATTTCCGGCCTGGCAGACCCGCGACGACTTCCGTCACCTTCACGCCGTTGCCGTCGTTTTCCGCCGCCTTGACGCCGAAGACAGGCCCGGCGTTGCGGTCGTAAAACTTGTACATATCATAGTCGCCCGAGCGGATTTCCTCTTTCGTCAGCAGTTTGCCCGCCTCGACTTCCTGGAGGCCGTCGAGGCCATTGCTCTTCATGTACTCGTCGTCCGCGTTTTTGAGCAGGTTTCCGGCGAATTTTACGTTATTGCCTTTTTGAACCGTCAGTGTCGAATCAGCCGTAATCTTATTCACGTCCGCAAGATTGGTGATCGCTTTACCGTCGATGGCCGTGATGATGTCGCCCTTGCGGAGTCCCTGGGCCGCCAGCGGCGAACCCGCTCCGGGATCGGAGTCGAGCATCGCGCCGTTGTTGTCATCCGTCCCTTTGCTCAGCCCTTTGTAGACGGTGATCGTCGACCAGGTGAAATAAGTGCGATACGTGCGGTAGTAGTAGCGGTAATAGGTGTAACAGGGACGATAGTAGACCGGTCGCCAGGTATAAACTCGCCGGATCGGGCGGTAGTACCAGCGCCAGCACTTGACGGTGCCGTCTGCGTCGGAATCGCTGAACGCGGCGGCCTTGTAGTTCATATCGGAATCGACGTTGTGGAAGACGTCGCCTTCGGAAAACGCTTGGGTCTGCGATTTGACGAGTTCCTCGGCCGGGCCGGGCTGGGCAAAGGAAACGTTCGCGGCAAAAAAGCAGAAAGTTCCGAGAGCCAGGGCGGCAATCATGCTTTTGGTGATCGTCGTTGTCATGGAAATGTCCTTTCGTAAGGAAGGGGTGAAATTGTCGACTTCTATACTGAAAACCATTGAAATTTCCCGAAGCCGACTTTCGAGAAGCCCGCCCATCGGAAACAACACCGCACGGAGGGTAAACGGGCGGTTAAAACGGAAAACGGGGCCGGCTTCGGTATGAAAGGGGTTATGCTGAAACACGATCTTCGGCGACAAAAAAAACAAGTCAACAAAGAACGGAAGCGTTTTCTAAAAAAGGGTGAAATGGATGTTGGTCCGCAAGCTCGAATGCCGGCAGAACATGGTTTGTTATGCCGAGCGGACTCGCCATGCCTTCCAACGAACGCCCGAACGAAAACCTCGAAGATATTCGCCGCCAACTCGACGAAGTCAAACGGCATTCCGACAAATTGCTCTCCCCGAAGGTCGCCGCGAAAGTCCAGCGGTAATTGAGCGAACGGGACACCCGCGACGCCGGGCAAGAACTCAAAAAAACTCCTGATCTTCGCGGAAAAGTCGCTTTTTCGTATCCGGAACCGGCGAAACGTCCGTTCGATGATCTTGGCGGGGAGTACCTTGGCAACGGGGAGCGACGGATCGTCGAGGAAGACGCGGCTATACCGTAAACGGCCTGAAACTGTTCCCGCGAACAATCGCTTGCCGCTCGAACGCAACGTGTAACCTGGTATTTGCCATTACGTTATGGCGAGTGAGCGCGGCAGGCGGACGTGACCGAATGTTCGTTTTCATCGCGTTTCCAGTATAACCGGTGTGCAGGGATTCGCGCGGAACGCCGATTCGAATGGAATACCGGACAGGAAAACCTTCCTTGACATCATTTTTGCCGATGCACCAAGGGACGGATCATATCTGATCCAAGGAAAATCAATCCGGATCGATTCCCTCGAACGCCATGTTTTTATCAAAACCGATATGCCGCGTCAAGTCAGGCTATGCGACTGTGTACAGATTTTTGAAACGATACCTCAAACGACCTGAAACGACGGCCCGAAAACGATTCCCGCGAACAATCGCCTGTCGCTCGAATGAAACGTGCAACCGTATATTTACAAGTATGTTAAGGCGATTGTTTTTCGATAG
>QMCD01002310.1_pt2 | contig 10721 bp, 7 predicted proteins | sample 1821841 | NCBI WGS metagenome assembly QMCD01 (sample SAMN01991225, study PRJNA193472) | Termite gut metagenome, whole genome shotgun sequencing project. | isolation source: worker | host: Macrotermes natalensis | reverse complement strand
TTATAGTTTTTCGTATTTTTTCTATTATGATAGAAAAATAAAGTTGCGGTCAAGAGATTTGCATTAAAATTCCCCTCTACAACATAGCGGCTATTTTCTCCAGATAATCACTATCCGTTTTGTCGAACGTGTGGAGCGATTCGCTATCGACATCGAGGAGGGCGATAACGTCTCCGTCTCGAAAAACGGGAACTACTATCTCCGATTTAGAAAAAGAGCTGCAAGCAATGTGTCCGGGAAATTTATCGACATCGGGAACAACGAGGATTTCTTTGTTAGCCCACGCAGCGCCGCATACGCCTTTTCCGTAGGCTATGCGCGTACAAGCGATAGGCCCCTGGAAAGGTCCCAGCACCAGCTCGGCGCCGTGCACTACATAAAACCCGACCCACAAAAACCCGAATGTTTCCCGCAAAGCCGCCGATATGTTCGCCATATTCGCTATCGTGTTGGGTTCGTCCGCTACCAAGGCTTTCAGCTGCGGGAGCAAGGCTGAATATCTGGCTGCCTTGGGCAGCGATTTATCTATGTGTAGCGCTTCGGCCATGCTGCAATGTTTACAAATCGCTAAAATCAATCTCGTCGTTATTGTCCAGCGGTATTAACTTTCCCTTATCGCATCGTAGCGTCCGTGCCGGATAGTTTTTCAGAATGGTATGGTTGTGTGTGGCCATTATTACGGCCGGGCCTTCGTGTTTATTAATTTCCAGTAGAATTTTTATAATATCGGTGGTGGTTTCGGCATCGAGGTTTCCCGTAGGCTCGTCGGCAATAATGATCTCCGGGTTGTTGAGCAATGCCCGCGCTATTGCCACCCGTTGCTGTTCGCCGCCCGAAAGCTGGTGGGGCATATCTTTTGCTTTCCGTTTCAACTCTACTTTTTCGAGCACTTTGGTGATACGTTCGTTTATTGTTTTTTTATCGCGCCAGCCGGTAGCCCGCAGCACAAACAACAAATTGTCGTACACCGTACGGTCGTGCAATAGCTGAAAGTCTTGAAATACGACCCCCATTTTCCGCCGCATCAGCGAAGCATGTTTGGCTTTGAGCGACAGTAAATCGAAGCCGGCTACTTTGGCATGCCCCATTTTCAAAGGCAACTCTCCGTGTATCGTTCGTATTAAGCTGGTTTTTCCGGTTCCTACTTTTCCTATCAGGTATAGCCATTCGCCCGGCTCTACTTGCAGTAGCACATCTTTCAATATTAAACAACCGCCCTGAAAAATATCTACTCCACGGAAATCAATGATATAATTATTGCCCATTATATTGTATTATAACTAATTTATAATATTCTCGTACAAATTCTTAATAACTCGTTTATAGAATCTGTTAAAAAACGCTACAAAGTTACGGATTTAGTTTGTATCTTTACACGAATTTTTATGTTTTCAGTAGAATTATTTCGGTTTTATGAGTGTAAAAACAATACAAAAAACCTTTTTTCTTATCCTTATTGTACTTGCGGGGGCACATTCGGGCTTTTCTCAACAGCTCGAAAAGAAATATAATGAGTTATATTTAAAAGGCCTTTACTTGTTTGAAAAGGGAATGTATTCCGATGCCGAAACTGTTTTTTTCAGGGCGGTAAAAGAAACCGACCCTACCGATGTTTTAACGCTTTCCGATATTGCATACCACCGGTCTATTTGCGCACTAAAGTTGAAACTGCCGAACCTCGAATCGTATGTAGAGTATTTCTGCGGAAATTACCCGGAGCATAAAAATATAAATAACGTTACCTTTGAGTTGGCAAATTATTTTTTTGCGGAAAAGGATTACAAGAAAGCTATTTTCTGGTACGAGAAAGTCGATAGCCGCGCATTGCGCTACTACCAGCATGTGGAATGTACTTTTAAGAAAGGCTATACTTATTTCGAGTTACATAATTTAAACAAGGCCGAGCGATGTTTTGTAGAGATAAAAGATGTAACCAACAGCCCGTATAGCGCCCCTGCTACTTACTACTATGGGCATGTAGAGTATCAAAAAGGGCATTATGTGTCGGCACAGTTGGCGTTTGAAAATGTGATGAACGACGACCGCTTTGCGGCGCAGGCTCCGTTTTACCTGGTACATATTTACTACCTACAGGAGGCTTACCGCGATGTGATACGCATCGGTGTCGACCTTTTACCGGCCATGACGGCTCCCTATAATGCCGAAACTGCCCGTATCATTGCAGAGTCGTTTTTTCACACGAAAGACTACGAAAAAGCACGCGAATATTTTTCTATTTATGCTACGTCCGACGATGTGGAGATTTCACGGCCCGACGATTATTTCTTAGCCGTCCTTAATTACCATACGAAGGATTACGAAACAGCTATTGACTATTTGGGCAAAGTAAGCAAAAACCAAAAAGATTCTTTGGCACAAAATGCCTTGTACTACTTGGGAAGTACGTATTTAATATTAAACAAGAAAGACGATGCTCAAAAAGCGTTTCGGGAAGCGGGGAAATTAAACCGGATTGCTTCTATCACTAAAGATGCCAAGCTGCAGTATGCAAAATTGGCGCTGGAACTGCAAGACAATGGCGAGCCGCTGAAGAAGTATTTTGAAGAACATACCGTTTCCGACAAAGATGCGGAAATGAAGAACTACCTTGCTTCGTTGTATATTACTAAAAAAGATTTTGAGAAAGCGCTGGAAGAACTTTACCTGGTAGCAGCGCCCACAGATAAGCAGCGTGCCGATATGCAACGGTTGAATTTTATCATAGGGAAAAAACTGTACGACACCAAAGATGCCAGCAAGTACGAACGCGCCATCAATCATTTTGAAGCGGCCATACGCTCTGCCGGCTACGATGCGAATATAGCTGCCCTATCTAAGTACTATAAGGCCGATGCGTTTTTTACGCTGGGTTATTACGCAGAGGCGCAAAAGCAATTTGAAGATTTTACCAATAGCAGCGGTGCCATACAATCGAACGGAGAATATATAGCGGCACAATATAATATAGGCTACTGCTTTTTTAAGATGAATGCTTATAACAATGCGATTACCTGGTTTCGTAAGTTTATTACGGCCGCAGGCAACGCCTACCAAGCACAAGTGGCCGATGCGTATAACCGCCTTGGCGATTGTAACTATATCCAAAGTAAGTATTGGCCGGCGGCCGAAAATTATGAGAAAGCAGAAAGCATGAAGGTTTCCAACCCCGACTATGCCATGTATCAACGGGCTATTTCGTATGGGCTGGTTAAAAGAAACGACCGCAAAACGGCCACCTTAACAAGTTTAATACAAACCTATCCCAAATCATCGTATGCTGCCGGCAGCTTGCTGGAACTGGGACGGACGTATCTGCAGGACAATAAATACAGCGACGCCGAAACAGCCTTTATGCAAATAGTCAATAACTATCCCGAAAGCGGCAATACCTTAACCCATGCCATGATTGAGCTTGGGCTTATATATATGAATACAAACAGGCTTAACGATGCCGTAGCTATTTACAAAAAGGCGCAACACCAAGCCCAGCCGGGTTCCGATGATGAAAAAAGCGCTTTGGTCGGTTTGCAAAATGCGTATTTGGATTTGGGGACTCCCACTATGTATTACGATTACTTGGAAGAAATAGGCAAAGAAGCCAACCGCGACGAACGGGAGCAAGCCATTTACAACGCGGCCGAGAAGTTGGCCAACTCCGGCTATTGCGAGAAAGCTATCGGCGAGTTTAAGAAGTTTACGGCCGATTACCCCAATAGCAGTTATCTACCCCAAGCCTATTTCTATTTAGCCAACTGCTATTCGCAAAGCAAAGATTATATTTCGGCGCTGGACGGGTACAAATACACTATCGAGCATACTAATAATAATGCCTACAAAGAACAGGCACTGGTACGGGCTGCTCAAATTAATAATATGCTGGGTAGCGACGAGGCGGCATTAGCGCATTTAAAAATGCTGGTTGAGCTTACGGAGAATAACGCAACGAAGCTATCGGCTTTTATGGATATGGCACGTATTCATGCTAACAAACTGCACAACTACAAGGAAGCGGCCAACACTGCACAGTCGGCGTTATTAATGGCAGGTATCACGCCGCAACAAGTCCGCGAAATGAATATTATTAAAGCCAACAGCTGGCGGGAGCTGGGGCAACAGGAGGCCGCCTTGGAGTTATACAAAGAAATAGTAGCAGCAAATTTAAACGATAGAGAGAATGCCGAGGCTAATTTCCATATCATTGATTATACCTTTAAGAACGATGATTTCACCGACGAGAGTGCGAAGCGGGCGTTAGATTTTGTGAACTCTAAAGCTAAGATTTACCAGTATTGGAATGCCCGTACCTTTATTATATTGGCAGAACAATATGCTAAGCACGGAAATGTAGCGCAAGCAGAAGCTATTTACAACAGTATTTTAAGCGGCTATAAGAACACTACCGACGGGATTATTGATTCCGTGAAACAACACCTTGATTCATTAAAGAAATAAGAGATTCCGCAACCATGATAAGAATAAAAGTATATATACTATTAATACTTAGTTGCACATTTTTATTGAGTACCCGGCTACCCGCGCAGAACAATAGAAGGACTACGCGCACCCAAACCACTACCATAGAAGAGCGGGAAGTGGTTGTTACCCGCGACTACGAGCGCTCTATCAAAGATGCCGACCGTATTGCGATTCCGCTTGCGACCAACGATTCTATTGCTCATTTTACAGCATCGTTCAACTACCGGGTTATGCCGTCTTTTATGCCGGTATTCACGCTATCGAGTAATATAGAAGCCGCCGAGATTGCCGAGCAGGAAGACAAGTCCCTGAAGAATTACGGCTACTTGCGCATAGGCGCCGGCTATCCGATAGCTCCCATGGCCGACCTTTACCTGCATAACCTGATAACGACTAATTCGGTGGTCAGCATATACTACAACCACCGCTCCTACTGGGCAAACACTACCTTGCTGACTACACAACCCGAAGGCTATTCGCTGCCCGAAAAGATTACGGGCAACAATGCCCTGCACAACCTCGGGTTCTCGATACAGCACCGGATAAAAAATACTTTGTTGCATGCTACGGCCGAGTACAAGCACCGCTCTCTTATTTTCCACGGGCACGATACGGCTTACCTTGCGCAACTATACAATACCTATCCCAGCTATATCAACGCTATTAAGAACGACCCCGGGTATATCCGAAAATCGTTGGGGCAAACATATAATATGTTCAACGCCGAAGTAGGGGTTACTTCGAGAAGCAGCCGCGACGGCTTTTCGTACAATGCCAACGTAACTTTCGGCTATACGGGCGACAAAGCGGCAACGGTGCAAGACTACCGTACCGGCATACCCGTTACGGAATACACGGCTGGTATTTATGGTAAGATTGCACAAACATTTGTACGTACCCACTCCGGCAGCATTTCTTTTAATGCAATGGCCTACAATAAAGGGAACGTATCGCGCCTGTCCGACGGGCTATTTGTGATAACCCCCTCTTACGAGTACCAGAAAGACGGGATTGCCATTTCGGTAGGCGTAAACTTGGAAGGGATTTACAACTCGGTAGAAACCGTAGCAGAAGGGACGATGCCCAAGCGCGACTCCGGGCGGTTAGCGCTCAAAATACATCCGAACATTTCTTTTACCGGGCTGCTGACCGACTACTTTACCGCTTATGCAAGGTTGAACGGCAAAACAGAAATTAATACTTATCAGAAATTAGCCCTCGAAAACCCGTACATACTCCCCGGCCTGGTGGTAGAGAACACCACTACACCCTTTGAAGCAACGCTTGGCGGGAAAGGCCGCGTGTTCGATGTGATTGGCTACAACCTGTTCGGCGCCTATTCGTTTATCGACAGCATGTATTTTTACGTGAACAGTAAGAAAACACTATATCCCGACCCCGGAGGGCAATATGCGTTAGACTACTTGCACCATAACTTCGAGGTAATCTACAACCGGACCAATCAGTTTACCTTTGGCGCCGATATTGATTATACGGTCGACGACTTTGAAGCCATTTTCCGCGGGCGGTATTACATTTATACGTTCAACAAAATAAAAGCGACCAAGGCATGGCATAAACCCACCTGGGAGCTTAACTGCGATTTGCGCTACAACTACGACGATTGGATATTCCGTATGGGAGTGCATGCCCGCGGCGAAACACCCATTCTTTACCAAAATTCCGGTACCGGCGAAATATTCTCTACCATTAAGCCCTACGTCGACGTGTCGTTGCAGGCAGAGTATAACTTCTACAAGTGGCTTACCGGATTCGTATACGGCAATAATTTAATCAACCAAAAGTACCAGAATTATTACCTGTACTATCACCATGGCCTCAGCGTGGGGGCAGGGGTTAGCATGTCCTTCTAAGGGGCGCGGTGCCGTTTAATCTATATTCAAATACTGTTTCATGGCCGCCATGTCCGGCTGCTCGCCGGTAAAAAGCGCGTAGGCCGGTATCGCTTGGTAGAGCAGCCACCACAAACCGCCAATGTATTTGGCGCCGGCTGCGAGCGCCTCGCCGTATAACGGCCGGGTGGCGTAGTCGGCCTCCAACACTACGTGCTTGCTTTGCAGCTTAACCCCTTTCAAACACTCGGCGGGCGCAGGAAGCGTATTTACCACCAGCCGGCTGTCCGCCACACACGCCGCTACTGCGGTAAGAGGTAACGGCAGCGCACCGTAAGCATCGGCCGCGGCCATTACTTTCGACAGGGTACGATTCGCCCAGTATACCTTAGCGCCGGCCTTTCTCAAGGCATATACGGCCGCTTTGCCCGCCCCTCCGGCGCCCAGCACCACGGCTGTTTCCTGTTTTACGGCCACGTTGTTCGCCTCAAAAGCACCTGTTACCCCGTCGACGTCCGTATTGTAAGCATAGAGTTTGCCGTTATGCAATAGTATAGTATTGGCGGCGGCTGTAGCACGCGCCTCCTCGCTCGGCACGTCGGCGTAGCTCAATATGTCGCTCTTCAACGGCGCCGTTACGTTCATGCCCGCCAAGCCCTTCTCCCGGAACAAACGCATAGCCTCGCCGGCCGAGGAGGCAGGCAATAAACCATACGAGTAGCGGCCGGAGCGAGGATAGCCGGCGGCAAACAGCTGCGGGCTTTTGCTATGGTTGACGGGGCTTCCGGTGAGCGCAAAGTTTTTCATTTACTTATTTACAGATTGACGGATTGGCTGACGCCACATTTAAGGTGCAGGATTCATTCGTATAATTCGTGCTAATTCGTGTAATTCGTGGATAGTCGGCTGTCCGTCGGCGGTGGCGGGGCCATTGTCGGGAGCCGCATAAATAAACGGGGCGCCCAGCAGGTAGGAGGCTATGCGCGACCACCGCCCTACGCTACCCATACAAAAAGCCAACAGATTCGCGGTATCTTCGTATAACGACAAGACCCGTATGTTATCCGTCGGCGCATGGGCGCGGGCTACTACCTTGCAGTAATCGGGTTCATAGCCTTGCATCGCTGCCACCGTATCTGTCAGCTCCTCCTTCGGCGGCGTGTGCTCCCTCCAATGGTGCGAAAGGATAACCTTACATTGCTTGCCCTTCGCCACTGCCGCCAGGTCTTTCAGGTAGGGCGCCTCCATTTCGATGTCCACATAGGTCGCCCCCGCATGGATAGCCGCCGCCAGCAAGTCGAACCGCTCCGCATCGCTACTGCTGCACGGGCGAAAGGTTGCTATTAACGGGACATTGGCCGCCGAGAACAGCTGCCGCACGCGGCGCTCCTCCGGTGCCATGGTATCCAGCCTGATTTCCGCCACTGCGCAACCGGCAACGGCTTGTGCGCACGCATCAAAACTATATCCGGCAAGGCAAGTACAAATCATCGGTTTCAAGATTTGGGGTTCGGGAAGATTCAATATTCCATTATTCACCCATTGGCCGCAAAGGTACAAATTTTTCGGCGAACAAAGCAGGAAATGGGTAGATGCAGGATACCGGATATTAGATTTTGGATATTAGCTATTGGCAGGATACACGGTGCAGGGCGCACGGCGCATGGCTGGCTGACGCCTTAGTGCGCCTGCCGCCACTTTTAATTCAAGATTCAAAATTGGCTGACGCCACTATAGTGCGCCTGTCGCAATCTTGAATCTTGAACTTGAACTTGAAATCTCCCTAATTAATCTCTTTAACCGTAGAGCTGTTTACAAATAGCGTGTCGCCCATGTGCTGGAAGTCGGTGAAGAACTTCACGGGGTCGTGTTTGATAATCTCTTCGCGGAAGCCGATAATTGTCAGCCCTGCTTGATAGGAGCGCTCTACAATCACCTCGCTGATGACTTTGTTTTCGGGAATATCTACAATCTCGATATTGGCCAGCGTTATCGGTAACCTTCCTGCAACAATGTGTTCTTTCACCACTGTCTGCATGCTTTCGCTCTGCCCCCGCGGGCTGATGATAAAGATTTTGATATGGCTCTTTCGCCAGTCGCGGTGCGCCATAATGATATATCCCAGCAATATCATGAAGTTGGTGTTGTTCTCGTCGGTATCGCGTATCCACACGTGGATACCGTTTTTGGGGCGTATCACATGCTCGGAGCCGGCAAAGATAGCTACGTCGAAGTTACCGGCCTTTACCATGCTGATGTTGTCCAGTATGCGGGTCAGCTCTTCGGGGTGTTTTTTGTCGTACTCAAACACTATCATGTTATTCTCCATGCCCGAAATAGAGGGGGTTTGAATCACCTGCGCAATGGCTGCGGTATACGAGGGCGATATCAGGGTGTCGATATACAGCGTGCTGCCTTTCTCCCGCTGGTTGATGATAAGCTGCTCCAGGATTTCCTGCGCTTCGTTGTAGGTCTGCTTGCTGTAGTACCCCTCAATAAAGTGGAAGTAGGTGCCGAACCCGTGCTGGTAGCTTAGCCATTTCATTAGCTCCAGTACCTTGTCGCGCTGTAGGGAGTGCTGCGATATACACACGGCGGCGGGGCGCCATTCCTCGTTGTCCATGTCCATGCTCGATTGGTTCTTCTGCATATATACCTGCAGCTGTCTGTTCAGCTGGAACAGGGCGCCTTTGAAAATGTTGACCAGCCCCTTTTTATTCTTGTCTTTGTTCTTGTGCTCGATGATCAGGTAGATAAGCGTAATGACCATGTAAGAAAGCACGGTGTACAACGGGTTAATCATAAACATTACCCACACCGACAGCAAGAACCCGGCCAGCGATATATACCACTTGGACTTGAACCGGGGGCGGTAGGAGGGGGGAGAGCCGAAGTGGTTTAAAAACGAGCTGAGGCAAAGGGTGCCGTAGGTAATCAAGAAGAACATGGTAATAATTTCGGCCACCGTGTTTACATCGCCCAGGGCAATAAATATGAAAGCTATTACAAACGAAACGACCGAGGCGTTGAACGGCTCGCGCGACTCGCCTTTCCCGCGTGCCAGAAAGATATTGAGCCGGCGGAACGGGAATATATGGTCGCCGGCAATGGCTTGCAGCGTGCGCGGCGCCACCATCATAGAGCCTATGGCCGACGACGAGGTGCTGGCCGCTAACCCTATGGGGATAACCATGGTGCCGAAGATAGCGATGCGCGACATGATGAGCTGGTCGCCCACCAAGTCGGCCTGCGACGCCGACGCCGCCAGCTTCCACGCCACAAAGGCATATATCAACAGCCCGGTAATGGTGCCCGCCATGGTTCCGAGCGGGATAGATTTACCGGGATTTTTAAGGTCGCCGCTGAGGCCTACGCCGGCAGTCATGCCCGTAAAGGCCGGGAAGCAAATAGCAAAGATGATAAAGAACTGGTCGCCGTTGAAAAAGCCGAAGCTGTTACCGGGCGCAAGGGCTGTGTCGCCCCCCGCATCAATAGGCTTGCCGGCAAAAAACAACGCCAGCGCTAACAGCAATACGGCAGTTACGATGTAGAGCAGCCGGAGGCTGGAGCCGGTCCCTTTAAACAGCATGACATAGGCAAGAATCAACAGGGTGGGTATGCTTACTATTTGCCGCGGCAACTCGAAACCGAAATAATCGTTCCACCACGCGAACAACGGGTGAAACGACTCGGCAAAGGCAATAGTGTAAAAGGCAATGCTGATGGTTTGCGAGAGAAACAGCGTAATGCCGATAGTGGAACCTATTTTCAACCCGAACGACCGCGAAATGATAAAGTATTCCCCGCCGCCCTCTACGCGCGTGTTGGTGGCCAGCTCCGAGATAGCCAGGGCAGTGGGTATGGTGATAAGGTGCCCGAGAATAATAATGCCTATTACGCCCCAAAAGCCCAAGGTGCCGGTAGCAAAGCCCATCCGTAAAAACAGAATGGCGCCGAGGATGGAAGAAATAGCGGTAAAGTAAACGGGCGCTGTGCCCAGCCTGCTCTTTCCTGTTTGTTCGTTTTTCATTGCTCAGTTGCCATTTAAATATAATTCTATTTCACACAAGTGCTACAAATATACAAAAAATCCCATTACGAGATTATAACAAACACTGCCCACCGTTTACTGTAACACTATTTCGCCTATGTCTAATGTAAAAGATAGTTTCATATCCTGGACAACTATTTCGTCAATAAAAATGAAGGAAGGGTCGCCGGCTCCCGGGTGCCAGCCGGGTAGGTTGCCGGCGCTTCGGGCTACTATTTTAATATAGCGTGTACGGATTATTGGTGTTATTGGTGTTTTAGCTCTAAATGCGAACTCCCGTATTTGTACTTCCGTGTCGTCAACCGGTACCTTGTTTTTTATGGTATACAGGTGGGTAAAGT
>QMCD01002309.1_pt1 | contig 10722 bp, 9 predicted proteins | sample 1821841 | NCBI WGS metagenome assembly QMCD01 (sample SAMN01991225, study PRJNA193472) | Termite gut metagenome, whole genome shotgun sequencing project. | isolation source: worker | host: Macrotermes natalensis | reverse complement strand
TGAGGCGGGGGTAGGAGGGTGGGTCATACCTGAAGCCGCCGCCCCTCTGGGCGTTGCGGCGCGGGTGTCCCTCCCCAGCACATAAAAACTTTCCAAAAAAGGGACAGTTGGGTACTGGCGTAAAGAAAAAATGTATCTTTGTAGGATGAAGATGAACATTGCGAAATTGGTATTCAACCCGATACATGAGAATACGTATGTGTTGTGGGATGACACGTTGGAGTGTGTGGTTGTAGATCCCGGAATGGCCAACGAGGTCGAAGATGCCGCACTCGACACATTTATCGAGGAGCACGGATTGAAACCCGTCGCGGCTGTCAACACACACGGACATTTCGATCACCTCCTCGGTGCGCAACATGTGCAGGAGAAGTACGGGGTGCCGTTTCTGATGTCCGGCAAGGATGCATTCCTGCTGGAAGCCTACCCTGCCGGGTCGCAGATCTATGGGATCCCCATGCGTCCCATGCCGACGCTGGATACGGATCTCGACGCGACGCCCGAAGTGTGTTTCGGCAACACCACATTGCGCGTCATTCCCACACCGGGACATACGCCGGGACATATATCGTTGTACGAACCGGAGGCGAAAATACTGTTCACGGGTGACACGTTGTTCCATGAAAGTATCGGACGGACGGACTTGCCGGGGGGCGATTATTCGTGGATCATGGCGTCGATTCTGGACAACCTGTTGCCGCTGGGTGACGAGGTGAAAGTATACCCGGGTCACGGGCCCAACACCACCCTCGGGCATGAATCGCTGCACAATCCCTATATCGTGGAGGTGCTGAATAACGAGGTGAATTACAAGTAGACCCCAAACCCCAGACCGATGCGTATCGACATCCTCACCGTGCTGCCGGAACTGTTGGCATCGCCTCTCCAAGAGTCGATCCTCGGCCGTGCGCAGGCCAAAGGGCTTGTCGAGATACACGTCCACAACCTGCGTGACCATACGGATGACAAGCGTCGCACGACGGACGATTATCCCTTCGGCGGGGAGGCGGGGATGGTGATGAAACCCGAACCTATCTTTCGGTGTATCACGCAATTACAATCGGAACGTACGTATGAAGAGGTGATCTATACCTCTCCCGATGGCATTCGGTACGACCAACGGGAAGCCAACCGATTGTCGACGTTGGGCAACCTGATCATTCTGTGTGGGCACTACAAGGGGATCGACTACCGCATTCGTGAACACCTGATCACGCGCGAAATCTCGATCGGTGATTATGTCCTGACGGGTGGCGAGTTGGCGGCATGCGTGATTGCCGATTCGGTCGTGAGGATACTTCCGGGTGCCATAGGTGACGAGTCGTCGGCGCTCTCCGATTCGTTTCAGGATAACCTGCTCGCACCACCCGTATATACACGTCCGGCAGAGTTTAACGGGTGGCGGGTGCCGGATGTGTTGCTGTCCGGAAATTTCGCCGAGATCGACAAGTGGAAGGAAGCACAGGCACTCGAACGTACGCAACGACTCAGACCGGATTTGTTATGAAGATAATTTGTGTACACGACGATGCGATCTATGTGAAACCCGACACGGCCCTGTTGCGGGAGAATCGTCCGTTTTATATCCCGACGCCACTGACGGAAATCCGATATCGTGAGGGGATCGTTGTGCGGGTCGATCGGGTCGGTAAGTGTATCGAGGCCCGTTTCGCACAACGCTATTACCACGAAGTCGGTGCAGGGGTGGAACTTTTTGCCGATGAGCTGCCCACTTGGATGGATCATTCGTTGGCTGTGTCTCCGGAATTCGTGCCGATCGGCGACGTGCCCGGAAAATCGGAAGAAATTGACACCCTGATCCATCGCATTTCGCAATACATGACGCTCAAAATGGGGGACCTGATCTTCATCGCCACCGCACCTTTTCGGACGGCAAAACCGGGCGATCGGATTCGGACGTCGCACTATAAGCAAAACTTATTGGACTTTGAAATTCGATAGTTTTTACCTATGCTGTTAGCCGAAAAACTGAAGTCGTACAGGCTACTTTTAGCCTCCCGTTCTCCCCGCCGTCGTGAACTGTTGACGGCGGCCGGAATCCCGTTTGAAATGGCTTCAGAGTACGATTGTGAGGAAAAATACCCTGAAAATTTGCGTGCCAATCGTGTGGCACTCTACCTGTCGCGACTGAAAAGCCATGCGTATCCTAATCCATTGACACACAATGAGATACTCCTCACTGCCGATACGGTGGTTGTTTTGGACAATCGGATTTTAGGTAAACCCAGCTCACGCAATGAAGCCATCGAGATGCTGAAAAACCTGTCCGGGAGGTCCCACGAGGTGATTTCAGGCGTCACGTTGCGTAATCCATCTCGCGAACGCTTCTTTTCCGTCACGACTACCGTGTGGTTCCGCGAGTTGCGTGCCGAGGAGATCGAATATTATGTCGATACGTTCCGTCCGCTCGATAAAGCGGGCTCCTACGGCATTCAGGAATGGATCGGGCATGTCGGTGTGGAACGTATCTCTGGCTCGTTTTTCAACGTCATGGGGCTGCCCGTGCAACGATTATATACAGAATTAGAGCGTTTCGTTTTGTGAAACACAAATTTATTTATACCTTTGTCTCCCCTGCCCAGGTGGTGAAATTGGTAGACACGCTACTTTGAGGGGGTAGTGTCGGTTACGACGTGTGAGTTCGAGTCTCGTCCTGGGCACAGTGAAAATGGCTTGCAGATAACTGTAAGCCACTTTTCGTTTCTGCCGTGGCCACATTATGGCCACAATCTTGATTCAGCTTCAAAAATTATGAATTATTTATCCGACTGAGCATGGAGGCATGGTGAATGCCATCAATGTGTTTAATCAGATCCAGCACCAGTGGAACCACCTTGTCCGCTTCGCTAAAAACATTATCGTTGAACCCCGTCGCGGCATCGCCACTATCCATCTTATGGGAGTAATGATTCACAAACTTCCTTACTTTGCTCAACTCTGCAAAGCCTGTGATGTCATTGTCAAAGCATTTCTCTAACTTCTTGCGTCCAAACTTGAATGATAAAAAACTCTCCAACAGTTGTCTTGAGATATTCGCAATGGTATGGGTACTAATGTAGTCAAGTTGAGGATTCTCGCAAAACTTCTTTACCTCCGAAAAAAGCAAATGATATTCCGAATCAAATTGAGTGAGAACATTATCCGCATTTTCTATGTGTCCCTGTCGAATGTCATTCAGTGGATATGGCTTCACGAGATACATATGAAATAAATCTACGCTCTTATTAGCTGCATCTTTTGCCTTCTTAGTACATACCCAATCTTTGAGTAAGGCAAAAAATCTAAAATTATGAGTAAAAACAAATAATTGCTTCGCCGCCTCACATTCCTGTTTGATGTAATAATTTGCATGAAAAAGATGGTTAGAATCGAAACTTGAAATCGGATCATCAAGCACGACTATTGTATCTTCGATTTTATTGCCGTTCTCCTTTATTTTGGTTATAAAATATACCAGACCTATGGCCGTTCTCTCCCCCTCACTGAGACTATCGTTTGACGCTATTTCGACTTTATTTCGTTTAATAATATATCCACCCTCGACCCTGTGTTCCAAACATAAATCGTTTCTGCCTAAGAATTTATGTAGCATATTGTTAAAATCTTTCTCGCCTAAATGCTCGTCTGAGAGACTTGCTTGGAGCGCATTTATTGAAATATTTATGGCATCGATTTCGAATGATTTCGCTCGTTGTTCGGTGATAAACCGCTCTTCCTGCTCCTTTTTAGTGAAAAAATCATATAGAGCAACTTCTTCTGAGACGTAATGCAACTCTAATTTTCGCTTCGCTTCTTTTATCTCTTCTTCAAGGTTCTTAAACTTATTATTGTGTTTATCAACACAATCCATCATCATTTTATATGCAGCCTTATACTGTTGATTTATTTCTACGGAGATATGATCGACTTTGGCCCCAAGATTTTCAAATGGATTTTTTTGTTTGCTTATTAAGGCTGCTTTCCATCCTTCCAGTGTTCGATTTATTTTGCCGGTTACGATATCGGCGTAGGCCTCCACAATCTGTTCGTATTCGGAAACAAATTCTTCATACAATAAGCTACTATGAGGGAATTGCACTTCCGGTAGATTGTCTTCCAACCATACTATACCCTTTGCAATAGAGTCCTGTAATTTCGTAAATTCATCGCTAAAATGCCCATTGAGTTCTACCAGCCTTGTTGGGAGCAAAGGCTGCCCGCAAAATTCACATATTTGCGACTCAGGAGTATGTATCTCCTTTAGGCCTTGATACACCCATCTTGCTATCTCTGGATTTTGTTTCAACCGTTCTATACTTTTTGAAGTTATTGACGCAGAACACAAATCGCGAACCCTGGTATAGAGAGCGTCCAACAGATCAGAATCAACAGGCTTGAATAGTCCAATATCTATGGCTACTTTATCTTGAGGTTTTATGCTTTTAGACAACTTTTCTATTTCATTCACAGACAATTGACTCTTTTTTGTTTTTATCGCCTCCGCATGCTCTCCTATGAAGTTTTTTAACTTTGTCTTGTCGTAGTTAAGCAATCTATTATCTTGTATTTCAATAACTTTAAATTGCGCTTTAATCTTCTTTGCGGCATCTGACAAAAAATTCTCATTAAGTTCTCTTAATCCTTTCGATTTTTTATCGTGGGGAACACCATCTAAAATATGGGTGATTCTTGTTTGTTCTTTCCTAACCTCCTCCAATGCCGTAAGTTTGACATCCAGTTGGGCTTTCTCGCTACCCGATTTCTCTGATATATAAACAATCCCCTTTACTCCATCTAGAGTAAAAACATTTGCTATGACAAAATCTTTATTAAAAACCCTAATGTTCAATGCGTTAGCTTCGACATTGTTGTTGTCGATATCTCCATTGCTACTGGCGATTTTCCATTGAGAAGCAGGAAAGAGTAATGATTGCCTTTTTAACTCAATGTCCCTAAGCAATGCGGCAATAGTTGATTTTCCACTTCCATTACATCCATAAAAAAGATTAAACCGATTGAACGGTTTAAGTCCAACTGTTGGCGCGTAGTCACCGAAAATGCCTAACCCTTTGGCATATGCGAGGCTGTTTATCATCTCAAGGTGTATTATGGTTCATTCACGAATGTCCGATATTCCTCATTTTTGATGGTTGTATCGTATAGGCCAATATCTTCCCCTTTATGCTTGTTAATGCCTGCGTATTCAAGGCTGCTGTCTTCGTACTGTTTAAACTTGAATATCGCGTCATTCATCAGTGCACTATTGAAGACACCTAAACTGACTAATAAATCAAAATCTCGGACAGTCAGCCCTGTCACTTTTCGGAATAATCCCGGCTCCAATTGAGTAATTACATCTTTTAGAGTGCGCTCTCGATAGTCCGTTAAGTACATGAATATTGGTATTCGGGTGGCAAATTTTATCAGTTTCTCCTGAATTAATTTACGTTTACTCTTATACTCCTTTTCTTCTTCCGACAAGGCCTTCTTTTCATCACTGTCTAAATCACGTTCTCCGGCCTCTTTTTTTGCCTTTTTGACGGCTTCAGATTTATTGATAATTGTCTCTATGTCTTGGTTCAAGCTACGGAAGCCTTCGATGCTCATCAGAGCGCTCATTGCCTCCTCATTGTCAAGTAGTCGGGACAGTGTATTGTTGTCCACATTGACAAGTAGTGCGCTTTCCCAACGTCGTGCCAGCAGTGTTGCTGTGGTGCCGCTAATGGCCATATCCAGAATACCGGCAGCGTCAATTTGTTTCATAGAGCTACCGTCATACGCCAAAATCGGCAAAAATTTGATAAATTCCGAAACTTTCACTTCGGGATTTGTCTCCTCTATGTTCAAACTGCAACTATACTCATATATCTGCCGTAAAGCTCTATCAGGTGCAAAATCAAAAACATAGCACTCCTCCTTGAGTATTTCTTCTTTGTTGGGTGAAAGATTGTCCGGGTTCTTAATTACCCATGGTGTTTGGACTCGGAAGGCAGCTTGAAAATACGTTTCAGGACTGGACGAATTACGGAGCATAAAAATGCCCGTCCACGGTTTTACCGAGATGCCGGTAGTTAATTTACCACACGTCAACGTTATTGTTTTAGACTCCAATGGGTTGTTAGTCATTGCCTTCAAAACGGGTGGTAACGCTGCTAATCCGATACCAGCTCTCGTACCGGCGGCCACAACTACCGAATAATCATGATAAAAGCGATTTTGTCTTTGGCGTAACAGATTATCCATCGCATGGCAAGCGGCTACGTTGGGCAAGAACCACAACGTGTGATTAAGAACCCGCAGTAGGGGCGCGTGAGAAAACGGTAGCGGCGGTTTCTTTGCTCCCATTTTCAAGTTGTCGATGGTGGTCTCACTAAATGATCCTCGAATAAGGTCAAGCCATTTCTGCACCTCATCTTCATATATGAATCGAGCTGATGCACCCTCACCTTCTGCTGAAAAGAATATATTGAGATCGAACTCGTCGAACTCCCCCTGCATAGCTATTTCTCGGATAGAGTCAGGCAATTGATATGTCAATAAAACCATTCGAGGCAGGGATGAATACGGATTATTATCTCCTTGCCACTCTTCTTTTGCTTGTTGTTCATCAGAATACGTCCAATTGAATATTTGTTCCTCAATAAACTCGCCGGAATGAATGGCTCGGAAAGGCGTGCCCGAAAGGTATAGGTAATGGCTCGTCGTTATGGGAATGATCTCTTCTAAATACTCAGGGCTATCTTCTTGAGAATAACCTTCTTTGTCAAGTTTGTCGTGCTTTTTAATCTCTTCTTCTGCATCAAGATCGGCTCCGATTAAGTCTTTTGCGTTTTCCCGCCAAGCCCCATAATGATACTCATCGAGAATTATACAATCCCAATTTATCGTATGCACCCACTCGTTCTTAGCCTTAATCCCACCCTCTTTCGTTTTCCCAAGATAATCTTGAAAAGATCCGAAACAAACAACCGGGCGACTAAAATCCACATCTTCCGGAGCCAGACAGCCTTTCGACACAAATTGCCACCCCTCAAAGTCAATATGAGTTCTCAAATCTTCCTCCCAAGCACCTTGTACGGCAGGTTTAAAGGTGAGAACTAAAACTTTTTTCCACCTCATTCGTTTTGCCAATTGATAAGCCGCGAATGTTTTGCCAAAACGCATTTTGGCATTCCATAAAAAATGAGGTGTCTTGTCTGGATTATCATGACCGAATCGTTGAAAATAAGCGCAGGTCATCTCCACAGCCCGTTGTTGCTCAGGGCGCATTATAAAGGTCAGACTGCGATTTTCCTCGTTAAGCCGATTGTCTCTTATGGCGTGTATCGCGGCTCGTACCTCATTGACAGAACAGCGAAACCATTCTCCCTCAGGATTCTCAATGCCTCTCTTTCTAAGGTAGCGATGTATGTCGTGATCGGTAAAAGAGGAACCATCGTCTTTCATTGCGGAATCCTCAAAAACGATATGGTATTTCAGTCCCGCAGTCTTTAACTGCTCGGCAACACGAGTACGAACATCCCTGTCTGTATAACCAATTTTAAGCAACCCCAGATGGGTACCTACGCCTACCAATTCGTATGCGTATATAGTAGGGGTTGCATTTGGACGAGACGGGAAAAAATCTTTTTTATTCATCAGACTCATTGGCATTTGTTAAATCCATAGGACGGATCATGGAGTCAATAAAACGAATTTCGTCCTCATTCAAACCATATTTCTTATAAAGCTTTTCATCTGTCCAAGTCTCCTCAAAATCTTGCATGGGAACAAACGAATAAACTTTTTTCATCCCATTCTGAGTATTTTTTATAAGCAGAACTAAAAATCTAAAAAATTTGGTTTGTATGTAGCTAATAATACGTTCAGCTTTCTTTTTATTTGCAAACGGCCCTATAACCAAGTATGACTCAGTGCAACAAGAATTAGGTTCTCCTAAAATAGGAAGATTTATTATCTGATGAGGAAATGTTTCCCCTGCGCCATACGCTTTAGAGATGTATATCTTGTAATCTTTAACCCAGTCAATGTTTTTATTTATACGGGTTTTATCAATGTAGCCGAGTCCTTCTCTTTGCCATCCATAGTAATAAAATGCAACACTTCCTTCAAAATGTTTCGTCTTAAATTGTGGCTTAACACGCTTGTAGCTCCCTTCAATCCTAACATCGAAACCAAAGGGGTCATTGGCACTTATTAGGTTGGCGAAACTCTTCTCTTTCAATTTTTGTACTTTCCTAAGAATCGATATTGCTTCATTATAGCGAATAAATGTATTTGTTCCTTGCTCCAATAAACCTCGTTGGGCTTTCGAGACAATTTCTGTTCCTTTATGTGTAATAACCGTACAATCTCCATGATGCTCTTTTTCCCATAAGAAATAACAAACCCCACCTTTTATTTCAACCCCCGGAAAGCAATCTGAAGCATTGGGAAAATCGTGAATTATTTTAATTCTCTTATCATTAAGCATCTCATCTCTAAACTCGTCTATCCCACGTCCTCCTGTAAACCAGCGTGCAGGAATAATCATCAATAAATACTTGGGATTTAACTTTTTGGCTTGCTGTATAAATTTGTTGTAGATAGGAATGGCACTTGATCCTGTTCCACCTCCATCATTCATCTGATATGGCGGATTGCCAATGATTACATCGAATTTCATATTGAATATTTCTTCTGGTTTTTCTGTGTGGATAAAATTGTAGGCATATGTTTCATCTATATCTTCACGGTCATAAACGCTTTGGCTTGCACCGCAATAGATACATCTCCCATTTTCCCAAGCATGAAGCATACGCAGGTGGTTAATATTCCCCTGCTCATTGTCAAAAGTCTCGCAAACGGAATATCTACCGTTAGCCGCTTTGCTACAGTAAACGCTCCGGCGAGACAAAAGAGTAGTTAATTCGGTAATACCAATCCCATAGAGTTGACTCTGAAAGATATGATCCCGGCGTTTTTGTTCATCTGGGATAATTCCCTTCAAGCCCTTCATCAAGCGTTTGGCAATCTCACGAAGGAATACACCACTTTTGCACACCGGGTCTAAAAAACGAGTGTTCGGATTACGAAACAACTCGGGAGGCAATAGATCGAGCATTGCATTGGCCAAATTTGGTGGGGTAAACACCTCGTCATTGCTCAAATTGGCCAGACAGGTAAGAACGTCCGGATTATAACTAACTTGACTCATCTTCTCCCAACTTTAAAAAGTGAATTAATGGGAAATCCTTAACTGGCTCATCTATCGAAGCTGGTTGCCCTTCGTCGTTGAAGAGTGAAAATTGTAGCGTTTTCTCAACAAGGAACCGAAATATGTAGTCGCGACGCTTCAACATACTCCCGTTAACAGCACTCCATTCAGAAAAAACGATTGGCTCTTTTGTCTCCGGGTTCGTGAAATCTAAAGCGTCACCCCACAGAATATTTCGAGCAAAGAGATACCTTACCGATTGACGGCAAGCCTCTTTACATTTCTCCTTGTATAACTTAGTGTAGTTGTCATCGAATATTTGGAACAATCGTTCTCGACATTCTTGCGCATTATCTCTCAGAATATCAATGCCGTAAATACTCGACACCGCCAAAACTGCATATCGTTCATATTCCAACTGACTTTTCTCATAGCGCTCTTTCACAATCCTCAGTTTACGCAGTAACACTTCTGCTAAAAAATTACCGTTACCGCAAGCTGGTTCCAGAAAGCGAGACTCTATCCGCTCTGTTTCCTGCTTCACCAAATCAAGCATGGCATTTACCTCTCGCTCGGCAGTGAAAACTTCGCCATGATCCGCCACTCGGTCTTTTGATTTGACTTGTTTCTCCATATATCTTAAGCAACTAAAAAACTTCCAATCCTTGCAAATGTACGAAATTATTCGAGGCGATGAGCGAAACCGTCGATAATTAGCCTATTTGCCTGATTTTTCGACTTCTTCATACATTCTGAACCAGTATGAGGAGAGTTCTTTCCATTTCCGGGTCTCTTGGATGTAGTACCCGGCGAGGAAAGCGGAGGCGAGGGTGATAACCCACATGGCGATATACCATTGCAAGCCCTTTGACGGGCGTTTCACCTTGCGGAGCTTGTCTTCCATCTGGGCGATGAAGTGGCGGGTGAGATGCTCGAATTTGTCCGTATTGATCGGGATTTTTGTTTCATACAGGATGCCGACGCTCTCGCGGAGCTTGGTTGTAGCATCATCGGTCGTGCGGGCGGCATCGTGGAGCCGGTCAATCTGCCCGGTTAGGATGCTGTCGGTCGTCTGGCGGGATATATCCTCTTTCCCCGCGAATTTGTTCCGGCGCTTGGCCGGGGACTTAACTCTGTTGTCGTCCATAAGATAGTTTTTTACGTTTTTTCTTTTTGAGTGATGGTGCGTTATCATCCTCGGCGGGCGGCAGGTTCGGCGAGAATAAACTGCTAAACAGCGCCGCAGCGCCTTCGGATAGTGAGAAATGGTGGTCGGCAGCGCTCTGTGTGTTGACATGTCCGTTGTCGTGCAAATGCTGAACTTGCGGCGACCGCCCCGGCTCCGGTGAGGGAGAAAAGTTCCCGGCCAACGAGTGATACCCAAACTCACGCCCGATCTCCGACGCCTTGAACGTGTGCCCCTCGTAGCTGAAACGGATGCCGTAAATGTTGCCCTGTTTGTTTTTCGCCGGTTCTATGCCCACACCCCGCCGCTCCAAGCCATACAGGAATCCCGCCAGCGTCGT
>QMCD01002308.1_pt1 | contig 10725 bp, 7 predicted proteins | sample 1821841 | NCBI WGS metagenome assembly QMCD01 (sample SAMN01991225, study PRJNA193472) | Termite gut metagenome, whole genome shotgun sequencing project. | isolation source: worker | host: Macrotermes natalensis | reverse complement strand
CGCTTGGCGGGCTGTCCTATAGTGTACGGCTCGCCGATGCGGGGCACGGTGACGGGAATACCTAAAGAATCTGCAGCGGGGAGCAATCGTTTCACCGGATCGTTCCACGGGTGGTAGGTGGCGGAGAATTTTGCCCAATGCACCGGAAGTATCATTTTTGCTTTCAGGTCGGCTGCTGCCCGGGCGGTCTGTTCGGGGTAGGAGTGATTGTGTGTCCAGTAAGGACTGTACTGCCCGTTCTCTAAAATAGCCAAATCGAAAGGCCCATATGTTTCACCGATATCGGCATAGTGTTTGTTATAGCCACCGTCGCCGCCGAGGAACAGACGGTAGCCGTGTATTTGCAACACATACGAAGTCCACAGCGTTTTATTCTTTGTGGTATAACGTCCGGAGAAATGCTGCGCCGGCGTGGCAATCAGCAATACATCATCGGCAATTTGTATGGAGTCGCCCCAGTTCACTTCCGTAAATTGTTCCGGCTTGTAGCCCCAATACTTCAACGTACGCCCCATGCCTAAGGGCAACACCACTTGTCCCACCGATTTCCTGTATTTCCTCACGGTCTTGTAATCCGTGTGGTCGTAGTGGTCGTGCGTGAGCAGCAGCAGCCGGATGCCGGGCAGGTCTTCCACCCTATATACATTGCTGCCGTCATAGCATTTGTTCACAAATGAAACAGGCGACCCATAGCCGGAGAACACCGGGTCTACCAGTATATTCACGCTGCCGGATTGTATGAGGTACGAAGAATGCCCGAACCACACCACCGTCAGTTGGTCAAACAAGGTGTCGCGCAGGTTCACTTTCACGTGCGGCATGTCGCGCGACAACTTGGGCTTTTTAAAGCGGCTGGTGCGTTCTTTGCTGAAAAAGCCATGCCGGCGCCGGACGGTGTCGCGGTCAATGGTGTCGAGGCGGGGATAAGGCGAGCGGAACATGCCGTCCTTGTAGTTGGGCAGCTGGGCAAACGCAGCTTCCTGTTCTTTGGTGGGGTATTTCCCAATGGATTTAATAGCCGTGCAGCCGATGAACAGTAGTAAGGCAACCACCGGGAGGAAAGTGGTTGTTATGATAGTGCGTTTTTTCATGTCTACAAAGATAGTAAAAAATTGGCAATTTGTTGGGTAGCTTGTCGAAAAAAAATGCGTACCTTTGCATTATGATGAAAAAAATTACATTGACTTTGGCGCTGCTCACACAATGTGTGGTACTGCTGTTTTCGCAGGTGAATTTATTTCCTACGCCTGCCACGGCCTTTAGAGGAAGGGGCGTTTTTTATGTGAATAAACATACGCTGGCAGAGGGGAACGGCGACTATGCCGCCCAATTGGCCGCCGGTTGGGCGGAAAGCATCAACGCGCTCGGCCTGCCGGAACACGATGCAGTGAAAAATCGTGTGCGCCTGAATCTAAACAAGGAGTTGAATTTAAAAAAAGAAGGCTATACCCTCACTGTTTCTTCGGAAGAAGTGCTGTTGGAAGCATCTTCTGAGAGCGGCTTGTTTTATGCCAACGAAGCCTTGTTGCAATTGATACGGTTTTATAAAGGTGTCCTTCCCGTTTTGCGTATTAACGACTATCCCCGCTATGAGTGGCGCGGTTTTATGTTGGATGAAAGCCGGCATTTTTTCGGAAAGGAAACAGTGAAACAATACCTTGATGTAATGGCTTCGCTACGGATGAATGTATTGCATTGGCACCTGACCGATGAGCCGGGGTGGCGTATTGAAATCAAACGCTATCCGAAATTGACCACTGTAGGCGCCGTGGGTAATTATCACGACCCCAATGCTACGGCTGCTTTCTATACACAGGAAGATATCAAAGAAATTGTGGCCTATGCCGCAGAGCGCCACATTATGATAGTGCCGGAATTTGATATGCCCGGCCATGCCACAGCGGTTTGCCGCGCCTATCCTGAAGTTTCCGGCGGCGGCGAGGGACGGTGGCAGCATTTCACCTTTCATCCCTGCAAGGACGAAACCTATGAATTTATAAACAATATTCTCGATGAGCTGGTGGCTTTGTTCCCTTCGCCCTATATCCACATTGGCGGCGACGAGGTGCACTACGGCAACCGGAGCTGGTTTACCGATCCGGACATTCAACAGTTTATAAAAGATAAAGATTTGAAAAACGAAGTGGGGTTGGAGCACTACTTCATCCGGCGTGTGGCGGCTATGGTGGCTGCAAAGGGAAAGACGCTCGTTGGCTGGGATGAACTGGTTGATGCCGGCGTATCGCCTGCGCGGGCAGTAGTGATGTGGTGGCGGCACGACCGCCGGTCGCAGCTGGTAAAGGCGCTGGAGCAGGGTTTCCGGGTGATTATGACGCCGCGGCGCCCGCTCTACGGCGATTTTGTACAATACGGCACGCATAAAATAGGCCGTTTTTGGAACGGATACAATCCGGTGGAAGATATTTACCGTTTTCCCGACCCTGTGGTTCACCTCATGAAAGGCTGCGAAGACCAGATTATGGGATTGCAAATGTCGATGTGGACTGAGCGTATTGCCGATAAAAAAAGATTGGACTATATGGTATTTCCGCGCCTTGTGGCGGTGGCGGAGTCGGGCTGGACGCCTGCAAAGGCCAAAGAGTATTCGCTCTTTATGCAAAAACTGCCCTTGTTCCTGAACTACCTTGACAGTAAAAATATTTACTACTTCAATCCTTTTCATCCCGATGCCCGTTTGGAACCTGCCGAGCCTGCGAAGAAAGAGGACGTGCTGCAGGACGGATAATCCAAAAAATGTTGTATCTTTGTGGAGTAGAATAAAAACGCAATGGTTATGAACAGCATTGTAAAGGACAAACTCCCGCAGTTGGTAGAACTTTGCAAGAAATACAGCGTAGTGCGCATGTATCTCTTCGGCTCGGCCGCCCGCGACGACTTCGACGAAGCTACCTCCGACTTTGATTTCCTCATTACAATCAGTGAGGAATTGGCGCCTGAAGATCGGGGTGAGAATTTTTTCGACTTGATGTACGCCTTAGACGACTTGTTCGGTCGCGAGGTTGATTTGATGACGGAACAACAATTGTCGAACCCTTATTTGATTGCAAGTATCAACAAAGACAAACAGTTGATTTATGAAGCAGCATGACATCCCGAAATGTTTAGTCGATATTCGCACGAGCATCGACGCCATTGAAGAATTTCTATCCGAATATATGGGTGAGCGTCGTGATTTCAATGTCTATATGCAAAACAGCATGTTGCGCAGCGCCGTGGAACGCAAGCTGGAAATCATCGGCGAGGCCACGAAGCGTATCCTGCAAACCGATCCGGAGTTCAAGTTAACCAATGCCCGCAAGATAGTTGATCTGCGCAACCGCGTTATCCATGGTTACGACAGCATCAGCCACGATGCTATTTGGGCTATCGTGGTCAAGCACCTGTCCCCGCTCAAAGCAGAGGTGGAGAAGTTGTTGGGGTAGGGCATCCTAAAGTAACTGTGCGATGATATGGGCAGCAATATGACTATTGCAGAATTACATAAAGAAATAATAGAGGAATTGACTGCCGCCTTCCCGCCGGAAGAAGCGCGGGCGCTGTCGTATGCCTTGTTGCAACATTTCGGACACTTGTCGCGCACCCAACTGCACGCCTTCCCGGAAACAATATTCCCGGAAGCTACACTGCCCCTTGTCAGAGAAGCGGTACAGCGGCTGTTACACAACGAGCCCCTGCAATACGTGACCGGCGAAACACTGTTCTGTGGCTTTCCCATAGCTGTTAACAGTCAGGTGTTAATCCCGCGCCCGGAAACGGAAGAGCTGGTAGCTTGGGCGGTGCAGGAGTTAAAGGTCATGGATCATCCGCAGGTGGTAGACCTGTGTACGGGCAGCGGCTGCATAGCCATAGCCCTGAAAAAACTATTGCCCGCAGCCGGTATACATGCTTGCGACATTTCGGCCGGGGCATTGGAGGTAGCTAAAAGCAACGCTGCAAACAACCATGTGGCTATCCGTTTTTTTGAACAGGACATTATCAACGATAGCTCGTTTACCGGAAAAGTAGATGCTGTAATTAGCAATCCCCCCTACATCAGGCAAAGTGAAAAGATCTTGATGCACGACAATGTATTGTCCCACGAGCCGCACCTGGCCTTGTTTGTAGACGACAGCGACCCACTGGTTTTTTACCGTGCCATTGCGCAATTTGCAACATTGCACCTCAACAACCACGGCCTGGTGTTCGTAGAAATCAATGAAGCCTTTGGCGAAGCAAGCAAAGCCCTGTTTACCAACGCCGGATTTTCCACTGTGGAATTACGCAAAGACCTCAATGGAAAAGACCGGATGCTTGTAGCGACGCGTCAATCTGTGTAATCTGTGGGAGGTCTTATTTGACCATATTCAGATTTTTATCTATTAAAATGCTATCTGTCAGTTTCAGATTGAATTTCAATTTTTTCTTCGCCTTAAATTTAATGGTCATCAGCGTTTCACTTCCGCTCAACGCCTCCTGTTCACCGATATTTGCAAACGTGGGATACAGCGCTTTTACACCGTTAGAGTGCAACCTGTCGTTCGTCAGGTTTTGCATAGCTTTCATATTCATTGCTTCCATGCCGGTAAATTCATACTCCTGCGGATTGTACGTCAACGCAAAACTCAGTGCGTTCACCGCCTGCAGGCCTTGTCCCAGCACCTGTACCTCTATGGCTTCGCCCTCATTGTAGTTTTGCTTGGCAGTGCTTATCTTGATGCTGCCGGACAGTTGTCCCGCCGGGCGCCGGCCTACCCCTCCGTCGAGTTGGGTGGTCACCACGGAAATGTCATAAGCATCAATCAGTCCGTTTTTATTCACATCACCATTGCTGACGTACTCAAAATCGGCGTCTACTGTTCGTAGTCCGGTATAATTGGTGTACGACGTTAAATCGTTACCATCAACTACCCCGTCGTTGTTAATATCGCCCTGCAGGTAACTTTCTGTTCCCGGAACTTTGAATACATATAATTCGCGACCTGAGCCAAACCCGCCTACAGCATCGGTTACAGCAATTTTAATATAACGCGCAACGGGCTGCTTGTCGAAAGTGAAAATTTTCACCTCGTCATTCTTTTCCCATTCAAATGTGCCGGCGGCTGTCCAGTTTTCCTGATCCGTACTGTAATGTACCGTGCCGTTCAGTATCGTGCCGTTGCGGGCGCCGTCACGGGGCAGGTAGTGGAATTTATCCAATGTATTCACCGTTTTCAAATCCACAATAATATCAAATGGTACGGCAGTGCTATCGCTTCTTGTGTGCCACATATTGCCTTCATTGAAATCAAACAGGCGGTGAATGTTAGAGCCGCGCTCTTTCACCGTGCTGCGTCCGGTAATGCCCTGAATGGCGAACTCCAAGGGGTTAGATTTAGTGGTCGCTTCAAATGTTGTCCACTCGGAATAACCGTCCTTGTTCACAGCGCGCAATTGCAATTGGTAGGTGGTTTCCGCTTCCAATCCTTCCAGTAAAAGTTCCGTATCTTTTATGGTAGAGTAAAGCATATTGTTGAAATTGATTTCATAAAAGTCGGCATTGCTTACGCCACTCCAAGTAGGTTTAATGGTATAGGCCTCCGTATTTTCTGCTGTCACCTGAGCAACCGGAGCTGATAAAGCGCCTGTAGCCACCCTGTCGTCAGCCGATTCAAATTTAAATCCTTCCACTGTCAGCTCGGTTTGCTGGGCAGTAATGTCGGCAGCGGCCAGTTTCACATAGAGCACCGGATTTTTGGTGATCACTTCTTTTTCAAATTCACTTCCGGGAGTGGCAAAGCGGTTTAAGTTTGGCGCTGCATCATAGAAGAACACATTGTCTTTACTTTCCATATCGGCTAAAGAATGCACTTCCGTCAGCTTAATATTGTTGTTGCCTGTTTTAGCCGATACTTTTTTCGGCTTTTCCGTCACGTTAATGCGGAATTGCGTTGTTTTATTTTTTACAAAGCCTTTGAATGTTCCTTGGGCAGGATGCACGGTGACAGTCACTTTATTCTTAGCATCAACCGCAGCTTCAATGAGCGTAGTTACCCCTTGTCCGGCGCGGTATGCTTCGGTTTCGCCATCATCGTCATATTCGGTAAATGCACTTTTTCCTTCGGGATAAATTTCATAGATGCGTTGTGCATGATCAATTCCCATAACCTGATTATGCGGATTGGCCAGTGGTATAATGGCGCCGCTTTTAACAAATACCGGCAACTTCCAAAGGGGAGCGGGATAATTATTGATGATTTGATGGCCTTGATATTTCTTTCCGGTGAAATAATCAATCCAGGTGCCTTCCGGTAAATAGATGCCGTTTCTCCAATCATTTCCCTTGTCATCCGCTTTGGTGTTTTGGTAAACCGGCGCTACCAAAAAATAAGGCCCGTATAAGAATTGGTATTGGGTAGATTTGCCATAGGTGTATGCGTTGGGGTATTCCAAAAACATAGCGCGAATCATGGGTAACCCGTCCACCGCTTCTTTGGCAATGCTGTAGGCATAAGGCATCAACTCCGATTTCAGTTTCAGGTACCAGCGGTTAATTGATGTTGCAGGCTCTCCCAGCGCGTGGGGGTATTTCTCGTTGGATCCCCAGCCGTCCATATTCAGTTCCATGGGGGTAAAAGTTTTCCATTGAAAATCCCGTGTATTGATCACCAAATTTTTTCCGCCGAAAATACCGTCCATATCCGAAGTGATGTTGGGTTGTCCCGACAATCCCGAGCCTAAATAGGTGGGGATATGAAACCGGATGTATTCCCATTGTCCGCCGGTTTGGTCGCCCGACCAAATGCTTGCATAGCGTTGGGTGCCTGCCCAGCCGTCCAATGAAATGATGAAAGGCCTTGCATTATTTCCGTAGTAAGTCATAATCTGAGAGGCGTCGGCAATGCCGTTCAGGCCGAAAGAATAGCCGGGGCCCACCCAGGCCACATCTGTTTTCAATACCCTTACCCCGGCATCCCGCACTTCCTTTACAATATCCCGTTGCAACAACGCGCCTATTTCCGGCTTCGGGTGAAGCGCCGACTGTGTCCACAGACCGATTTTCACGCCTTTCGTTGCCGCATAATCGTTAAGATTTTTAAGATTTTGTATATTGCTGTCTAATGTTGATGTTTGTCCGTAACCGGCGCCATAGCCGTCATTCGGTAACAACCAGCCTAAAGGCATATCGTGGTTGGCGTAACGGTCAATCACCGCGCGTGCCGAGAATTGATAATTATTCAACTCTCCGTTCAACGACTCTTTAACGCCTCCGTTGTCTTTCTGACTTTCCTTGTAGCGTTTGCCGTCTTCAAATAAAATTCCGTTCTCATCTTCTGCCCAGTAATCACGATTATACGCATTCAGGTGTCCTTGATAAAAACCAAATTTGGGAAGCAATACCGGATGGCCGGTCAACTGATAAAAATCATTCAATAGCGGCACGGTACCTTCATTAATCATGAAAAATACATCCAGGTAGTTGGTCTCATGGTAAATGTTGACCACGCCCTTTTCTTTTGCCCCGAAATCATAAAAACCTTTTTTGAATGTATACCACATCACGCCATAGCCGTTGGTAGACCAGTAAAATGGCGTAGGAGAGGCCACCCCGCCGTCGGTCCAGCTGTTTTGATTTTCTATGGCAATGACTTTGCCTTTATGCGAAAAACGTCCGTTCTGCACGCCGCCGCCATAAAAGTATTCCTGCGCATTTTCTTTGAGTGTGAGGGCTACTTTATTTTTTTCAAAGACGATGGGTTGTATGGCTTCCAGCACTACAGCTTGTGTTTTCAGGTTCACAACCTTAAACAAAGTAGATTTTTTATCAACATGAAGGGCTATTTTTCCGGTGCTGATGATTATAGACTGCTCATCATTGTTCACTTCAAGCGCAGTAATATTTTTCCGTGAATGTTCCGTTAAAATACGCGCTTCGGGTTTGGCCTCCGGATCCCGGAGAATGCCGCCAGCGTTGTCCTGAAACAGGCGGAATATATTGTCTCCGTAAAAATCAACCGTCATTCGCTGATTATTGGAAAGTACTATTTCCACTGTAGTCGGGTTAATGCTTGTTGCACTAACTGCTGTCGGCGTATCCTGTGCGGCATGCAATGCGGTGCATGAAAGCATCGTCAACAATAACATTGCCGGTATAATACTTGTTCTTTGTGTCAATTTGAGCAGTATGTTTTTCATAATTTTTTATCCCTAATATTTTCTTTAGAAATTATACGTCAACCCGATATTGAACGATTCGTTGATCTGCAGACGGGCTCCATGTTCCTCTTTGGAACCGTCGTCATGCCACACTACGTAGGGCATTTTGTCGTTATACACTAAGCGGCAATAAATTTGAGCGGAGAGGTATGACGTGATCTTGAAATCCAATTTGTTTTCCCAATCTACCTCAATGTTCTGCGGCTTGTTGTTGTAGTTGGAGAACAGCTCCATCTTGCTATGGAAGGTGATATGATCTTTTACGATAGGTGTTTTGAAAATTCCTATTGCATAGAAGCCGATATTGGAGGCAGTTGTTTTTTGTGCGTTTATTCCTTCATACATTCCCATATTGGCAATGGCGGTGTCGAGCACAAAGGTGAAACGGCCGGAAAGCGGGGCGAGTGTAATATCCCACATGTCGTTAGGCCTGTAGCTCATACCGAGAGAGGTCGTTAAATATGCGGGAGAGAAAAAACGGGAAATAATGGTCCGATCGGACGGCGAGTTGTAGCCCGGGGCGAACTGGCTTTTAAGGTCGACCAGCGCCGTATAATAAAACTTTGAGAGTTCGGCGGTGCGTATCCCGAATGAGTTGGTAAACTGGAGGCGGTCTTCTTTTTTTTGTATGAGATTATCAGGGTCCCAGGTCATGGCGTAAGCGCCGTCGAACACCGATTGGAAATACAACAAGTGGTGCTTGTAGGTATAGGACAGGTTGGAAGCGGCGCGCAACGAGATGTTGGATACCCCGCCGGCTTGCCAGGCATCATTGTAAGATACCTGTGCGAAGGAAAGCATGTTTTTCCCGGAAAAGGTGTGGTAACTTGGTGCTTCAAGCTTTCCGTCGGCATTGTTGTCAACCATAGTTGTGGAGTCGGGAGCGGCCGCAAAGTCTACTTTGGGCAGGGGCCTTGATAATTGGGCAAAAGTACTGTTCACTACAATGAGTAAAGACAGTAAAACGATAATTTTTTTCATAGGCGTCAGTATTAAATATAAATTTCTAATAACTTAACAGTGGATTTTGGTTTAAGATGAATATCGGCTAAGCTTGCGGGTATCAGCACGGTTTCTCCCTTGGCAATGGTTTCCTTTTCCCCGTTACAGTCGATGATTGCTTCGCCGTCAATACACATGTAGATCACAAAACTGTCGCGGCCGGCCAGCGCCCGCTCGGTCAATGTATCAATATCCAGTAAATTCGTGGTGAAATAAGGACAAACAACAAGTTCTACAGGTGTGTTTTTTTGTTGGTGGTAGCGGGTTTTATACTCCTTGCGCACATTGTAGTCGATAGTATCAATGGCTAAGTCGAGGTGCATATCGCGGGCTGTGGCGGGATGGTGCTCGCGCCCCCAATCGTATACGCGGTAAGTAATGTCTGATGTCTGTTGAATTTCTGCCAGCAGTATGCCTTTACCAATAGCATGAATACGTCCTGCCGGAACAAAAAACACATCGCCCGGATGGGCTTTTTCAAAGTTTAATATATCGGGCAGCGTCGCTTTGTTGGCGTGGTCATAAAATTCCTGCGGACTGACTTCTTTGTTGAGACCCACGTAGATGCCCGCACCGGGAGCGGCATCCAGCACATACCACATTTCGGTTTTTCCATAAGCATTGTGGCGTTCGGCAGCCGCGGCATCGTCGGGATGCACCTGCACCGACAAGGTGTCGGAAGCATCGATCAGTTTGACAAGCAACGGAAATTCCACGCCGAATTGCTCATACACTTTGTCGCCTACCAGTTCGCCCATATAAATTTCCGTCAATTCCTCTATGTTATTGCCTTTGAGATAGCCATTAGTCACTTTCGACAAGTTTTTTTGCACGCCCGACAACTCCCAGCTTTCGCCGGTTTTTTTAGTGATGTCAAATGGCTTGCCCATTAATTGGGCCAAACGATTGCCGCCCCAAACAGTTTCTTTGGCTATGGGTTTGAATTTTAATGGATAGAGCGTCGCCATAAGAGGAATTTTATGCAAAAGTACTAATTTTTTGAGGAATATACAAAATTCAGGCTATTTTTTTCCGTTTTCCATTATTTTTTGTACCTTTGTCGTCCTTATCGCGGACATGGCGTAATTGGTAGCCGCGCCAGACTTAGGATCTGGTGCCGTAAGGCGTGGGGGTTCGAGTCCCTTTGTCCGCACGATATCTTTAATGCTGAAAAAATGAAAATAGCCCAGAAGAACACTGACGAATTGACCGCAACAATTGCATTGACCATTGAGAAGACCGACTATGAGCCGCGGGTGAAAAAATCGCTCAACGACCACCGGCGCAAAGCAGAGATCAAAGGTTTCCGGCAGGGCATGGCCCCTATGAGCCTGATTGAGAAGATGTACGGAAAATCGATATTGCTTGACGAAGTGCAAAAATTGATGTCGGAAAGTCTCAATAAACATATTGCCGATAATAACCTTCAACTTTTGGGCGAGCCCTTGCCGAGCGAAGATGAACCGAGCCAAAATGACTGGGAAAAAGGGGGTGATTTGGAATTCAAATTCGACATTGCCTTAGCGCCGA
>QMCD01002307.1_pt1 | contig 10726 bp, 9 predicted proteins | sample 1821841 | NCBI WGS metagenome assembly QMCD01 (sample SAMN01991225, study PRJNA193472) | Termite gut metagenome, whole genome shotgun sequencing project. | isolation source: worker | host: Macrotermes natalensis | reverse complement strand
TTCTTCAATTCGCCGCTGAAAGGCACTGCCGATAATCACGCCGTCGGCAATTTTCGTCGCCGCCGCAACATCTTCCGGTGTCGAAATGCCGAAACCGATACAAAGTGGAGCCGTCGTTTCTTTTCGCAATTCCTGCATTTCTTCGGCCAAAACCGCCCAGTCGATTCCGCCAACGCCGGTCACGCCGCGACGTGAAACAACATAAACAAAACCGTCCGCCTGCCGCAGAATGTCACCACGCCGCTGTGGATCGGTCGTTGGAGCTACCAGTCGAATGAACGAAAACGTGTCCGGCGATTCGACATGCCGCATGATTTCATCCGACTTTTCGCTCGGTAAATCCACGGCGAGCACTCCATCCGCTCCGGCGTGGGCGGCTTCCGTAACAAATCGTTTTGCGCCCATTGCATGAATCGGATTGTAGTACGAAAAAATGATGATTGGCAACTCATGTCGCTGCCGTAAACGCCGCACAAGCGCGATTCCTTTTTCCAGCGTCATTCCGGCACGGAGGGCGCGCGACGCAGCACGCTGAATCACCGGACCATCGGCGGTCGGATCGGAAAAGGGAATCCCAAGTTCCAAGACATCCAAACCGGCTTCGCAGGCGGCATCCAGAATTTCAAACGATGTTTCCAAGTTCGGGTCGCCTGCCGTGATGTAGCCGATCAGGGCAGCCCGGTTTTCCTTTCGCGTCTTTTCAAAGGTCTTCGTCAATCGATTCATTATTTTGTCTCCTTTTCTTGGAATAGGTGTTGCGAAACATGCTGAAGGTCTTTATCACCGCGACCGGAAAGACAAACGAGTATCCGTTCGTATTTTCCAGCTTCCTTGAAGGCTTGAGCCAAGGCGTGGGAGCTTTCCAAGGCCGGAATGATACCTTCCAAGCGACAGAGCGTTTGAAAAGCTTCAAGTGCTTCGCTATCGGTAATCATTTTGTAACGAACGCGTCCCGATTGATGGAGCATCGCGTGTTCCGGCCCGACACCGGGATAGTCAAGCCCGGCAGAAATCGAATACGCTTCGTGAACCTGACCATGTTCATCCTGAAGCAGCATCGACTTCGCACCATGGAGGACACCGAGTTTGCCAGCGTTCAACGAGGCCGCGTGTTCTCCCGTCTCCAATCCGTGTCCAGCCGCTTCAACACCGACCAGCGCGACGGAATCGTTGAGGAACGGATAGAACATTCCCATAGCGTTGCTGCCGCCGCCAACCGCGGCGATAACGCAGTCGGGAAGTTTTCCGGTCCGCTCCAGCATTTGCCGCCGTGATTCTTCGCCGATGATTTTCTGAAATTCACGCACCATAAGAGGATATGGATGCGGCCCGGCCACGGTTCCGACAACGTAAAATGTGTCGTCAACGACCTCGCTCCAATAACGCAATGTTTCGTTCATGGCGTCTTTGAGCGTCCCTGTACCAGATTTGACTGGGACAACTTCAGTACCGAGGAGCTCCATCCGCAGGACGTTCGGCTGTTGACGACGAATATCCTCAATGCCCATAAACACGCGGCATTCAAATCCGAGCAGAGCGGCAACCGTCGCCGTCGCGACACCGTGCTGGCCAGCTCCCGTTTCCGCGATCAAGCGGCGTTTTCCCATCCGTCGAGCAAGCAGAGCTTGGCCAATCGTGTTGTTGATCTTATGAGCACCGGTATGCGTCAGGTCTTCGCGTTTGAGCCAAATTTCGCCGCTGCCGAGATGCTGACTCAGTCGCTTGGCGTGATAACATGGCGTTTCGCGACCAACATAGTTTTTGAGCAGATCATGGTATTCGTGCCAAAAATTTTCGTCCGCGAATGCGGCTCGCATTGAAGCGTTCAGCTCTTTAAGCGGGGTAACGAGAATTTCACCGACATACATGCCGCCAAATTCGCCAAAATATCCATCGGTGTCAGGTTGTGTGGTGTTCATGGTTTCCATAGTGTAAAGTAATTAAACAGTGGTTAAGCATCGTACGGTTTCGATCAAATGCCGAATTTTGCCAACATCTTTGATGCCCGATGCCGATTCGACACCGCTAGAAACGTCGATTCCCTGTGGTTTCGCAAGCTGAATCGCTTCAACGACATTTTCCGGCGTGATTCCTCCGGCCAACAGAGTTGGATAACGTTCGCAAAACGGACGGGCAAGCGACCAGTTCCATGCCGTTCCGTTGCCGCCGGGCAGGGTGCCCCGCGACATTTCAAGGGCGTACAAGGTCTGGGAGCCCTTTGACTCCGTTTGCGGCAAGGCAAGAAGTCTGTTGAACGTTTCGCGCTCCTTGACAACTTCAATCCGAGGAATCGAAATGTCAAACCGCTCTTTTCCATAGGACTGAACAAAATGGATTCTCGAATCGATTGTGTGCGGCAATGGATCGGCAACAACCAACACGATTCGCCGCCCTATTCTCCGAAAGGGTTCGGCGGCATGGAGGATTTCGCGAATTTTTGTTTCGTCAATGTGCCTTGGACTCGGTGGGTAAGAGACGAGGCCAATCATGTCGGCCCCGGCCTCAAAGCAGGCGACGGCGGCTTCCGGCGATGTGATGCCGCAAATTTTAATCAACATGCTGCCCTCCTTCGACAAGCTCCCGGAGGAAGTCCATTCTATTCGGATGTGTCGACAGACTTTCGCCGATCAAAAACGAACGAATCCCTTCTCGCATCAGCGTGTCAATATCGTGGCGATTTTGAATTCCACTGGCGGCGACGACCGTTTGGTCAGGACTGAATCGTGAAAACAAACGGCGCGAGCGGTCAAGGTCAATGTCCATCGTCCGCAAATTCCGGTGATTGATTCCGATGAGTGGAAAATGCTGTGAACCTTGAGACAACTCGATTTTGTCGATGTCCTCTTCATCAAAAACTTCGACCAGCACATCAAGTTTCAGCTCCGTTGCCAGTCCATGCAGATCGGCAAGCTGTGATGGCTCCAGACAGCGTGCGATTAAAAGCACCGCGTCGGCATGGAGGGCGGCCTCATAAATCTGGTATTCCGTGATAATAAAATCTTTTTGCAGGATGGGAAGTTCACAGGAGTTTCTCGCGGAAATCAAATCGTCAAAAGAACCGAAAAAGTAACGAGGTTCCGTCAAAACCGACAGGCAGGCGGCCCCTCCGATCTCGTATTCTTTCGCTGTTGAGATAGGATCAAGCAAAGGAGCGAACAGTCCTTTTGCCGGACTGCCCCGCTTCAGTTCCGCAATCACAGCCGCGATGGCCGCCGCTGAACTCTCTGTCATTGTTCTACACAAGGCCTGTCGAAAGGGGCGAAAATCGGTACGGTCGCGGTATTTTGCTTTCAATTCCGTCACGGGAATGCGACGAGCTTCCACCTCCGTCCGGCGATCGGCAATAATTTTTGTTAAAATATCGTTCATAATCAATTCAAGAGGTTGGACGTGAGAGGGTAATCAAACGATTTAGCTTATCCAGTGCGGCACCGGAATCGAGGGACTCGGTTGCCAAACAAATTCCTTCTTCCACGGTCTTGGCGACACCGGCACAGAAAATCGCGGCACCGGCATTCAAGAGAACAATGTTGCGTTTGCCGCCATGAATCCGACACTCAAGGATTCCGCGGAGAATTTCGGCATTGGTCGCAGCATCGCCTCCACGCAGTTCTTCGGGATCGGACAATTCGCCATCGAAATAAAGCTCAGGAAAAAAATCGTAGGTGCGAACCCGACCGTCGATCAATTCTGTAACACGACTTCGCGCGGTCACTGTCAGTTCGTCCATGCCATCGTAACCGTGTACAACCATCGCCCGCCGACAACCGAGTTCTCGGAGTGATTCAGCAAACATCTCCGTCAGTTGTGGGGCGTAAACACCGAGAAGCACGCAGCCCGCTCCCGCCGGGTTCGTGAGCGGACCGAGCAGGTTGAACAAGGTCCGAAATCCGAGTTGTTTTCGGAGCACCGCAACCCGCCGCATGGCCGGATGAAAACGTTGCGCGAACAAAAAGCCGATGCCGAGTTCCGTGACCAGTTCTTCAACTCGCTCCGGTGGGACATTCAAGTTGACGCGGCAGCATTCGAGCACATCGGCACTGCCACATCGTCCCGATGCCGCCCGATTGCCGTGCTTGGCAACGACAAGTCCCGCCCCGGCAGCGACGAAGGCCGATGTTGTGGATATGTTGAACGTATTGAGCGTATCGCCGCCAGTGCCGACGATGTCGACAACCGGCGAGCCGAGAACCTGAATCCGCTTCGCATGGCGACGCATTCCTCTGGCGGCACCGACGAGTTCGCCAACCGCTTCTCCTTTCATCGCCAGCGCAACAAGAAGTCCTGAAAGCAACACGGATTCCTCGTTGGACAATTCCGCGTCGCTATCCGAAAGAAGTGAATGAAACAGCTCTTCGACATTCTCGCCTGATAGGTTCTCGCGTTTCAGTAATTTTCTGATACCACGGCGGCAGCAGTCGGAAAGCGAAGTTGTCATCATCATGTCGCGGCTCCTTATTTGCAGGTGATTTCGAGAAAATTTCTCAAGAGACGCTTGCCAATGATCGTCATAATCGACTCTGGGTGGAATTGAATGCCCTCAAGTGGGTATTCCCGATGCCGAACCCCCATGATTTCCCCGTCGTCCTCGGATTCCGCCGTAATGACAAGTGCGGATGGCAGCGTTTCCCGTTTGGCAACTAGCGAATGATACCGCATCGCTTCAAACGAACCGTCAATTCCGTGAAACAGTCCGTGTCCGTCACATTTTATGCGTGATGTCTTGCCATGCATGATTTTCGCAGCGCGAACAACCTCACCTCCCAGCGCATGGACGATAGCCTGATGGCCGAGACAGACACCAAGTATCGGAATCCGTCCGCCAAAAGTTTTGATCACGTCCAGCGAAATACCGGCCTCAGATGGATGACCCGGTCCGGGGGAAATCACGATTCCTTCCGGTGCGAGTGATTCAATGTCAGAAACGGTGACAGCATCGTTACGCTCGATTTGGACATCCGCGCCAAGCACTCGAAAATACTGCACGAGGTTAAACGTGAACGAGTCGTAATTGTCAATTATGAGTATCATGGCATTCCTCCTTCAGTTTGAATGTCCGTTTTGTCCAGTATTTCCAAGGGCAACACTTCTAGGGCGCGGGCAACACCCATTACTTTGTTGACGGTTTCAAGGCGTTCGAGTTCCGGCATCGAATCGTAGACAATTCCGCCGCCCGCCTGGGCTGTCAATTGACCGTCACGAATCCGTGCCGCTCGAATCGTGATGGCGAAATCGATATTGCCGTTGTAAGCGATGTATCCGGCCGCACCGCCGTAAGGGCCGCGCGGTGTTGTTTCCTGTTCAGCGATGATTTGCATGGCTCGAACTTTCGGAGCACCGCTCAAGGTTCCCGCCGGGAAAGTCGCACGAAAAAGATCAAAACCATCGTATCCGTCATCCAGTTCCGCTGTGACATTGGAAACAAGGTGCATGACATGCGGATGCCGTTCGACAAACATCAAATCCGTCACTTGCACCGTTCCCATCTTGGCGACACGACCAAGATCGTTACGACCGAGGTCGACGAGCATGAGATGCTCCGCTTTTTCCTTGGGGTCGCGAAGCATTTCGTCGGCGAGTTCACGATCCTGCTGTTCCGTCGCTCCCCGCCTTCTTGTACCGGCAATCGGTCGCAACGTTGCCGTGCGTCCTTCGAGACGAACCATCGTTTCCGGCGAAGAACCGGCGAGAACCGTGCCGCTCAGATGCATGAAAAACAGGTACGGGGCGGGATTCGAGAAACGCAATGCACGGTAAAGCGACACGGCATCAGGTGCTTCGTCGGCGACGAACGGCTGCGAGAAAACGCACTGAATGATGTCACCGCTACGGATATGTTCTTTGATGATCTCGACCTTCTTGCGGTATTCACGTTCGGGCAGAATAGGCGAGAGCGTCAACTCCATGCCATCGCCCTTTAACATAGCGTTTTTAAGCACTATGCTTTTCGGCGAAGGAGAGGCGAGCGGTTTTTCGAGCTCGGCGGCGATTTTTCGGATTTCGTTGACCGCGTCACGATAAAGCGATTCATGGTTCTGCGACTTTGCTTCACCTAACGGTACTTCTTGAGGGAAGGTCGACACGCAAACCGTCAGCAACTGCTTGAGATTGTCGAGAATCAACATCGTTTTGGGAATGACAAAAGCTCCAAACGGCTCATTTTCCAAACGATGCGGGATATTCTCGAAAAACGACACCATTTCGTATGCAAAATAGCCAACAAGTCCGCCGAAAAATCGCGGCAAGTCCGACTGCTCGGGCGCACGATAGTTTTGCATCAACTCGCGGAGCACATTCAGTGGCTTGCCGTGATGCGGAATCGACCGTTCGGAGTTGTCGCCGCATTGTCTGATGAGAACAGTTTCGGCATGAATCTCAACGAAAGCGTGTGCGTCGATGCCGAGAAAGGAATAACGCCCCCATTTTTCGCCCCCTTCGACGCTTTCAAAGAGAAAAACGCCCTCCCGGTCATTGTAGAAGCGTTGCAGCAATGTGACCGGCGTATGGCGGTCGGCCAGCAGTTGGGTCGCAACGGGAACAACGCTGTACCGTTGGGCCTGTTTAAGATAGTTTTCGAGTGACAACATGGCAGTTTTAGGTTAGACGGAGGATGTGACAGTGATCATTTCAATGAAAAAAGCCGACCTTTTCGGGCGGCTTTTGTGATCGATGCTACAGAGCAGACTACGAAAAAAGCCGCGAACGAAAAACGCTCACGGCTTGCTTATGCTACTTGTGAATTCAAGACTGGCAAAGTCAGGTTTCCTTCGGCACGGCGGCAACCGGAGCGGCATGACACCACTGCCACCAATAAAAACCGACCACAGAATGAGTCAAGGAAACGTTCAACATTGCTCGTACTAAAAAACAAGGAAATCGCTATGGTTCCTATCGTCGAATTTTTGCAAAACATTGAAGAAAACCCGACACTTGTGATATTCTATCGTGGCTTATGTCCTCTGTCAAGTGGGCTTTGCGGAAAATGTCGTGGCATTACGGTTTTTGCCCTTTTGGCCGCAATTGACGATAATCACACTCCACGTTACAATGAGCAGGCGGTTTTTTCTCGATTTTCCCATTCTGTTTGTACAAAAATACATGGATCGCATCAAAATTGCCCTGCTTGGTTTCGGAACCATCGGCACCGGCGTCGCTAAACTCCTCATCAACCATTCTGCCCGCCTTACGCAGGCCACTGGCAAACAGATTCAGCTCGTCCGTATTTGTGACAAAGACACAACCCGCTCGCGTGATGTTGAACTGCCGCCCGGTGTGCTCACATCCGACATCGAATCCGTCATCAACGACCCGGAGATTTCCATTGCCATTGAGCTGATCGGCGGTTTGGAGCCAGCCCGTTCTTTCGTGCTACGACTTCTCGAAAGCGGCAAAAATATCGTGACCGCCAACAAAGCCTTGCTGGCGGAACATGGAGCCGAACTTTTCGCGGCCGCGCGAAAACAGAATCGAACCATCGCGTTTGAGGCGGCCGTTTGCGGTGGCATTCCCATCTTGTCGGCCTTGTCCACGGCATTGCAGGCCAACACGATTCAATCGATCAACGCGATTGTCAACGGCACGAGTAATTTTATCCTTTCGCAGATGGAAAGCGGCAAAACTTCTTACGCGGACGCGGTGAGCGAAGCTCAAAAACGCGGTTACGCCGAGGCCAACCCCGCGATGGATGTCGATGGAACTGACGCGGTACAAAAATTGGCCATTTTTGCCCAACTCGTTTTTGGTGCATCCGTTTCTTGGCGCAACATTTCCCGTGTTGGCATTGAGGCGGTCGAGGCCATTGATTTTTCTTATGCCAAAAAACTGGGGTATCGCATTAAACTTCTCGCCGTCGCGGAGCGAAGTGACCAAGACTTGGAGTTGCATGTCGCGCCCACTCTAGTTCCAGTGGACAATCCGCTCGCGCGGGTTCAGGACGCATTCAACGCGGTGCGGGTGCTGGGCGACGCGGTTGGCCCCGTCTTTTTTCAAGGTCTGGGGGCGGGTCAGCTTCCAACGGCCTCGGCGGTGGTTGGCGATGTGATTGACACCGTTTTGGGACGGACACAAATCACGTTTCAAGCTCTCCATCTTTGGCCTGTAGGTGAGAAACCCACTCAAAATCCCCCCGTTTCTATCAAAAAGTCGGAAGATTTCTTTGGAAAATCGTTTTTGCGTTTGCGCGTCAAGGATCAGCCGGGCGTGATGCACGCTGTTTCCGGCGTTTTGGGCAAGCGAAACATTTCGATTGCCTCAATGATTCAGAACGCACACGAGAATAACCAAAACTTCAGTGAACAAGATTATGTCACACTGATTCTGACGACGCATGATGCACACGAGGGCGATTTGCTGGCCGCCATTGCTGACCTAGAAAAACTGGATGAAGTGCAAGGTTCCGTGGTGCGTTTGCGCGTCCAAAACTGAAGAAAAAAGGACCATGACGAGCACGTCATCAAAAATGTTGACCGCCACATCGCCCGCCAAGCTGAACCTTTTTTTTGAAGTCTACGGAAGGCGGCCTGACGGGTTTCACGATGTCGCCTCGCTGACGCTGCCCATTGATCTGTATGATACACTCCAATTGAGACCTTGCGACGCGCCGACAATTTCGTTGCGCTGTGTGGGGAGCAATCCTGATTTGCCAACAGATTCACGGAATCTCGTTGTCCAAGCCCTCGAATTGTTGAAACAAAAGACGGGTTACAGTGGCGGCGCGAAAGCGATATTAACGAAACGAATTCCAACTCAAGCTGGACTGGGCGGCGGTTCCAGCAATGCCGTAGCGGCACTGCGTTTGGCGAATCAAGCGTGGAATCTGAACCGAACGGAGGATGAGCTGACGGAGATGTCCGCGGCCATCGGAAGCGATTGTCCTTTGTTTTTTGAGCGTGGCCCCTGTTTGGGGCGGGGACGCGGCGAGAAAATTGTTCCCGTCTCGCTTTCAGAACACTTATCGAAACAACAATTGCATTTTGTCCTGCTGAAACCTGCCGAAGGTCTTTCGACGGCGAAGGTTTTTGCACGCTGCATGGAAAATCACGATGGACAATATCGTGACCCGCAAGAATTGATGGCGGCCCTGCAATCGGATGTGCTAGAACTGGATTCGCTGAAATACATCGCCGATCGCCTTTTTAATCGTCTGGAAAAACCGGCGGCGGAAATTTGGCCCGGCTTCCACGAGATTCAGCAAACCCTATTATCGCACGATTTTTTGGCGGTGCGGATGACCGGCAGTGGCACCACGTTTTACGGACTTTGTCGCGATGAGAGCCACGCGAACCGTCTTGCCGAAAACGTAAAACAAAACGCGAAGCAAGATTGGCGTATTTTCGTTGCAAAAAGCTACGACCCTAGCCCGGTTCCCTAACCCGTCATTCCTGCAAAGGCGGGAATCCAGAACATTGCCACTTTACTGACCCCCATCTTCATGGGAATGACGGGTTAAGAGGCGTGCAGATTCAGGATGGCCTCAATTTGAGGCTTTTTGAAGCAGAAAACGTCGCAGCTGCGCCACTTTTTTGTTCAAATTTGCTTTCACTGAGGCATAGTGCGATTCCGCCGTCTCGTCATTCTTTTCGCGTTCCGCAATGCGACCCAGAACATACTCGTTGTTGTCATACCAAAGATTGGCACTATCCAAACGCATTTTTTTGAGATATTCGCGTGCGGCCAGCAACGAATTTCGCTCGAAAGAAGCCAACCCCAGCCAATGATTGGCCGTCGAATTGACGGAAAGGATGGCCTGTTCAATGAGTGGGTTGCTGCGAAATTCGGGAATCGTTTCACGGAATTTGAAAATTTCGCTGTCGGAAACCCGCGCATTCTGATAGTACATCGCGGCACTTTCCTGCCCGGTGATTTTCCCTTTGAGATAAAGCAATCTGCCCGTCCAGATCGGGTAGTCTGCCGTTGAAGGATGAGGACGCATAAAAAGATCGAACAGTGCGTTATTCGCGGGCATCATGCCCAACCACTCGACAATCGCGGGCTTGTGCAAAGGCAAACCTTGTTCAAAAGAAGCTCGATACGGATAATTCCAAAATTCGATTTTCTTATCTTCGGCGGCCTCGGAAAAACGTTTTCGCTGCTCTTGAAAGTCGGTGAAAAGAACGGCGGTCTCTTCAACGCTCAACTCTTTTTCAAGGGTTTTCATGCGCATCGTGGCCGATTCAGGCAACGCGACCAGATAAAGCGTGCTCTTTTTTGCCATATCGCTGTTTACGGGAAAGAGCTGTTCTCCGGAAATATCCAGTTGCCGGAACAGCGAATCGTCGCTTTGAGCTTGTTTCAATGTCGCAATTTGTGGAAAAGTCAACTCGCCCGATTCGGCGAGTTTATAGCCCTCCGGGCCGGGCAAGGGAATGCCGTACTGCGGCAGAAAAACGTAAATTTCGCCCTCAAGCAGCACGCCCACCCCCCAAATTTCCTGCGTGTTTGACACGGTGCCAGACGGGGCATCTTGTGACTGAGCAAGTGGCGCGACCAGCAAGCACGCATCGATGCGCTGCTGACGAAGAAGCTCAATGAAAACCCAAATCCGCTCCTTTTCCCCGCTGCGTGAAAGCAACAACGCTTGCCACGGCATTTGAGCTTGGTGGGGCAACTGTAGTGTCGCGGTCAGTTTTAAGTGGTCTTCTTGCGTGTCGATATTGCATACCGTCCAATCGAAAAGATGGTAAGCACGCTGCAAAAGCTGCTGATTTTCCCCACAAGCCCACCGAGA
>QMCD01005359.1_pt1 | contig 10729 bp, 15 predicted proteins | sample 1821841 | NCBI WGS metagenome assembly QMCD01 (sample SAMN01991225, study PRJNA193472) | Termite gut metagenome, whole genome shotgun sequencing project. | isolation source: worker | host: Macrotermes natalensis | reverse complement strand
TCTTTTTTTAAGGTTCCTAAATTTACCATAATTTAGTTCGTTAGTTAATAAAAAGGACTGCAATGATAGGGATTTTTTGTGAGAAGTCAGGAAAAATAGTTATATTTGTGAATTAATGTTTAAAACTTTATTTTTATGAAAAAATGTATATTTCTCGTTTCCATTTGCTTATTGCTCTCTGCGGAAACTTTTGCACAGGACATTAAATTGCCCGCACCCAACACCAATGGTGGAATGCCTATGATGCAGGCACTTAGCAAACGTCAAACTTCGCGTTCATTCGCTACCAAGGAGTTAGACAAACAGACCCTTGCTAACCTCTTGTGGGCAGCTAACGGCTTCAACCGTAGTGATAAACGTACGGCTCCCACCGCCAGCAACCGCCAGGAACTGGAAGTTTATGTAGCCCTGCCCTCCGGTTGCTACTGGTATGATGCTAAAAATAATACGCTTGTACAAAAAGTGAAAGAAGATATCCGCGCCGTGACCGGTAAAAATGAATTTGTAGGGACGGCCCCGGTAAATATCGTGATTATCGCCGATACCGAAAAACAAGCCAATAAAGAATACCAATATATTGACGCCGGCTATATTTCACAAAATGTATACCTGTTCTGCGCCTCCGAAGGCTTGTCTACCGTAGTGCGCGCCATGGTCGACCGCGAAGCGCTGGCCAAAGCCATGAAACTGACGAATAAGCAAGTAATAATTGTTGCCCAAACCGTAGGCTACCCAAAATAAATGGAAAATTGATAATGGAAAATTGAAAATGAGGTTGCTTCGTCCTGCTTCGTTCCTCGCAATGACGAAAAATGAAAAGGCTTTTTGCAACTTATCATTTTCTTTTCCTGTATTTATCATTTTCAATTCTCAATTTTCAATTCTCAATTAAAAAAATATGACCGACAAATTTGTACTCCGCCACAACGGCCCCCGCAATAGCGATGTTCAACAAATGTTGCAGGCGGTGGGCGCTGCGTCCTTAGATGAACTCATTAACCAGACCATTCCCGCGAACATCCGTTTGAAAAAGCCGCTGGAACTCGATGCGCCCTTGAGCGAATATGAGTACCTGAATAAAATAAAAGCGATTGCTGCTAAAAATAATAACTTTCGCTCGTTTATAGGCATGGGCTGGTACGGCACCGCCACCTTGCCGGTGGTGTTGCGCAACGTGTTTGAGAATCCGGTGTGGTACACTTCTTATACGCCCTATCAGGCCGAAATTTCGCAGGGACGCTTGGAAGCGCTGTTGAATTTCCAAACCATGGTGATGAGCCTTACCGGTTTTCAAATAGCCAACTGCTCACTGCTCGACGAGGGCACAGCCGCTGCCGAAGCCATGAAAATGATGTTTGACCTGCGCTCGCGCGAAGCGGTGAAAGCCGGAAAAAATATACTCTTCGTCGATGAAAATATTTTCCCGCAAACGCTGGATGTATTGGTTACACGCGCCGCACCGCTGGGCATAGAAATAGCCGTGGGCAAATTTGACCAATATACTTTTGACGAAAAATGTTTCGGCGCTATAGTGCAGTATCCCGCTGCCAACGGCGCTGTGCGCGACTATAGCGCCTTCTGTGCCAAAGCACACGAAAAAGGCGCGCTGGTAACCGCCGTGTGCGATATCCTTTCGCTGACGCTCTTGAAAGAACCCGTTGCCTGGGGCGCCGATGTGGCGGTGGGCAGCACGCAACGCTTCGGTATACCCATTGGTTTCGGTGGACCTTCTGCTGCCTACTTTGCTACCAAAGACGAATACAAGCGCAACATCCCCGGCCGCATCATCGGCGTGTCGGTCGACCGTCTCGGCAACACCGCATTGCGCATGGCCTTGCAAACACGCGAACAACATATCAAGCGTGAAAAAGCAAGTTCGAATATTTGTACCGCACAAGCCCTGATGGCTACCATGGCCGGCATGTATGCCGTGTACCATGGTGCTGAAGGCTTGCAGGGCATTGCCAATCACGCTCACAAATACGCCGTTGTGCTGGCCGAAAAATTAAAAGCAGCCGGTTATAAATTATCGGCGGAAACCTTCTTCGACACCATTGAAGTCGCCGGTGTGAAGGTAGAAGATATTCGCCAAAAAGCCTTAGCTAAAGGCATGAACTTCTTCTACCCGTCCAACGACAGTGTGCGCATCAGCTTTGACGAACTCACCACTTGCGACGAAGCGCAAACCATAATGGAAATTTTCGGTGCGAAAAAAGAATGCACCTGCTCCGACAAGGTGAAAAGCCTTGGCCTGCCGCGTGAATCGGCCATTTTGACCGAAAAAGTGTTTCAGGTCAACCGCTCCGAAACGGAAATGATGCGATCAAAAAACTGGAACGCCGCGATATTTCTTTGGCGCATTCCATGATTTCATTGGGCTCATGCACCATGAAACTGAATGCGGCAGTGGAAATGTTGCCCCTGAGCTGGCCCGAATTTGCCAACGTGCATCCGCTGGCTCCGGCCAATCAGGCAGAAGGCTACCTGCAATTAATTAAAGAACTGGAACACGACCTGGCAGTCATCACCGGATTTGATGCTGTATCCTTGCAGCCCAATTCCGGCGCGGCGGGTGAATATACCGGCGTAATGGTAATTCGTGCTTATCATATAGCCAATGGTGCACCGCACCGTAATGTGGTGTTAATTCCCACCTCGGCGCATGGCACCAATCCCGCTACCGCCAGCATGGCCGGTATGCAGGTGGTGCTCGTGAATTGCGACGACAAAGGCAACGTTATTGTCGACGATCTACGCGCCAAAGCCGAACAACACAAAGATAACCTCTCGTGTTTCATGATTACCTACCCCTCGACCCACGGTGTATTTGAAAGCCGTATTTGTGAAATGATCGACATTGTGCACAAAAACGGCGGACAGGTATACATGGACGGCGCCAACATGAACGCACAGGTAGGCCTCACCAATCCCGGCGTTATCGGTGCGGACGTATGTCACCTGAACCTGCACAAAACTTTCGCCATGCCGCACGGCGGCGGTGGTCCCGGCGTTGGGCCTATCGGTGTTGCCAAACACCTGACGCCCTTCCTGCCCTCGCACAGCCTGGTGAAAACAGGCGGCGACAAAGGCATACATGCCGTGGCGTCAGCGCCTTACGGAAGCGCCATGATATTGCCCATTACTTATGCTTACATTAAGTTGCTGGGCGCCGAAGGCCTTCAAAAAGCGACTGAAATGGCCATTTTGAACGCCAACTATTTGTCTACAAAGCTGAAACCTCATTATGCAACGCTCTATACCGGCGAAACTGGCCATGTGGCGCACGAATGTATCATTGATGTGCGTGCATTTAAAAAAGAATACGGCGTTGATGCTACGGATATTGCCAAACGCTTAATGGATTTTGGCTTCCATGCACCGACCCTTTCTTTCCCCGTGCCCGATACCTTGATGGTGGAGCCTACCGAAAGCGAATCGCTGCCGGAACTCGACCGTTTCATTCAAACCATGATTACTATCAAACAGGAATGTGAGGCAATTAAATCCGGCCGGTCGAGTGCTGAGGATAATCCTTTAAAAATGGCGCCGCATACGGCATTGGAAGTAACAGGTAATGATTGGAACCACAGCTATTCGCGCGCACAGGCGGCTTATCCGCTGCCTTGGATCGCCGACAATAAGTTCTGGCCGCATGTAGCCCGTGTAGACAACGGCTATGGCGATCGTAACTTGTTGTGCTCTTGTGACTCTATAGAAATTTACCTGTAAAAACAGGGACTAAAACGGATAAAAAAGAACGGGAAAAAGGATAATATTTTTATTTTTGCTATCTTTGCCCGTTCTTTTGAATTAATTTAATACTAGATGACGAAATCTAACATCATGCGCGAGCGTTTTGCGCAATACGACGAACCGCAGAAGATTCAGGCAGCCGGTTTGTATCCCTACTACCGCGCTATTGAGTCGGAGCAGGACTCCGAAGTAATTATTGACGGGAAAAAAGTGTTGATGTTTGGCTCCAACAGCTATTTGGGCCTTACCAGTCACCCTAAAGTGAAAGAAGCAGCCATTGAAGCAGTGAAAAAATATGGCACCGGTTGTGCCGGATCGCGCTTTTTAAACGGTACGCTGGATATTCACATTGAACTGGAAAACCGCCTGGCCCAATTTGTGGGAAAAGACGGCGCGTTGGTGTATAGCACCGGCTTCCAGTCGAATTTAGGGGCTATTCCCACCGTGACGTTCCGCAATGATTATATTATTTTGGACGAACTCGATCATGCTTCTATCATTGAAGGCGCCCGACTGTCCTTTGCCAAAACCGTGAAGTTTAAGCATAACGACATGGACGCTTTGGAGAAAGTACTGCAACGTTGCGAACCGGATAAACTTAAATTTATTGTAGTCGACGGTATTTTCAGCATGGAAGGCGACATTACCAACCTGCCGGAAATTGTACGCCTCGCCGAAAAATACAACGCCAACATCATGGTAGACGATGCTCATTCGCTGGGCGTAATCGGGAAGAATGGGCGCGGCGCCTCGTCGCATTTCGGTCTTACCGACAAGGTAGATATTATCATGGGCACCTTTAGCAAATCGCTCGCCTCTATTGGTGGCTTTGTGGCTGCCGATGCCGATACCATCAACTTTATCAAGCACACTTCACGTTCGCTCATTTTCAGCGCGAGTGTCACTCCGGCCGCAGCCGCCAGTGCATTAGCCGCCCTGGACATTATGATCAATGAGCCGGAACGTATCGAACGCTTGTGGGCGAATACGCACTTTGCGTTGGAAGGCTTCCGCAACATGGGCTTCGACATAGGCCATACCTGCTCACCCATCATTCCCTTATACATCCGCGACAACCACAAAACCTTCCTCTTCACCAAAATGGCTTTGGACGAAGGCTTGTTTGTGAACCCGGTGGTGTCGCCCGCCGTAGACAATGACTCTACCCTGATACGTTTCTCTTTAATGGCTACCCATACGCAAGCCCAACTGGAAACGGCCTTAGAGAAAATGCAACAGATAGGGCGTAAGTTAGAAATCATTAAATAAATCCGGCCTATGTTAAGCATCAAAGAGGTAAAAACATCCGGGGAACTAAAACAGTTTATCAAATTTCCCTTTGAGCTTTACAAAGGGCACCCGCTTTGGGTTCCGCCCTTATTAACGGATGAAAAGAAAACGCTGTCGAAACAGCACAATCCCTCGTTTGATGAGGGCGCCTGCGAAGCAGCTTATTTTTTGGCTTACAAAGACGGTAAATTAGCAGGCAGGATAGCCGCTATCATTAATCACCGTGCTAACGAAAAATACAACGATAAACTGGCCCGCTTCGGCTGGATTGATTTTATTGATGACGAAGAAGTGTCGGGCGCATTATTGAAAGCGGTGGAAGAATGGGGCAGAAGCAGAGGCATGCACGGCGTGCAGGGCCCTATGGGCTTCACCGATTTTGACCATCAGGGTATGCTGGTGGAAGGCTTCGACCATTTGCCGCCTATCATCAGCCCTTACAATTTTCCTTACTATCCGGAACATCTCGAAAAATACGGCTACAAAAAAGTAGTCGACTGGTTGCAATACCGCTTCAACGCTTCGCAGCCGGTGCCCGAAAAAGTAGAACGCATCAACAAATTAATTGCCGAAAAATATAAATTGAAAGTGTGCATGTTCAACAAGCGTAAAGCGATATTGCTGCATGCCCACAAAATTTTCGATACGATCAACGACGCTTTCGACAAAGGGGGAATTTACGGTTTTGTGAAAATGACAACCCGCCAGATTGACTACTACATTAAAGCGTATCTTCCTTTTGTGCGCCCCGAATTGGCCTGTTTCATCTTCGATGAAAATGATGACGTGGTGGGCTTTGGTTTGAGTATGCCTACGCTATCCAATGCTTTCCGGAAGGCCAAAGGAAAACTTTTTCCTTTCGGATTTATCCATATTCTCAGGGCTTTGCGTAAGTATTCGGAAATTGATTTATACTTCAACGGAGTGCATCCCGACTGGCAAAACAAAGGCATACATTCCCTGTATTATGTGGCGATGAATAAATCGTACATCAAGCATAACGTGAAAATAGCAGTCTCTTCATCACAGTTGGAAACCAATACCAACGCGGTGGGGATATGGGATAACTACGAAAAAGAACTGTTGTTCCGTACCCGTTGCTTCATCAAAGAAATTAATTAAAATGGCTTCGTTCCTGAAAAAAATATACCCTGCGGAAGGGCTGACATTGCTTTATATACTGCTCACCGGCTTGTACATCCTGTTGTGGCCGGGCGCAACCACCGGCGGCGCCTTGCTGAGATTATTAAGTGTACGTTTACTTGTGGTGTTAAGTATTGTACTCTTGTCGCAGTTCCCCGTTAATAAATTAATGGCCTTGTTGCGGCAGTTTTGGCTCCTGGCGTTCATTGCCTATTGGTATCCCGAAACCTATTATATCCACAGTTGTTTCTTCGATAATCTCGATGATTTTCTAATACACCTTGATGCAATATGCTTCGGTGGACAGCCCAGCATGGAATTTAGCCGTGTTATGCCCTGGTATTGGATGAACGAATTGATGAATTTTGCCTACCTTTCTTATTATTTCATCATTGCCGGAACGGTGGTGTGCCTCTACATCAAAGACGCTGCAACGGGTTTCAAAGCAGTGACGATTTTGTTATCTTCTTTTTTTCTGTATTATATCCTTTTTATTTTGTTGCCGGCGGTGGGTCCGCAGTTTTATCTTCCGCCGCCCGACAATGCCATTCCCTATACCAGACCTTTCCGCGCTGTGATGTGTTTCCTGCAGGAAGCAGGCGAAAAACCTACCGGTGCTTTTCCCAGTTCGCACGTGGGCATTACGGTAATTTGCCTGATGATCTTATGGCTCCACAATGGCCGCAAACTATTCCGGTGCCTGTTGCCGTTGGCTGTCCTGCTCATTGCCTCCACCGTGTACATCAAAGCCCATTACTTAGTCGATGTCATTGCCGGCTTGCTAACAGCGCCGCTGTGCTACCGGCTGAGTAAAATGTTTTGTCAATTCAAAAAATAGTTGTATCTTTGTAAAAAGATACTTTAACGCCATTCTTGATTATGCAAAACATTATTTCACAATCTCAAAAAACACTTGTTTGCAAAGAACATCGTGTTATTTTATCACAATCGTCAACGAAAGAACAAGAAATTGTTCCTGTTGGTTATGTTTCGGCTTCGGATGCAGAACAACATTTATGGAATGAATTTAATAAATGTTATGCTACTGACGTTCGTCCGTGAATACACATACAATCGTTTATTCTAAGATGGCAGTTTCTGACTTAACGGAGTTGGTGCATTATATAGCCAATGAAATAAAAATGCCATTAACTGCTGAAAAGTTTTTCCGCGGTCTTGTTGCGCGTGTCAATACGCTTTCTTATTCGGCCTTGACTCATGTTCTTTCTGCTCAGAAAGATGTGTTGAAATACGGGGCCAATGCCCGGCGAATTAACTATAAATATAAAAAGTGGGCGATTATTTATACTGTTTCCGGGGATTTTGTTTGTATAGAGCGAATTATTTTCAGTGCACTGATCACCGGATAAATAGACGAATAGAATTTTGGTGATTTTATATATTTGTCCTATATTTGTATAAATTTGAAATTTTGTTATCATTGACATGAAAACCATTGGAATAGCTGCCGATCATGCCGGCTTCGAACAAAAAGAATTTATTAAAACATGGCTGCAACAGCAGGGAATGGACGTGAAAGACTTCGGTACCCATTCGTCGGACAGTATGGACTATCCTGATGTGGCGCATCCGCTGGCGCATGCCGTGGAAAACGATGCGGTGGAAATGGGCGTGGCGCTTTGTGGTTCCGGACAGGGAATGGCCATAACCCTGAATAAACATGCCGGAATACGTGCCGCCCTTTGCTGGACGCCGGAAATTGCCTGTTTGGCACGCAATCACAATAATGCGAATATTTGTGTGTTGCCCGCACGTTTTATCGACAATGTCGCAGCGCAGCATATTGTACAGCAATTCCTCTCCGCGGCATTCGAAGGCGGCCGGCATGAACGCAGAGTAGAGAAAATAATTGAGAGTTGATTTTTGTGCATAGAAAACTCCTCAACAGTGAACTGTCCCGTTTAACTCCGCAGGACTATAAAGCAGCAGAAAAAGCGCCGCTGGTGCTGGTGTTGGACAATATTCGCAGTCAGCATAATATCGGTGCGGCGTTCCGCACGGGCGACGCTTTTCGTATAGCGAAGCTCTACCTTTGTGGCATCTGCGCTACGCCGCCCGGTGCCGAAATTCACAAAGCCGCCCTGGGCGCCGAAGATACCGTTGAATGGGAATATGCGGCAGATACGCCGGAACTTGTACGCCGCTTGAAAACGGAGGGGTATACGGTCATTGCGGTAGAACAGGCCGAGAATAGCGTGATGTTACACGATTTCCGTCCGCAACACAATGAAAAATATGCCTTCATCTTCGGCAATGAGGTGAAAGGCGTGCAACAGGGTGCGGTCGACTTATGTGACCTGGTGCTTGAAATTCCACAATACGGCAAGCATTCACTAAATGTGAGCGTAAGCATTGGCGTTATTTTGTGGGATATAGTGGCAAAATTAAAATAATTTGCTATCTTTGCGTAGGTGTCATTCGTAGAACAATGCTTAAACAAGTACTTCAACAAAGTTTACAACAAAAACTATCGCCCAAGCAGGTGCAGGTAATTCGCATGCTGCAAATGCCGGTTATGCAGTTGGAACAGCGGGTGGAGAAAGAACTGGAAGAAAATCCCGCACTCGAAGAAGTCAACAATAAGGAAGAAGACGATACGGGAAATATAAGCATTGAAGATTATGTGAGCAATGAATCGTCGGGAAAGGCCTATAATACTTATTCTTCTTCACGCACTTCGGCGAATGATTTTCCTACCTTGTCGGTGAAAGAAACCTTGCACGAACAATTAGAAATGCAGTTGGGCTATGCCGGACTGGATGAACGGCAATCCCTGTTGGCGCTTTTTTTAATTCGTAGCCTCGACACTGACGGCTACTTGCGGCGTGAGTTGCAGGCTTTAGCAGATGATGTCGCCTTTCGCCTGAATATTGACACCGATGAAAAAGAATTGGAAGACCTGCTGAAAATCATACAGGGCTTTGAGCCTGTGGGGGTGGCAGCACGTTCATTACAGGAATGTTTGTTGATACAATTAGAAAATAAGCAACCGACTGATGAGGTGAAAATTGCCATAGCCATACTCCGCAATTATTTTGACGATTTCAGCCGGCGATACTACGATAGGGTGAAAGAAAAAATGTACCTTAGCGATGAAGCCTTTAAAGAAGCGCAGGCGGTCATTATGCACCTTAACCCTAAGCCGGGAGCCAGTATTGATAATGCCGACGACCGGGCCATACACGTGGTGCCCGATTTTTTTCTGGAAATTAAAAACGGCATGTTTAATCTCACCATGCCGCGCTACGCTATTCCCGAATTGCACGTTAGCCGGCAGTATCAAAACATGTTGAAAAGGGAAGAAGCGGTGAAAACCCAACGGGACAAGGAAACCATAGCGTTTTTGCGTCAGAAAATCGATCGAATCGGCCAAATGGTTTATTGATGCGTTGAAACAACGGCAGGATACGCTGATGCGCACCATGCAGGCTATTTTGGATTATCAGCACGACTATTTTTTGGAGGGCGACGAGGTACTGCTGCGCCCCATGGCGCTGAAACATATTGCGGCGGTGACTAATTGGATATTTCTACCATTTCACGGGTGGTGACCAGTAAATATATCCAAACCCATTTCGGCATTTTTGCTTTGAAGCAATTTTTCTCGGAGGGTATTCACAATGAGTCGGGCGAGGAAGTGTCTGTCCGTAATATCAAAAAGCTACTGGCAGAGCTGGTAGACAATGAAGATAAGGAAAATCCTTTGGCTGATGAAGAGTTGAAAGACCTGATGAAAAAAGAAGGCTTTGACATTGCCCGCCGCACCATTGCCAAATACCGCGAACAATTGAACATCCCCACCTCCCGTGTCAGAAAGAAATCAAGGTAAGCACCTTTGCAACATCCCGAAAAAATACGTACCTTTGTACTGCATTACGCTTATTGAAGATGAAAAAACGCGAATACCGGAATAAAGAAACAGCAGCGCTTGTTGCCAAAGAGCCTGCGGTAGCCTATCAGACAAAGCTGAATGTTGAATTGTTTGGTGAGGATGGCCATCGTCAATACTACACAGTGGATGAGTATGCAGAAAATTTGCGGAAAGCAATTAATCAACACTATGGCTGTGAACTTATAGCAAAACAGTAAGATGCCATATACTGTTCTTATCACCACAGAAGCTAATAAGGATATTGCGTCTATCATAGCATATATATCGGAAGCTTGTTGCGCTCCACTGACAGCCGTAAACCTGTATAAGGAAATTATCGGTAAAATACGGTCGTTGGAACTATATGCCGGCGTTTATTCACCGGTGTATTACAAAAGCCTTTCGATATATGGGTCGGAAGTCTATCGGATAAATTGTAAAGGCTTTGCCATTGTATATACAATTAACTATTCAACGGTAGTGGTGCACCGTATTGTACACGGAAAATTAATAACCTAAGCATCTCACGGTCTATACTTTGCTCCCAAACGCCAAGTCACCGGCATCGCCCAGTCCCGGCATGATGTAAGACTGCTTGGTCAATTCAGGGTCAATTTCACCCAGCCAAAGTGTAACGTTCTTCGCCGGAAG
>QMCD01002917.1_pt1 | contig 10730 bp, 6 predicted proteins | sample 1821841 | NCBI WGS metagenome assembly QMCD01 (sample SAMN01991225, study PRJNA193472) | Termite gut metagenome, whole genome shotgun sequencing project. | isolation source: worker | host: Macrotermes natalensis | reverse complement strand
TCTTCTCTCTTTCTTCTTACCATAACTAAAAACAGCCTCCTTTGATATTTTATCATCGAAAGCTGCTTTTACAGACTTTTTTTCACAGGGCCGCGGTTGTTTTTTGGCTACGTCACTTTTTTATTTTTCCGTTTTTCCGTCCGGCTTCGCTTCCACGATTTGCGGTGGGTTGGCGGGTTTTATCACAGAATCGCCTTCGGCGCTCTTTTTCTTCCCCAGAAAATCAGGAAGCTGCATCCCCGCCATATCAAACATTTCCTGCATGGGCGGAATGCTCTTTAAAAGCCCGGAAACGAAATTCGCGGTGCCTGTCTTGCCGTCTTTTTCCGCACCGCTTCCGCCGTCCCAAACGGTGACTTTGTCGATCTTTAGCCCCTTGATCGCGTCCACCTGCACGCGCATTAAGTCTTCCATCTTATCCGCCAGCATCAGCATAAGCGCGTCTTTCGCGTCGCCGCCCGCCGCGTCCACGATCTCCTGGAAACCGGACGCCTGTTTTGTCAATATCTCCTGCATACCGCGCGCCTGCGCTTCCATCTTGGCGTAGATAGCGTCCGCTTCACCGGCCGCCTGCCGCCGTACTTTTTCCGCTTCGGCTTCGGCTGCCAGCTCGATCTCGCGCTTTCTTATCTCCGCTTTTACGATAACATCCGCCTCAAGCGCCGCCTGCTCGCGTGAAAAACGCACCTGCTCGGCTTCTCTTTCCGCCACATACGCCTCTTCCAGCGCCTTTGCCGCCTGCACTTTTTCCGCCGCGACCGCGATGCGCATCGCTTCCGCTTCCTTCTCGCGCTTTAGGGCGTCTGACTGCGCAATGGCGACCTGCGCCATGTTTTCGCCCTTTATCGCGAGTGAATTTGCTTCGGATACCTGCACGCGCTGGTCTTTTTGCGCGTTTGCCTCACCGATCGAGCCGTCGCGCACTTTTTCCGCTACTGACTTTTTCGCGTCGTTGATCGCTTTTGCGGCCGCTTCTTTTCCGAGCGCCACAATGTAGCCCGATTCATCGGTGATATCCGTTACATTCACATTGATCAGCCGCAAGCCGATTTTTTTAAGCTCTGTTTCCACATTGCGCGAAACCGCTTCCAAAAACTTGTCGCGGTCTGTGTTGATCTCCTCGATGTCCATCGTCGCGATAACAAGGCGGAGCTGGCCGAAAATCACGTCCTTCGCAAGCTCCTGTATCTCCGACTGCCTAAGCCCGAGCAGCCTTTCCGCCGCGTTTTGCATAACGCCCTGTTCGGTGGATATGCCCACTGTGAAGATAGACGGCACGTCGATGCGGATGTTTTGGCGTGAAAGCGCGTTTCTTAGGTCTACCTGTATGGACATAGGCGTCAGATCTAAAAACTGGTAGGCCTGTATGACCGGCCAGATAAACGCCGCGCCGCCGTGGATACAGCGCGAAGTACGGTTTGTGCCGTCACTGTTTTGCCCCACTTTACCGTACACCACCATGATCCTGTCTGACGGGCACTTTTTGTACCTCGTTAAAAACACCATGAGCAGCATAAACGCACGATCACTACGATTAGAATTAATGTCTCAAGTGCCATGTGTAACATCCCCCAATGTTATTTTTTTCTCACGATAAGCGAGTTACCATTTGAGATACCAATTACTGTTACCTCACTCCCCGTTTTGATCGGGCAATCCTCATCCGTCACAGCGTCAAGTTCCATCAGTTGCTCCTGTATGACGATGTTTACTTTGCCCGTCTGTTCGCGGTTGGCGGGTATGTTCATATAGACTGTCCCCGATTTGCCGAGCGCGTTTCTGATATCCATCGTGCCGTCTTGCTGCAGCCGCAGCATCGCGCGGAAAAGCAGTGCCACCAAAAACATCGCCGCAAGCCCAAACGCTATCGAAAGCGCTACGGCCCCCACGGTTATTACGCCGGATTTCATCATCGCCAGCCCTGACCAGCCAAACACCGCAAAAAATGTGATCAGCCCCTGCATCGTAAAAAGGTGCAGCCCCGTCGCCGCCGAGGCTTCGAGTGGCGAATCTACCACAAAACCTTCGTGCGGAGTGCCATCCGCCGGGCCGTACCAGTCGCCCGGGTGCACATCTATCTCAATATCCGGCATTTCCATGCTCACGTCGCCCGCGTGCGCGTCAAAATCACCGTGTATGTCCGCGCCGCCCGCGTCCGTATCGATATCGCCGCCCGTATCCACGTCCGCGTCCGAACCGCCGCTGAAACCCGCGATCAGCAAAATGACCTGAATCACCAAAAGCAGCGTGGACGCAATGCCCACAATGGCAAATATTTGCTCGACCAGGTTCATTGCTTCCCACCATGCTACCATTACGCTTCACTCCCTCGTTAAACTATTCACCAATAAAACATATATTTAAGGCATTTCTGCCAATAATTCACGTTACGCTTTTTGTTCCAGGCCGACCAGCAAAAGCTCCGCCTGTTTTTTCACGTATGCGGAAATGTAGGCCAGCACCATTACTTTGACCATTTCCACCATTCTGCGGCGAGCCCCTTCGGAAAGCGGCTTATTCCGCACTTCACTTTCAATGATATCGTCCACGTTTGTCTGCGCCCGTATGGCATCGCCAGGCATGCTCGCTATGACGTTCGAGAATACGATATAGATCATGATATCGTCCGTCTGCTCTTCGCTCCCGTATACATACCGGATTGCGCTTACGATACGCTCTATCTGGAACACATCTTTCAGCATATTGATGAGCGCGATCCGGCAAAACTGCCCGCAATCGTATTTTTTATGCAGGGGCGGCTTCACAAACTTGCGCTTTACCCAGTTTTGCACGGTATGCGGCTCAAGGCCCGTAAGCTGGACGATTTGCGACAGAACCAAGCCCCCCAAAGTAAACGCGGAATCCAAAAACCCCTGCGCGGTATTGTTTTTGTTTACTTCCACGGTTGTGCCAGGTAAAAAATCCATCCAGAAATACCCGCCTTGTACTCATTTCTTCTGTGCCTTACATGTTGTGGTGTTTAGATTATATCACATGGTCGGTTGACCGTCAACTGGTATTTGAAAAATAATTCCGCACATAACAAAGTGAAAAGCCACGCCCGTCGGACGGGGTGTGGCCGTTTTGCGTGTTTTATTGTTTTTGCAGCATAGGCGGCATAGTTGCCGTATCGCCGGGCGGTACAAATTTCTTATGTTGATGGGTTCATCCTTTTCCGCGCCGTGCGCGGGAAAGGTGATGGTGAGCCGCCCGTCACGCGGGCGGGCGGTTCATCAGGCGCTCCGTCATTGATAAAGCGGGAAAAGCACTCCGCTATGAGAAAAAACGTTGCCCTGTGATGGAGTAATTTCACAAATTGAAAGACACGTTTTTTCTAATCCATTCTTCACCGCCCTCCCGCGCGCCGAACGGGGAAAAATTGAGGAAGTGGAGAGACGCCCGGCGGGGCAAGGGCGTAGCAAATGGTACGCCATCGTGATTGAAACAGAAAAATCAACGCGCGTTAGTCACTCCCGGCGGACGGCCCGGATTGACTTACCGGCGCGTTCGGTGCATAATATTCCTATATATCAACTAGTATGAGGATGATTGCAGACACCGGTTCGGGTCGGCACAGGAGGACATAGATACCATGCGCGCAGGAGTAGGATACAGCGAAATACCCGATAGTGTGAAAGCAGGAACGCAGGCGGCTCAAAGCGCCATCGATATGGCCGGCAGGGAAGATCCGTGTGAGTTTGTTTTGTTGTTCTGTACCGCCCGTCACGACCTGGAGGCGCTGCGCGAAGCGGTGACAGCGGTGGTGGGGGAGGTTCCTGTCTATGGCGGCGGCGCGGCGGGCGTTATCACAAATAACGCTTATGGTTATGCCGGGTATCAGGTAGGCGTCGCTTGTATTTGGCTGGAGGGCGCAAGCCTGCATGTTTTGACGGACGACGGCCTTCTAATGGGGGAAGAGGAAACCGGCAAACTCCTGGGGCAGGGCCTCGCGCGGTTGGGGGTGGAGGAAACATCGTCTGTGATGCTCTTATACGAGGCGGTGGGGCAAAACGATGAAACGGGCGTGCGCCTTATGATGGCGACGTGGATACTGGCCGGCCTTGAAAAAGCTTTGGGGTTTTTGCCGAACCTTTCCGGCGCGGGTTTGATGGGCGACCACGCGTGCAGCTACACACCCCAGTTCACAGGCGACAAGGTTTCGGAACACAGCGCGATGGTGTTTGTGTGTGACAACGATATCCATGTGGACAGCGTCATAATGCATGGGTGCGTCCCCGCTTCCGACTATTATACCGTTACAAAAGCAGAAGGGCCGTTAATACTGGAGATTAACAACAAGCCCGCGCTGGCGTTTATGGATGAGCTTTTGGGTTCCGCTATAACGCCGGAGCAATATCCGTTCTTTTTGTTGTTTGGGGTCAATCACGGGGCGCGGTGGGGGAAATATAATGAAGACCACTATGCCAGCCGCCTTTGCCTTGACATAGACAAGGAGCGCGGCGGTATCGTTATGTTTGAACCGGACATGGTGGCGGGCACGGAATTCCGGCTCATGTTCCGTTCTTTTGATTTGCACCAGTATATGAAACCGAAGCTGGAGTCACTGTTCAATAACTTAAATGGAAGAGTCCCCGTGTTTGCGACGTATATCGATTGCGCGGGCAGGTGCGCGGGGTATAGCGGCACGGACACGGAGGATGCGCTGCTGTTGCAGGAAGTCGTGGGCGACCGCGTGCCGGTGCTCGGCATTTATTCCGGGGTGGAGATCGCCCCGATGGCCGGACGCCCGAGGGAACTGGATTGGAGCGGCATATTCTGCCTGTTTTCCCAGGGGGAGGAAACTGCGCCGCCCGCCGAAAACAGCGAAGCGGACGAACTGCCTAAAGCCGCGCCGGTACATGACGCGCCTGCGGAAATACTGCGTGGCCTTTGTGAACAGAATGCCGCTAAAGCATTGGCGCTTGATAAGCAGGCGATTGACCTCAGGTATGAACTGGAGCTGAAGCGCCGGGGATTTCTTTTGCTTTCGGAATTGGCGGTTTCCCTGCGGCAGACAAACGAATATGAGAGCATGTTTATTCATATCGCGCAGCGTATCAACGCCGCGCTGAATATGCAAAAAACGATTATGCTGGTTTCGGACGGCGTGGGGAAATTTGACCCAGTGGTGTTGCAGGGGTTTTCCCCCGCGGAACAGGACCGGCTGCGCAAGCGAAACATACAGTTGCCGATGGACCGGATAGGCCAGGAGCCGGTACTTGTTACGTCGCGGCCTGCTCACGGGTATTTGGCGCGGCTGCGCGAAGAATACGACCTGCCGTTCTTCATTTCCGCTCCCATCTTATTGCAGGATGAAGTGGTGGCTGTGCTGCTTACCGGCCGTATGGTGGAGCAGCAGCCCTACTTTACCCGCCTCAGCAACAGCGACTTGGAAACGGTTCGGGCGATCGCGGAAGTGCTCGGGTCTACGCTTGTGCACCAGCGGCTTGCCGACGTCACCCTGAAAGCGGAGACGGACGGCTTAACCGAATTGTGGAACAGAAATACATTCCAGCGGAAAGTAAATTGTGGTATTTCCGAAAGCGAAGGCAACGCCGGTGTGTTTATGATGATCGATATCGATTATTTCAAAACGATCAACGATACCTATGGGCATATCGCGGGGGACAAGCTGCTCAAAGACTGCGCTGATGCGCTCAGGCATGTTTTTAGGGATTCGGATATTATTGGCAGGCTGGGCGGCGACGAGTTTGCTGTGTTCTGCCCGGGCATTAAGAACAGCGCGGCGGCGGAAAAAAAGGCGGCGCAGCTTCTGGATGAATTCAGAAAGATCATGCCGGAAAACGGATTGGAACACATGACCGCCAGTATTGGGATAGCGATCTGCCCGCAGCAGGGCGGCATGTTCCAGGAACTATATCAAAACGCGGACGTCGCGATGTATAAGGCGAAGCAGCAGGGCAGGGACTGCTACATGCTTTTTAGAGCAAATTAACTTAGCGTTGGGCAAGCCGATTTTGCCAAAGATACTGCTCTATGGTAAGTTAATTTGCTCTAAGTCACAATAGGTTGCGTTCCACCACAATGCGCACAACGTCTACTATATTATTAGCGTTCAGTTTTTCATATATATTGTTTACGATGCTGTTGATCGTGTTGATGGAAAGGGACTGGTTTGTGGCGATCTCCGAACGGGAGAGCCCGTTGTAGAGGTCTTTTAACACCTTCTTCTCGCGGGGGGACAACACGGCCTTGCCGCCCGCGCCGGTGATATTTTTATAATCGGAAATAAGAAGCGACTGGTGCTTCGCGTAGGTAGACGCTTTGCGGTTGATTTCATCGAGCCACAGGCGGGGTATGCCCGGCGAAAGCTCGCGCAGGGCGGAAGCGGTGAGTGTGCGGATATCCTTGCCCAGCTCTATAAACGGCATGACGACGCCGTTTGGCGACGCGGCTTCATAAGCCTGCTTCAGCGTATCAAAAGCCGCCCGTTTTTCTTTCCTTTGAAAATAGATGCAAGCTTCCATTGCCAGCATCTCGATCCGGCCAAACAGTATGGATTCCCTGTGTTTGAGTTCCTCGATATAGGTCAGAAGGGGCGGATGGTTTTTTGTAAGGTAACAATAGCGCGCTTTCATTTGATTACCGAAGTTTTCAATAAAAGCAGTATTATCGTAAGGCGCGAACCGCTTTTTCAGCCAGCCGGGAACCATGCCGGGTTCGCGCAGCAGGTAGTAGTACCAGCCGAGCGCTATGTCGTAAGTAATAAAACGGGAGGCGTGTTCTTCCGCCGAAAGGCTGTCTTCCATTTCACGAAGGGCTTGTTCGGCGCGCGCGCGGTCGCCTCTTGAAGCGGCAATGCGCATGGTGTATAGAAGCGCCCGGTGCGTAACATCGCGCTGGCCGTATTCCCGCGCCTGTTCCCAGGCGTAATCAATCAGAAGCTCGGCGGCCGGGATATCGCCCTGATAGAATTTCAGCTCACCCTTGCATAGCTCGTCCATACCCGCCGCCCTGCCGCGCAGGCAGCTCGTAAGGTGGCCGACAGACCGGGTAAGTGCGGCGGCAAACTCCTGCTGCGCGCCCTTTCGTGCCGCGCCTACCATGCTGATCCACGGGCCGATCAGAAAACCGGCTATTTGATCCGCGTTTATGGGGGACAGGCGCAGGTAACCGTCCATCTTTGCGTAATAGGTGTCAAAATCATAAGAATCGTCGGAAATACCCATCTGCATCCTTAGTATGCCCCATACGTAATAGATGCTTCCGAGCGCGTGGTTTTTAAGCGTATCGTCGCCGGAAAACCGCAAAAAATCCTGTTCATAACTCTTTGCTGCCTGCATGGCTTTTTCCCAGTACCCCAGGCTCATCAGCACCTGCATATGCCTTGCGGCAAAAAAGGCTTCTTTATAATAGATATCTTTAGGGGCCCGTTCCAGTATGGCGAGCGAGGCGCGCGCGATATCGGTTGGTATCTGCATCGGAAATTCATTTAAGATGGACAGGATGGCGGCGTAATCCCGCACATTCTCGTAGTAGCGGAGCGCATCGTTAGTAAAACCGTTTTGGTTGCACCAGAAGGCGGATTTGCCGAACGTGTCATTCCTCTCCTCTTCGGTAAGGAGGTCTTGTTTGGTACGCAAAAAATCTAAAAGAAGAGGATGAAACAGATAGGCGTTGGTGTAGCTGTCAAAACGGATATACGCGTTTTGCCGCTTTAGCTCGGCAAGCAGGGCATGGCTGCCCCCGGCAAGGCTTGCCACAAGGTCTGCGGCAAGGTGGTCGGTCAGCGAAAGGCGTACCAACAAGCGCCGAAGCGGCTCGCTGACCACGTTCCAAACCTCCGCTTCCATCATGTCGAATATGTTTTGCCGCATGGCTGGCTGGACATACCCCTCGTAGCCCGGTGAATTTTTCAGCGACAGCGCAATGAGGTTTACGGCAAACGCCCAGCCTTTGGTATCGTGATGGATCTTGCTCAAACTGCGCGGCCTGACGGACGGCAGGTCTTGATGCGCAAAATACTGAGACAGCTCGCTTTGCGTAAAACAAAGGTGCTCTTCCGTAATCATGGATACAAGGCCCTTCATCTGTATTCCCGTGAGGTTTATGCGCGGGATATCCCGGCAAAGCAGGAATACAATGCCGTTTCTGGGCGTGGTGTGGAGGCTTCGCTCTAAAAAGCGGTTTATGGCAGGTTCGGTCAAAAGATGGAGATCGTCGAACACGAGAATAACCTCCCGGCCGGGCGGGAATTGCTTGCGTATTTTGACATATTGGTTTAGTTTTTCGGTCGTATCGGGAAACCCCAGCTCTAAAAGTTTACCGCCTAACGCCCCGTCCAGTTGCGCGACGGTACGGGCAAACTTTTCCCAGAAACGGGGACCGGTGTTGTCCTGCTCTGTAAGCGCGACCCACCCGACGGAAGCTTCGCGCCCGTGTATAAAATCGGAAACAGCGCGCGATTTGCCATAACCCGTGCCGGCGCACAGGATAACAAGCGGGTTTTGCGACGCTTTATCCAAAAGCTCGTTCAAGCGCGGCCGCACAAAATGGCCCGGCCCGGCCACAGGTCTTTTTAAACTCGTATCCGCCATATAGACTTCTGATCCCCTTTAGATATTACTATAATAGTGTATATAATAGTATAGCATTGTTCGTGTTTAAAAGAAAGGGGGAAATTGGATTCAAGAGATACATAAAATATGGTGTATTTTGCGACAGGATATTAAAATTTCACTGTGTGATACAAAACCGGGAAATAGCAGATAATATTATATAACTATAGGTTGATACGCAAGCATGAAACCGCAGAGCAGCATCATGTCAGCAATAGGGTATTTTGACGGGAATCGGTTTCAATATTTTTGTGTTAGGGGTGTTTTTTATGTGTGTGCAGACATGATGGGAAAAGACGCCGGCCATAAGGAGAATATGGCGACGGAACGAAAGGGGACAGAATGGAAAAGGCATACATGGAAGAACCGTATGTAGCAGATGAAACGTTGATAGAAAATGGCGTGATGGACGCATCCGCGGAAATGGAGAATATGTACCTGCTGTTTCGCGTGGAAGACGCGATCTACGGCATTGAAATCAAGTATGTACTCCAAATCATCGCGATGCAGCCGATCAACAAAATGCCGCAAATGCCGCCGGATATGAAGGGATATATCAGCCTGCGGGGCAATGTGATCCCCATTATCAGTATGCGCCTGCATTTTGACATTATGGAGGAAGAGTATACGGAACGCACCTGTATCATCGTGCTTACGGTGGGCGAAAAAGAGATCGGCATTATTGTGGACGCCATACAGGAAACCATTACGATCGAACCGGAAGATATCGCGCCATCGCCGCGCACAAATGACGCCGCCGATTCTTATGTGCAGGGTATTGCCAAAAAACTTACGGACGGAAATACGGCGATTTTGCTCGATGTGCCGGGGTTGTTTATAAATAATGGTTTTTAATTCACTGGTTTTATGGTAAAATGGAATTCATATTAAAGAATTACAGAGGGGGTTTTGCAGAATGAAAAACATGAAGGTATCCAAAAAATTAATCGTTAGCTTTGTCATCGTGATCGTGCTTGCGGCGGTTATCGGTGTAGTGGGGATTTTCTCGCTCACTTCGGCGGCGGATAATACGGCGCTCATGGCAGATCGCACCGAAATTGCCATTATAGCGGCACGTATGAACCGCACAGTACAGGCGCAGCGCGCGGCTTTCCGCGGCGCCGCTGTGTACCATGTGATGGGGATGATTGATCAGAGGGATGCAAATCTCGCTGATCTTGAAACATTGGAAGCCGAATATGATTCGCTACACGAGCAAGTAGCGCCCATGCTACAGACGGAGACAGGTCTTGCTTTGATGGCGGATATTGATAGCGCACTCACCCCGTTTGCTGCCGCACGTGACGCCTTTATAGAGGGTATTGTGGATCCGAATGTCACTGACGAATCGATGGTCGCCCAGCTGGATACAGTTGCAGCTACGGTGGCACCGCTTGCAAGCAGCATCGCCGCACTTGTGGATTTTGCCGATACGTTGACAACCGACATGGCTATAGAGGCCGAAGCCACGTCTCAGCGTACCACTATTATTCTGATAGCAGTGATGGCGGGCGCTGTAGTTGCCGGGTTTGCCCTCGCGTTCTACATCTCCGGGCTCATAAGCAAACCGATCAACGCGATGGCGGGTTATATCAGGCAGGCGGGCGAAACGGGCAACTTGCAGTTCAAGGATGAGGAATGGGCAAACTGTGACCGCATTTCGCAGGGCAAGGATGAGATTGGCCAGACAATGAAAGCGTTTACGCAAATGATGCGCAAATTTGTATATTACGGCGGTGCGGTGAACCGGGTGGCGCAGCAAGACCTGACATTTGAAGTGGAGACGCTGGGAGAAGTCGATACGTTTGGCAACGCGATCAAGCAGATGACGGTTAACCTGAACCAAATGTTTACGGAGATCAACAATTCTACCGTGCAGGTTTCCACTGGCGCGAAACAGGTGGCGGATGGCGCGCAGGCACTGGCGCAGGGCGCTACCGAGCAGGCTGCTTCCATCGAGGAGATTTCCAGCTCTATCACCGAAATGGCGGATAAAGTAAGAGAAAACGCTGAAATGGCGAATAAGGCTTCCACATTGGCGGATACCATAAAGACCGACGCCGAAAAGGGGAACCGGCAGATGGATGAAATGATGACGGCGGTGAAGGATATCAACGATGCCAGCCAGTCTATCAGCAAGATCATCAAGAC
>QMCD01003246.1_pt1 | contig 10731 bp, 11 predicted proteins | sample 1821841 | NCBI WGS metagenome assembly QMCD01 (sample SAMN01991225, study PRJNA193472) | Termite gut metagenome, whole genome shotgun sequencing project. | isolation source: worker | host: Macrotermes natalensis | reverse complement strand
GAAGAGTTAAAACGATAATACTTCCAAGCATCTTTTTCATTTCAATATTATACACTTAATGAGGAAATTTTTCTATCACCTTCAAAGAAACCTTTATAATTTATATACATTGTATTATAAAACCTTTTATTAGACGGATAGGTAATTGCCCTTTCGGGTAACATCTGCGATTATTTTATATGTGTATGTGTCTTTATTGAGTTACCTTTTACCTGGAAACGTGATTGCGAAATCCCGGTCGGAAATCTTGCCAATGAAAGAATTCGGCGGCAAGGTGCTCAGCCGGATTATCACGCCTGAAAACAAAGCGTTTCTGGTTGATGATATGTATAGTAAAAGCTCTAAAATAGCAAACATTGTCTACGAACAAAACAACACATTGTCCAAACGAATGTTCTGCGTTTATACTGACAACACTTTGGACAAGATACTTATTTACGCGGGTAAAACCGACAGAGACGATGCGTTAAGAGACATCCTGGACTTTAAAGCCGGACACAATAAACCATCGTGGATTAGATTCAGCAAGGATAACAACAAGTGGTTCGGGACCATTGAGGATTACCTTGCGATACTTAACGGGTTCGTCCAAAAAATCCGCACAGCGTAATTATAGCCGTAAGGGTAATTTACGTTACACCGTTTAGGGGATTATACTGGTACGATGATAAGGTTTTTATTAGTGTTAATGCTGCTGTGCTCATGTGCACACGCACAGAAAATAAATGTCGTGAGCGTCACCGACGGCGATACAGTCAAAGTAAGGTTCAGCGAGAACATCGCGCCGATTCGGCTGGTCGGGATTGACTGCTACGAAACCTCACCGATAAAACGCGCACACAAACAGGCAACCGAATACAATATACCGATTGAGGAGGTCGTAAAGCGCGGCCAAACCGCCAAAATTATGCTGGAAAAACTCGTCTACGACAACGCGGATAATATACGTTTCCGCTGCGACGGTGTAGACAAGTACGGCCGGATTTTGGGAACACTTTATACCGACAAACTGAACATAAACGAGAAGATGCTCACAAGCGGCTATTGTCCCGCTTACGTTTATAGAAAATAGAAAAAGGAGATGAAAAATGAGATCAATAACACATTTGAACATCCAATATTCCCACAGGTTCTTGAACTTTGAAGGGGAAGCGCAGTATTTGCACGGGCACACCGGGCTTTTGACAATTGAGGTTGAAGGCGGCGTTGACAAAAAAACAGGGTTTGTATGGCCTTGTAACAGTATCAAACGCACTGCCTGGGATTATCTGCAAAACTTTGACCACGCGCTTATTTTGCAAGAGGAAGACCCAATTTTACCGCATATTTTAGATGTCTATGAAAAACAGGGCATCAGAAACGGTGCGCCGACAAACAAAATGATAGGTCAGAGCGTCAACAACGATTTGGCAAAGGCATACCCTGAGTGCAGGCTGGTCGTCGTGAAAAAAGTCGCAACCTGCGAAAACCTGATTGAGGTGTTCTACTCGCTGCTAAAAGACAAGTACCCGATTAAAAAACTAACCTTTGTATCGGGCGATAACGCAGCCTCAACGGAGTATTAATTTGTGTAAATAAGGTTCAGCGCATTGAAAACGGCTCTGACGTTGGCCTGCGGCGTTGATGTGTCCACCGAACGAGCCGTCAGCGTCTGGTTGTTGTGCTTGAATTGCAAAACACTCATCGCCTTTGATTTTTCTTTGCTTTCATCCAAACCTTCAACCGCGTACTGCTCGTAGTTTTCCAGCACAAGCGTGAACCCTGCTTTTTTCAGCGCGTTAATACACGCATCAAGCGGCCCTGTGCCTTTTTCTGTCATATCAAATTCCTGCGCCTTATAATTGAAGTTCAGATTGAATTTGTTTGGATTGATTTCTGTAAACTCTTTCAACTCAAAATCACCTTTGACATCGCAGACCTCGTCCAGATAAAGCTGAATCAGCTGTTCTTGCGAAAGCTCACCGATTTCCTGCGCTTTTTCTTTTGCAAACGGCGCAAGGAAGATTGCCTCAGGCATTGTAATATGGTATTGGGTTGAGTTGATAAGCTCGTATATCGCGGTTTTGCCCGACTGGCTTGTTAAGCCCGAGTTTTTCCTCCTCGGTGCGGCCGATAAGTTCGGGGTTGAACGCTCTGTACGCGCCTTTTGACAGGTGTTTTGTCTTGACCACACCGTCTTGATGGATGCCGCTGCGGTGCGCAAGTGCGTCATAACCGACGATTGGCGATTTTTCCCAAATATCAACACCGGACATCTCGGATACCAAAAGCGCCGTTTCGTAAATGTGTTCCATATTCAAAGGCACATCAACATCGCTGTTGTGAAGGCAGACGGCGACTTCGTACATGTTTGTGTTGCCCGCGCGCTCGCCAAGCCCGTTCAGACTGCATTCAAGCTGTGCAGCGCCTGCAAAATAGCTCTCCACGGTTGTCGCGGACGCCATCCCCAAATCGTTGTGGCAGTGCGTTGAAAGCGTCACATAATCCGGCATCGCCGCGCGGACTTTTCGTATCATATCAATGTAAAGGTGCGGCGCAAAGCGCTCAACCGTGTTTGGCAAATTCAAAACAGTCGCACCGGCTTTGACAATATCGTGCAGCGCATCAATCACTTCGTCAAGGTTTTCGCGGCAATCCCCGAAATGCTCCACCGAAAACTGAACCTCGCCGTGTGCGGGCAGGATACTTTTTGCGTGCGCGACCGCGTCAGCGGCGATGAGTTTCACCTGCGAAATCGGCTTTTGCAAAACATACTCCAACCCGAGCGGGTTCATCGCGATGAATGTGTGGATACGCGGTTTTGCAGCGTTTTTTATCGCGGCGGCAACCTTGTCAATGTCGGCTGTGACCGCCCGCGCAAGCCCTGATATAACAACGTTATCAGGCGCTCTGTCGGCAAGATATTTGCACGCTTCAAAATCCATATCGGACGAGTTTGCAAACCCGACCTCAATCCCTTGCACCCCGAGCTTAATGAGCTGGTCAAACACCACCGCCTTTTCTTCGGTATTCCAGGGTTTTTTGAGCGCCTGGTTGCCGTCACGCAATGTTACATCATAAAAAAACGGTTTGTTCATCCTAAAATCCTTTCCGCTGTGAGTTTTCCCATCTCTTTTGTTCCGATTAATTTTTGCCCTTCACCAAATATGTCGCCTGTCCTGTACCCTGCACCCAGCACAGCTGCCACGGCGTTTTCAACCGCTGCGGCCTCGGTTTCCATATTAAAAGCGTATTTTAGCATCATCGCTGCCGATAAAATCGCGGCTACCGGGTTGGCTTTGTCAAGCCCCTTCAAATCCGGCGCGCTGCCGTGGCACGGCTCAAACATTCCGGGGCCGTCGTGTGAAAGGCTTGCACTGGGCAAAAGCCCCAAAGACCCCGCCAAAACAGAGGCTTCGTCCGATAAAATATCGCCAAACAGGTTGCCGGTAAGGATTACGTCAAATTGTTTGGGGTTAATCACAAGCTGCATCGCGGCGTTGTCAACATACATGTGCGATAATTCCACTTGCGGATAGTCTTTTGCCGTATCAATAACGATTTCGCGCCAGAACCGCGACACGTCCAGAACGTTGGCCTTATCAACGGAACAAAGTCTTTTTTGCCGTTTCATCGCTGTTTCAAACGCGATTTTTGCAATCCGTCGCACCTCGCTTTCGCGGTAAACATCCGTGCTGAACGCTGCGCGCTCGCCCTCGCGTGTCTCAAACCCGCTCGGTGTCCCAAAATAAATCCCGCCGGTCAACTCGCGCACAATCATGATATCCGTGCCTTTGACAATACTTTCTTTCAACGGTGACGCCGAAACCAGCTCGTCCAAAACCTTCACCGGCCGCAGGTTGGCAAACAACCCAAGTTCTTTTCTTATTTTGAGCAAACCTTTTTCCGGCCGGATTTCCGGCGCAATGTTGTCGTATTTTGGGTCGCCCACCGCGCCCAAAAGCACGGCGTGTGCAGATTTTGCCGCCTCTAATGTGCTATCCGGCAGCGGGTTGTTGAATTTATCTATCCCCTTGCCGCCAATCAGACCTTCAATATATTCAAAGCTGTGGCCGAACTTTTTCGCAACCGCGTCAAGCACGGCTGTTGCGGCCTCTGTCACGTCCGGGCCAATCCCGTCGCCTTTTAAAACAAGTATTTTTTTATTCACAGCAGCTCCTCCGGTGACGCTATGCGCCCTAAAACCGCGCTGGCAGCCGCAACAGCTGGGGAAGCCAGGTAGACTTCACTTTCCGTATCGCCCATTCTGCCGACAAAATTGCGGTTGGTGGTTGAAATCGCGCGCTCGCCTTTGGCCAAAATCCCCATATGCCCGCCCAAACACGGCCCGCAAGTCGGTGTGGACACCGCACCGCCCGCTTTTATGATTGTTTGGATATAACCAAGCTCCATCGCTTCAAGCAAAATCTCCTGTGTGCCGGGGAAAACGATCAGCCTCACATTTGGGTGCACCTGAGCACCTTCCAAAATTTCAGCCGCAACGCGCAAATCATCAAGCCGCCCGTTCGTGCAGCTACCGATTACAGATTGGTCAATCGCGACCGTGCCGACCTGCGAAATCGGTTTTGTGTTTTCCGGCAAGTGCGGAAACGCAACCTGCGGCTCAATTTGTGACACATCGTATTTCAAAACTTTTTCGTAAACCGCGTCCGCATCGCTCGTATAAAACTTGTAATCGCGTTTGCAGCGGCCGTTCACAAATTCCCCGGTAATCTTGTCAGGAACAATAATCCCGTTTTTCGCGCCGGCCTCAATCGCCATATTACAAATCGTGAAACGCCCGTCCATGCCCATCGCCTCAATAGCCGAACCGCCGATTTCAAGCGATTTGTAGAGCGCGCCGTCCACCCCGATTTGACCAATCAAGAACAAAATCAAATCTTTTGCGCTCACCCATTTGTTAAGTTTACCGTTGAATTCAACTTTAATGGTCTGGGGCACCATCATCCAGGTTTCACCCGACGCCATCGCGCAGCCCAAATCGGTTGAGCCAACACCGGTTGAAAACGCGCCCAGCGCGCCGTATGTGCAGGTGTGCGAGTCCGCACCGATAACCAAATCGCCCGGGCAAACAATCCCCAAATCCGGCAGCAGCGTGTGTTCTATGCCCATTTTGCCCACTTCAAAAAAATTATCCAGCCCCTGCTCGCGCGAAAACTCGCGCAAAACCTTGACCTGCTCGGCGGATTTTATATCTTTGTTTGGCACAAAATGGTCCGGCACAAGCACCGCACGGCTTTTGTCAAAAACCTTTTGTGCGCCGGTCTGCCGGAACTCTTTTATCGCAACAGGGCCTGTGATGTCGTTTGCCAGCGTCACATCAACTTGAACGGTAATCAAATCACCGGGTTTAACCTTGTCCAACCCTGCGTGCGCCGCCAAAATCTTTTCCGTTATCGTCATTCCCATACCACAATTGTAACACAAAAATAGGAACATTCATCCCGAAAATATTTCAATTCGCACCTGCACCGCTCCCCCGTCGCTCCCGAAGGTGCTCATTTAAAATATTTTCCAAATGAATGTTCATGTTATAATATATGTATGAAAACTTGGATTTACGGCGATAATATTGATACGGATGTAATAATTCCGGCCAGATACCTTAACACATCAGACTCGGCGGAGCTGGCAAAGTTTTGCATGGAAGACATTGACAAAACTTTTGCACAAAACGTCAAAGCGGGCGATATTATTGTTGCGGGCGAAAACTTTGGCTGCGGGTCTTCAAGAGAGCATGCGCCAATCGCCATCAAGGCAAGCGGGGTAAAAGCCGTTATCGCAAAAAGTTTTGCGCGGATTTTTTTTAGAAACGCGATAAATATCGGGCTTGTTATCCTTAAAAATCAGGAGCTGCCGGACGAGATTAACGCCGGTGACCAGCTTGATATTGATATTGAAAACGGCGTTATAAAAAATCTCACCACCGGCAAAGACTACCCCACAAGCGCTTACACCGGTTCAATAAAGGAATTGATTGATGCAGGCGGGCTTGTTAACTACACAAAAAAGCGGCTGGCGCAAAATACGTAAAAAATAAATTCACCGGTATTGACAAATTGTTTTTCATGATATACGATTATCACCATGACAAATATTTTGTTACTAGTGCTGATTATTCTACTGAGCATTGTCGTGGACGGCGGTGCTGCCAGGCTGTGTTACAAACAATAAATCGGAGTTGAGATTAAAAGTTTGAAAAGCCCTGTAGCACCAAAGAGTTACAGGGCTTTTTCAATTGAAAGGAACAAAATGAAAAAAAACGGAGCGGAAATAATAGTTGAAACCTTGATAAACCAGGGTGTGACAGATGTCTTTGGATATCCGGGCGGCTCGGTTTTACATCTTTATGACGCGCTGTACAAAAACAGCGACCGAATCAACCATTATATCACCTGCCATGAGCAAGGCGCATCGCACGCTGCGGACGGTTACGCACGCGCAACGGGCAAACCCGGTGTTGTCATCGCAACATCAGGCCCAGGCGCAACAAACCTTGTGACCGGCATCGCAACCGCATACCTTGATTCTGTGCCGATGGTGGCTATCACGGGCAATGTTCCGCTTGAACTTATCGGCCGCGACAGCTTTCAAGAGGTTGATATATCGGGCATCACAAGGCCTATCACAAAACACAATTACATAGTAAAAGATATTAACGAGCTGGAAGATGTTATCTGCGAGGCCTTTGAAATCGCGACATCAGGCCGCCCGGGACCGGTTTTGATTGATATCCCGAAAAACATCCAGTCCGAAACCTGCGAGTTTAAAGGGATTAAGTTTGCTACCGCGCAGCAGCCCGACGCAACAACAGATGCCAAACTAAAAGAAATTGCCGAAATAATAAAAGCCGCAAAACGCCCGTATATCTACGCGGGCGGCGGGGTTGTTATCGCAGAGGCGAGCGCGGAATTGGAAAAATTCGCGCAAAAAATCAACACACCAATCGGCTGCTCTATGATGGGTTTGACCGCGGTCAACGCTGACAACCCTCTGGCGCTCGGGATGACCGGCATGCACGGGACTTATCCGGCGTCAAAAATGAAGGCCGAGGCCGATGTGGTGATAGGAATCGGCGTGCGGTTCAGCGACAGGGCAACAGGCTGCAAAAGGGCCTACCAAAAAGATACCAAAATCATCCACATTGATATTGATGACGCCGAAATAGACAAAAATATCACCTCAACGTGCTCAATTGTCGGCGATATAAAAACCATACTGCCGCGGCTTACCGAAATTGTTGAGCCAAAACAAAACCCGCAGTGGCTTGAAGTCGCGGAGCAATACAAGGATTTTGCACACGAGATGAACTCGGCAGAGGGTTTTTGTCCGGGTGAGATTATAAAAACCGTACGCAAGTACGCAAGCGACGATACCGTGGTAGCAACCGATGTGGGCCAGCACCAGATGTGGACAGCGCAATATTATGAGTTTGCAAAACCGCGGACATTCTTGACCTCGGGGGGGCTTGGCACAATGGGGTTCGGGCTGGGCGCTGCAATCGGCGCAAGCATCGCACGTAACAAAGCCAAAACCTTACTGTTCACGGGCGACGGCAGTTTCCACATGAACCTGAACGAAATCGCGACCGCTGTTACCAACAATCTTCCGATTGTTGTTGTTTTGCTCAACAACAGTGTTTTGGGCATGGTGCGCCAGTGGCAGAGCATTTTTTATGACAAGCGATACTCCAACACCACTATGAACAGGGCGACCGATTACAAAAAATTGGCCGAGGCGTTCGGTGCAGACGGATTTGACGTACAAAACCAAGAACAACTGGACGCAGCGCTCACAGCAGCCTTTGCAAGCGAAAAACCCGTCATCATCAATTGCATGATAGACTGCGATGAAAGGGTTTTACCGATGATACCGCCTGGATGCTCGATTGAAGAAATGATTATAGATTAGCAAAGGAAAACCGGGACAACAAATTTTGTGATACAATTACGAAAGGCTTAGGATTTAAAATGAATACAGGGTTCACATTATCTATTATAGTTTACAACAGATTCGGCGTATTGAGCCGGGTTTCCGGGATGTTTTCCAAGCGCGGCTATAATATTGAGAGCCTCTACGTCAGCGCAATGACCGAGGATCCGGATTTTTCAAGAATCATCCTGACATCGTTCGGCGATGAGGCCACAAAATCACAGATAATAAAACAGTTAAAAAAATTGCACGAAGTTAAAGAAGTTAAGATAATATAACCGGCTGAGCCGGTTCCGGAAATGGGTTACCGCACGACACAATTAGAAAAAGGAGAAAAAATGACAAACATGTATTATGAAAAGGATTGCGACAAAAATCTTTTAAAGGACAAAACAATCGCGATTGTCGGTTACGGCAGCCAAGGGCACGCGCACGCGCTGAACCTGCACGACAGCGGGTATAACGTGATTGTGGGGCTTTACGAAGGCTCCAAATCAAAAGAGGCTGCGCAAAAAGCAGGACTCACCGCGATGAATACGGAAGATGCCGTCCAAAAAGCCGATGTCGTTATGATTTTGGTTAACGATGAAAAAATGAAAGATATTTATGAAACCGGCGTTGCACCTTACCTTAAAGAGGGCATGACGCTTGCGTTTGCGCACGGGTTTAATATCCACTTTGAACAAATCCAGCCGCCAAAAAATGTTGACGTTATTATGATAGCGCCAAAAGGCCCGGGTCACACCGTGCGTTCGCAGTTTGAGGAAGGCAAAGGCGTTCCTTGTCTGATTGCTGTTTATCAGGATTACACGGGTAAGGCCAAAGAAACTGCGCTTGCTTATGCTTGCGGGGTCGGCGGCGCGCGTGCGGGCGTTCTGGAAACGACTTTCAAAGAAGAAACCGAAACCGACCTCTTTGGCGAACAGGCTGTTTTGTGCGGCGGGGTTACAGCGCTGATGAAAGCAGGGTTTGAAACTCTTGTTGAAGCGGGCTACCAGCCTGAAAGCGCTTATTTTGAGTGCGTGCACGAGATGAAACTCATCATTGACCTTGTCGTGCAGGGCGGACTTTCCGGCATGCGTTATTCAATCAGCGACACGGCAGAATACGGCGACTACAAAATAGGTGACAGAATTATCACTGACGCCACAAAAGCCGAGATGAAAAAGGTCTTGAAAGAGATCCAGGACGGCGAATTTGCCAGAAACTGGATTAAGGAAAACAAAGACGGCCGTCCGTATTTCACCAAAAAACGCGAGTCAGAGCGCGAGCTTTTGGTTGAAAAAGTCGGCGCGGAACTTCGCGAAAAAATGTTGTGGAGAAAATAGGTGAACAGCGATAAAGTCAAAACCAGCGCGGCGCACCGCGGGCTTTTAAAAGCTTGCGGGCTCAGCGACAGCCAGTTGAAAAAACCGATAATCGGGGTGGTAAACTCATTTAACGAGGTTGTCCCTGGGCACATTGAGCTGAACACAATCGCGCGCGCGGTAAAAGACGGCGTGCTATCAGGCGGCGGTGTACCGCTGGAATTCAACGCGATAGCGGTTTGCGACGGGATTGCGATGGGGCACGAGGGGATGAAATATTCGCTCGCCTCGCGCGAGGTCATCGCGGACAGTATTGAAATTATGGCCAGGGCGCACTGCTTTGACGGGCTTGTTTTTATCCCGAATTGCGACAAGACCGTGCCTGCGATGTTGATGGCGGCAGCGCGGCTGAATTTGCCTGCGATTTTTGTTTCGGGCGGGCCGATGATAAGCGTTGACGGCACGGATTTGATAAGCATTTTTGAAGGCGTGAGCGCGCATAAAACCGGCAAGTGCTCAGACGAAGAACTGGCGCAGCTTGAAAACAATGCATGCCCGACTTGCGGCTCGTGCTCGGGGATGTTCACGGCAAACTCTATGAACTGTCTTTGCGAGGCGCTCGGGATGGCGCTTGACGGCAACGGGACCGTTCCGGCGGTTTATTCGGCGCGCAAACGGCTTGCAAAAGCCGCGGGCGAACAGGTTATGGAGCTTGTGCGCAAAGACATCCGGCCGCTTGATATTATAAACGATGCCGCGTTAGCTAACGCGTTGACGGTTGATATGGCGCTCGGGTGCTCGACAAATTCCGTGCTGCATTTAGCTGCTGTCGCGCAGGAGGCCGGGCTTGATTTTGACCTGCAAAAAATAAACGAGATAAGCGAAAAAACGCCGAACCTGTGCCGGCTCTCCCCTGTCGCGGGCGGGGTCCACATGCAAGATTTAAACAAAGCAGGCGGGGTTTACGCGGTGATGAGCGAAATCAAAGACCTTTTAAATTTGGACGCGCTGACCGTCACAGGCAAAACCGCGGGCGAAAATATTACCGGCCGCAAGAAAAAAGGCTCTGATGTTATTCGCGATTTAGATAATCCGTATTCAAAAACAGGCGGGCTGGCTGTGCTTTTCGGCAACCTGGCGCCGGACGGTGCGGTTGTGAAACGCAGCGCGGTGGCACCTGAGATGCTCAAATTCAAAGGCAGTGCAAAAGTTTTTGACAGCGAAGAACTTGCGATAAAATCCATTTACGCGGGCGAAATCCAAAAAGGCGATATTGTTGTCATCCGCTACGAAGGCCCTGCGGGGGGTCCGGGTATGCGAGAGATGCTCTCGCCCACTTCCGCGATTGCGGGGATGGGGCTGGATAAAGATGTTGCGCTTATCACGGACGGCCGGTTCTCCGGCGGCACGCGCGGCGGCGCGATTGGGCATGTTTCGCCCGAGGCCGCAAACGGCGGGCCGATAGCGTATGTCAAAGACGGCGACACAATAA
>QMCD01002304.1_pt1 | contig 10732 bp, 8 predicted proteins | sample 1821841 | NCBI WGS metagenome assembly QMCD01 (sample SAMN01991225, study PRJNA193472) | Termite gut metagenome, whole genome shotgun sequencing project. | isolation source: worker | host: Macrotermes natalensis | reverse complement strand
CACCGCCCCATGCCCGGGCGCACCCGCCGCTTGACGCCGTCCGGCGTATCGCACGGTATATTGCGCCGCAGCGCGTCCAATACTTCTCCCTTGCTGACTTCCTCGCACCGGCACACAATAACGCCGTAATCCGGGCTTTGGCGTATGAGCGCCGCCCGCTCCCTGTCGTCCATCCGCGACGGCTTTGGAATAGCCTTGCGGTGCGGGTCAAACGCTTCGTTGCGCGCCACCGTACCATGCTGTTCCAACAACTCCACGGCCAGTTCCGCGACGCGCGCCCCAATGGCGGGCGCTGCCGTCAGTCCGGGAGACTGTATGCCCGCCGCGTGCACCATGTTTTTGGTGAACTTGCCTGTGCACACTACAAAATCTTCTTCGTAGGTGGGCGCGCGTACGCCTGTGAAATATGTGATGATCTGGCGCTCGTTCAGCGCGGGGCTGGTTTGCCCCTGCCGCGCGAATGTCTGCCGCACACCTTCGGGCGTTGTGGCGTAGTTTTCCTTTTCGGGGGTTTCCGCCGCGTCCGGGCCGATCAGCGCATTGCCGTGCACCGTGCGCACCACGCCACCGCCCTTGGAGTGCGCCGTCTTTGTGGACACCGTCCCTATGGACGAGGCCACTGTGCGCACAATGGAATCGCTGTGCTTTTTATCCAGTATGGCGTTGGTTCCCTTGCGCGGGTGTATGGAGTAGAAGCGATCTTGCGCCATCTGCGCGATATCGTCACAAAAAACGCCCGCCGCGTTTACCACTACTCTGGGGTACACCGTGCCGCGGTTGGTCTGTACGCTGATGACCGCCCCGTCCTTCACCCGCATGGAAAGCACAGCCGTATCCAACGACACGCGCGCGCCGTTTTGCACTGCGTTTTCCGCGTACGCTACCGTGAGGCCAAACGGGCACACGACGCCGCTTGACGGGAAGAACAGCGCCGCGTCAAAACCGCTGTTTATAGACGGTTCAGCCTGGTTTAGCTTACGTTTGTTCAATACTTTCACGCCGGGAAGCCCCAGCCATTTCCAATAGAGAAGCGATAGGTACAGCAGCGGCTTCCACCCCTTGCCGTTGAAGCAGATGTACTGCCCGCACCGCTTAAACTCCACTTCCAGCTCGGCGCATATCTGTTCATACATGCGGTTGCCCGCCATATTGTAGCGGTATTTTTGCGAATGCTTGGAAAGATCGATGCCCGCGTGCACCATACCGTCGTTGCGGCCGGACGCCTGCATGGCGAGGTCGTGCTCCTTTTCCGCCAACAGTACGTCCAGCTTATAACGCGTCAGCTCACGCGCGATGGCGCAGCCGATAACGCCGCCGCCGATGACAAGCACGTCTGGGCGCAGGCCTTCGAGCGTGCCGTCACGCAGGGCGGGCATACGCGGCGGCACGAGTGGTTTGCCCGTGTATGTGATGTCGTTTAACACGCCGATATACCGTTTTTTATGTACCGCCATCTGCCCGGCGCGCACGATATCGTCCCAATGGGAAAGCGCCCCGGTCAGCACAACGCACCCGTGCGCTTCATGCGCGGATACGCGGCCGCCGAACGCCTTTTGCAGTTTTGCGTTGATTTTGTCGATCATCGCCATATTTTTCACCCAATGAATGTCGTATAGCTGATGGATTTGTTTTCAGCATACCACAAATTGGAATTAAATTAAAGAGAGGGCGGTTTGGGGGCGTGGCCACGCCCGCTATACGCCTACCCTTTATTTAGCCATCATTGCCAGCTTCATCACAAGCCTGATTGGAAGTGCGGGATTCGTAAATTGTGCGAGGTCACCAATAAAATGCAAATATTTCTCAGGATAGTAGAACATGAACGAGCCTGTCGAGCCTGAATGCCCCAACAATTCACCTTTTCCCATGAAAAGGGTTGGTAACCCATGTAAGGGAATCTGCATATACCCGCCGCCATAACAAATCGGCCCTTTGCTGGCTTGTAAACGTTTGTATATGGAAAGCTGTTCAAAAATAATTTTATCAAAGAGGCTTCCGTTCCAAAAGCACTTGCTGAAAACCATTAAATCCCTTGGCGTTGATATACCTCCTCCGGCAGCGCCGCTCGACGCAATGATTTTGGGGCGTTTCAGTTTTTGCTCACCATAGTATGTGTGGGGAACAAAATCATTTTCATCAGTTGCCAAATAAGTATGGGTCATTTTCAATGGTGCGAAAATGATTTGTTGATATAGTTCGGCAAGAGGCATCCCCGTAACTTTAACCAATACTTCACCGAGCAGGTCAAAGTTGATATTGGCATAATGCGCTTTATTTCCTGTATGGGGGGCAAAATGCGGCGTTTGACTCTTCGTTTCCGCTAAAGAATCCGCAAATGTAGTATATATATCACCCTGCAAAACGGATTCCGTATTTCCATCCTCAAAGCTATCCGGCAAACCGCTTGTTTGGAAAAGTAAATCAGAAATCGTTAAGCCGAAAGAGTATTCATGCCCTTTGTATATGTGAAGCCCTTTTAGCTGTTCTTCAGTAAAATACGGCGCAATTTTATCATCCAGCGCAAGCCGCCCGCTTTCGCAGATTTTCAAAACACATGCTGTAGTGAACATCTTTGTGATACTTGCCACAATCATAGGCGTATCAATATCGCGCCCGCCATACCCAAAGTATTCTGAAAAACTACCGGTGGAATTTTCCACAAATAAAACAGTTTCATATATTTGTTTAGATCTAGTCACTGCGTCAAAAGCCTTTTGTAACAACCGTTTATTCATTGCATTTCTATTCCTTCATATTTGTAAACCCGTAGAATATCCAGGATCCACGCTGCGTCCGGGCAAGGCGTTTCGGGGTTTAACGCAATGGCCTTGGCTATGCCTTGCAATGAACACCAAAACGCAACGGACAGAGCATGCGCATCCCCCGAACGTATTTCGCCAAGCCTCTGGCCTTCTTGGATGAGTGGTACAGACTGACGAATAAGGTCATGCCGCGCCAGCATAATACCGGCCTTTTGCGAAATCTGCGCCGCATTGTAAACCGCGTAACCCATAAACACGAACATCTTAGCCGCAAATGGCCTGGCGACAATCATTTGCATCATATCAAACAATTTTTGCTCAAATACTTTGATTGGGCTTTCTGTTGATGCAACATCCAGCGTTAATTTATCGCAGCCGATCTCAATTAGAGCCTCATATAAAGCCAGCTTTGAATCAAAATAATGGAACAGCAAGCCGGAGCTGACGCCTGCGATCTTACAGATTTCCCGTGTGGACGCGCCATAATAACCCTTTGCAATAAACTGGTCAAGCGCTATTTCTAAAATCTGCAATCGCCTATACTCTTTCTCCTTATCCCGATTACCCATAAAACCTCCAAATCTAAGCAAGTGCTTAATATTAAGCATATGCTTAGCATATCGCGATTTGTGAGATTTGTCAAGGCAGTGACAAAAAGTTTCGTAGAATTGAACAACGGTCGAAATCCGAACGCCAAACCTACATTTATAGGCGCAGCGTTCAGCTTTGTTGCTTATTTCGATAAGCAGTATAGGGGTTACTTCTTCAATAATACTAAAATACTAATCCCAAATAGAAAAACCTAAAAATGGAATTAGATATTGAACGGCTTCCCCGTTAGGCAACGCTAAAAGGCGCTACCTAACCCGCGCGGCCACGGCGCGTCGAAGAAGTGTTTTTGGGCACCATGGCCGGGCGGATTAAAAACGCAGACGTTTTAATGGGAAATGGTATAAGCCGTTATATATGGCTAAATTCATAGTATATAGTATAATGTACCCCCCTTTAATTATCCAAAATTCTACCGTCGGTTGAAATGGTGACAACCTGCCACGGAATGAGCTTCCCGCAATCCTGAAGAGCTGTTTTCACCGCGTTTTCAATGCCGCCGCAGCAAGGCACCTCCATGCGGACGACCGTCACAGATTTGATATTGTTCTGCCGCAGAATGGCGGTCAGTTTTTCGCTATAATCCCCCTCGTCCAGCTTTGGGCAGCCGATGATGGTGACTTTGTTTTTCATGTACGCCGCATGAAAATTACCGTAGGCGTAAGCGGCGCAATCAGCCGCGACCAGCAAATTCGCGTTATCGAAATAGGGCGCGTTTACCGGTACAAGCTTTATTTGCACGGGCCATTGATTCAGGTAGGTTTCTGCTTTGCCCGGTTGTTCCCGCACCGAGTCACTTTCTTTACGCTTGATTGCTTTCGCGTTCGTGCCCGGGCAGCCGCAAGCTAAAGTTTCCGGCTGGCGGTTTTCCATGTTCGTTTTCACAGCGGCTTCGTCATAGGCCGCGGCGTCCCGTTCCTCAAAGGTTATTGCACCCGTCGGGCAAACGGGCAGGCAGTTGCCCAGCCCGTCGCAGTAGTCGTCGCGCAGTAGTTTTGCCTTGCCGCCTACCATGCCGATCGCCCCTTCGTGGCAAGCCGACGCGCACAGGCCACAGCCGTTGCACTTATCCTCATCAATCTTTATAATTTTCCTAACCACAATGATTACCTCCCGTTGCCTTGACTTGATGACCATAGCATACTACAATAAAAGCAATGTGTCCGTTGTATATGCAACGTGGAGTGGTTTTTTGAGAAAGATTTTTGAAACAGTAAAAAGTAGCCCCTTGTTGCAGGGAATAGCCTTCAGCGACTTTGCGCGGATGCTGGATTGCCTGTCGGCAAAAACCGCCGCTTATATAAAAGGCGAGGTCATCTTGTTGTCCGGCGATGCGGTGAATTTTGTCGGCTTGGTCTTATCCGGCAGCGTACAGGTTATCAAAGAAGATATAGACGGGCGCGTCGCTATTTTGACAGAGCTTGGCGTTTCAGAGATATTTGGTGAGGTATTTGCCTGCGCTGAGATCGCGCAAAGCCCTGTCACCGTTTTGGCAAAGGAAAATGCCGAAATACTGATGCTGGACTATAAGAAAGTCATAACATCCTGCGCCGCCGCCTGCCCCTTTCACGCGCGGCTTATCGCGAATATGTTACGGCTGCTGGCTTGCAAAAACCTGCTGCTAAACCAGAAAAATGAAATCCTCTCCAAAAGGACGACCCGCGAAAAACTGCTCACGTTTTTTGATATGCAAAGGGGGGTGGCGAAAAAATTCACCATTCCCTATAACCGGGAGGAATTAGCGCATTACCTGTGTGTTGACCGCAGCGCAATGTCAAACGAGCTGTGTAAAATGCGGGATGAAGGGCTTATACATTTTTATAAAAATTCTTTTGAAATACTGTGAAGAATAACGTTTATGCCCGGCGCGACTGTTACCTATCTCTTTACACACCCTGACTTGAACGGCTGGTTGCGTTCAATGAACAATTCATACCCGACATTTGCCCTCTGAATAGACAAACATTGTTGAATTACCACCTGCAAAAGGGTAGCAAAAGCACGAGGCGTGGGTTGACCCTCTAGTCACGCCCAAAGAATACAGACGCTTCATTTCCCCCTGTGTGTGTGATAAAATAATACTAAGTTTCAATCAAAAACGGGGGCAACCTATGACGGTTTACGAAATACTGGACAAAAAACGGCGCGCGCTGGCGCTTGCGGCGGAAGAAATCTCTTTTGTGACAAAAGCTTACACAAAGGGCGAATTGCCCGACTACCAGATGGCCGCGTTTTTGATGGCGGTGGCCATAAACGGTATGGACGACGCGGAGACAGCCGCGCTAACAAAGTGTATGGCGTATTCCGGGGAAGTAGCCGACCTTTCGCCGATAAAAGGGATCAAGGTAGATAAGCACAGCTCGGGCGGTGTGGGCGACAAAACAAGCCCGGTTGTGGGCGCAATCGCAGCCGCTTGCGGTGTGCCTGTGGCGAAGATGTCCGGCAGAAGCCTCGGGTTCACGGGCGGTACGCTGGATAAACTGGAATCTATCCCCGGCTACAGAACAGCGCTTTCGCGGGAAGAATTTTTTGCCGCTGTGAACGCGGTGGGCGTGAGCATCGTGGGGCAGACGGGGAACCTTGCCCCGGCGGATAAAAAGATATACGCGCTGCGCGACGTGACGGCGACGGTGGAAAGCATACCGCTGATAGCCGCGAGCATCATGAGCAAAAAGATCGCGGGCGGCGCGGATGCCATTTTGCTGGATGTAAAAGTAGGTAGCGGCGCGTTTATGAAAGACGCGGAGCGTGCGCGGGCCTTGGCGCGGCAGATGGTGGCGATAGGCGAAAGCTTTGGCAGGAAAACGGCGGCGATGCTCACGCAGATGAACCAGCCGCTCGGCAGGAATATCGGCACGGCGTTGGAAGTGGCGGAGATGGTGGGCGTACTTAAAAACGAGGTGCAGGGCGACCTTACCGAGCTTTGTATACTGCTGGCGGGGGCCATGCTTGCCCTTGCCGGAAAGGGCACGGCGGACGAGTGCCAAAAGATGGCGAAGGATGCGCTTTTATCGGGTGCGGCGTTTGCGAAGTTCCGCGCGATGGTGGGCGCGCAGGGCGGCGATGTGCGCGTGGCCGACGACCCGAAGTTGCTGCCGCAGGCAAAGTATTGCGCGGAAGTAAAAGCGGAGCGTGCCGGGTATGTGGGCGCGTTTGTAACGGATAAGATCGGCCTTGCGGCTGTGGCGCTCGGGGCGGGGCGGGAAACAAAACAGTCGGAGATCGACTACGCCGCGGGCATACGGCTTGCCGTAAAGCAGGGCGAAAGAGTGGACGGGGGCGATGTGCTGGCGTGGCTGTATTCTTCGGACGAGGCCCGGCTGCGCCGCGGGCTTTCCACTATCACAGACACAATATTGATACAGGAAGAAAAGCCGGCGCGGTTGCCGCTGGTATTAGGGCAAATACAGGAGGGTGAAACATGACCGACCGGGAACTGGCGGACATTGCGAAGCGAGCGCGGGAAAAAGCTTACGCGCCTTATTCAAACTATCTGGTGGGCGCGGCGCTCCTCGCGAAGAACGGGGAAGTATACACCGGCTGCAATATAGAAAACGCCGCGTTTTCCCCCACAAACTGCGCGGAGCGCACGGCTTTTTTTAAAGCGGTTTCACAGGGCGCGCGGGAATTTGAAGTGATTGCGGTTGTGGGCGGCGCGCGCGGCGCAACAGCGCTTTCCCCTGTGTTTCCATGCGGCGTATGCAGGCAGGTGATGCTGGAATTTTGCGACGCGGAGACATTTCGCGTGGTCACACAAAAGTCCGGCGGGAAACCGGAGAGCGTCACGTTAAAAGAGCTTGTGCCGCATCCGTGGCCGGAAAAATAGTAATGAGGAATCATATCAATTCGACAAGGGAGAAACGAAAATGAAAAATGGTATTTGTGTTGCGGGAAACTCGATTGTAGATACACTGTACCCCATAGAGCGGTACCCGGGCCCGGGCGAGCTGGCCGCGATCAAGGACGTATCCCGCGCGACGGGCGGGGCGCTCAACAATGTGGCAATGGACCTCGCGCAGCTTGACCCGTCGCTGCCCTTGCAAGTGGTGGGCATTATCGGCAAAGATGAAGATGGCGATTTTATAGAAAAGCAACTTGGGCGCTTTCCGAATATTTCGCTTGACGGGCTGATCCGGTGCGGGGATGTGCGGACGTCGTTCACACTCGTCATGAGCGACGCCGGAACAAAACAGCGCACGTTTTTCACCTATGGCGGCGGAGGCTCGGTGCTCTGCGAGGATGATTTTGACTGGGCCGCCATCAAAGCCGAGCTGTTCCATATCGGCTATATACTGCTTCTCGATACGCTGGACGAACCGGACGCTACCTACGGCACAAGGATGGCGCGGCTGCTGAAGCAAGCGCGGGATCACGGCAAAAAAACATCTGTCGATATTGTGAGCGAGGCGAGCGACCGGTTCAAAAAACTGGTGCCGCCCGCGCTCCGTTATGTCGATTATTGCGTGATAAATGAGCTGGAGGCACAGCAGGCGACGGGCATTTGCTTGCGGGATAGCGGCGGCGCGCTGGCGCGGGAAAACATGGTGGCGGCGCTTTCCGCATTGTTTGGTATGGGCGTTTCCACATGGGCGGTCATCCACGCCCCGGAAGGCGCTTTCGCGATGGACGGGGCCGGAACGTATATTGAGAAACCGGGTGCCCGCCTGCCCAAAGGATATATCAAGGGAACGGTGGGCGCGGGCGACGCGTTCTGCGCGGGCATACTTTACGCGGCGTATAGTGAAAAGCCGCTGGATGAAGCGCTTACAATGGGGCACGCAAGCGCGGTCTGTTCGCTTGCCGGGGAAGACACGACGTCCGGTATGCGCGAAATGGCACAAGCGGTGGCTCTATATGAGGAATACGGGGTAAAATGAAAAAAGCGGTAATGTATGGCGCGGGCAATATCGGCCGCGGGTTTATAGGGAAGGTGTTTTCCGACAGCGGGTACGAGGTATGCTTCCTCGATATCGACAAGCAGGTTTTGGCTGCGTTCAACAAAGAACACGCCTACCGGGTGCATATCGTTTCGGACGGGCAGAGTCATTACGAAACCGTAAAAAACGTTTACGCGGTGGACGCGGGGGATGAACGAGCCGCGGAAGAGATCGCGGGCTGCGATATCATGGCCACGGCGGTCGGCGTGAACGTACTGCCGCATATCGCCGCTACCATGGCAAAGGGAATCGCCCTGCGCATGAGCCGGGGCGGCGGCGCGCTCGATGTCATACTGGCGGAAAATCAGATCGACGCGGACAAACTAATGCGCGAAATGATCTACAAAAAACTTGACGGGGAAACGCGAAGCTGGGCGGATAAGAACCTGGGGCTTGTGGAAGCGTCTATCGGGCGCATGGTGCCGCCCCTCACGCCGGAAGAAAAGGCGGCTGACCCGCTTTTGATCGCGGTGGAGCCGTATGCCGAGTTGCCGGTAGACGCGCTGGGGTTTAAAAATGGAATCCCGCCTCTTTTGGGCTTAAAACCGTTCACGCCCTTTAGTTTCTATGTCAAACGCAAGTTGTTTTTGCACAACATGGGTCACGCGCTTTGCGCGTATTTTGGCTATCAAAGTGGATACGCGTATATTTCGGACGCGATAAGGGACGCGCGGATCAAAAAAACGGTGGCGGCGGCAATGCAGTGCACGGTACTTGCTCTCGGCAAGGAATATCTGGCCGTGCCGCAGGAAGAGATAACGGCAAACAAAGACGACCTGCTGTATCGTTTTAAAAACAGGGCGCTTAGGGATACGATAAGCCGCGTGGCAGGCGACCCCGTGCGCAAGCTGCGGAAAAACGACAGGCTGGTGGGCGCGGCGCTTTACGCGATGGAATGGGATATAGACCCAGGCAGCATCATAAAAGGCATTACGGCAGCGCTTTTTTACGACAATAAAGACGACCCGGGCGCGGTGAAAATCCAGCAGCTGCTCGCGGAGCGGGGGATAGACGCGGTGCTTACCGATGTGATGGGCCTTTCGCCCAAAGAGCCGCTGGCGAGGTTGATACGGGAAGGGTACGGGAAAGCGATTTAGGCTGTCAATAAATGCTATTATGCCGCGGGGCAAGCCCTGCGCCCCGCGTTAAAGTGCGCGCGTTCCGCCCACTATGGTCGGGGTATTATACCCTTTTATGGCAACCTGAAAGCCCCGGCCATAGGCCGGGGCTTCTTTTCTTATCCCTATAGAGTGCAACCCTTCATTTATCAATATACAGGCTGCTGTTTTTTGAAGCAGAGCGTTTCTTTGTTACGCGCCGCCGCCAAACCCTTCCTGGTCTGTGAACAGCGGGTCGTTGATATCTGTTACGATCGTACCGGCTTCATAATCCTTAAGGAATTTCGCGGTATCGGTGTTCGCGACAAGCGTAGGCTCAAGCTCCGCGATGTTGTCTTTTGTGTAAGGGGTCAGGTAAGGATGGACATACTTCCTGTATTCCTGGTTTGTGAAATACGCGTTGATCTGCTGGAACAGCGTGCTGCCTTCAATGGTAGAGGGCTGGTTTACGTCCATAGTTATAATGCCGTCTTTTGCCCACTGCCAGGACATTTCACGGCCGTTGCACGAACCGATCCAGTAATCGGACGGGTTGAGGCCCTGTTCTTCCATAGCGGCGATCACGCCTTCCGCCATCGGGTTGTTGTGCACATACACGCCGTCGAAACCATCCGCGCCCAGCGATGTGATCGCGTCGGTCATAGCTTTCTGCGCGGGCTCTGCCATCCAGCCACCCGAAGCCCAGGATACGATTGCCACTTCCTGGTTACCGTCAAGGTCGCCGGGATTGGGTTTCTGCGTGGCGATTTCATCCGCCGTCATGCCGCCCAGGTTCTTACCGGCGTCTTCATACGCCTTAAGCACGCCGAGCGTCTGCGCGGCCGCTGTGCCCTGGCCCAAAACGCCTTCGATGTTGATAATCTTTGTGACACCGCGCGCGATAGCGTCTTCACCGGCATAAATACCGCCCTGAAGGAAGTTGTACGCGCTGGAACCCGCCGCGTCGAGCGCGTTCGGCACATCGCCAAACCCATGAACCGCGCCGAAGTACGGGATACCCGCGTCTTTGCAAAGCGTGATACATTCGCTTGTGGTGTTCGGGTTGTTTTGGATCACGATGATCGCGTCGTAACCGGCCTGAATGAAGTTCTCCACAGCGGTAAGCTGCTCGGCGGCCGTGCTCTGGCCGATCTGGTAGTCGATCTCCCAGTTTGCGCCCTCGATTTTGGCTACGCCATTAAGGGCGTCGTTTAAGATCTGGTAGTAAGAGTCCGCGGCGTCGGCATAGAAACCGATTTGCAGGTCTTGCGCGATTTCGCCCGCGGGCGCTTCGCTTGCCGGGGCCTCGCTCGCCGGGGCTTCGCTT
>QMCD01005935.1_pt1 | contig 10735 bp, 2 predicted proteins | sample 1821841 | NCBI WGS metagenome assembly QMCD01 (sample SAMN01991225, study PRJNA193472) | Termite gut metagenome, whole genome shotgun sequencing project. | isolation source: worker | host: Macrotermes natalensis | reverse complement strand
GGTGATCGCGTAAAAAACAGAAGATGTAATTTCTTCTAAAACCACGATGAATAAAGAGTTTGAAGCAAATTGCTTGCACCTAAAGTGACGAAGAACCAAAAAAGAATGGGTTTATGAGGAATATAAAACTTTCCAAGAAAGCAAAATCCGTTCCGTGTGGAACGAAGAAGCATAGTAATGCTATTTTTCCGTTATAGATGTAATCAGTGTGTTGATTGATCTTTTGAAGCGGATAATGGGTGATAGTAACTTAAAAACTGAATACAATGATTAAGAAAACACTTTATTTTGGTAATCCTGTTTATTTATCTTTGAAGAATGCTCAGTTAGTGATTAAATTACCGGAGGTTGTCATGAGTAGTACTTTGCCTGAAGGGTTTAAGCAAGCATCTGAGGTGACTAAGCCAATAGAGGATATTGGGGTAGTGGTATTGGATAATAAACAGATAACCATTACTTCGGGAGTATTAGAGGCTTTGCTTGAAAATAATTGTGCAATCATAACATGTGACAGTAAGAGTATGCCGGTTGGCTTGATGCTTCCTTTGTATGGAAATACTACGCAGAATGAGAGATTTCGGCAACAACTTGATGCTTCTCTACCATTGATGAAGCAGCTTTGGCAACAAACGATAAAAGCAAAAATAGAAAATCAGGCAGTAGTATTAAAAGAATGTGCTGGAGAAGAAATAAGATGTATGAAGGTATGGGCTGCTGATGTAAAAAGCGGGGATTCTGATAATTTAGAGGCTCGTGCTGCTGCCTATTATTGGAAAAATTTGTTTAAGATAGAAGGATTTACAAGAGATAGGGAAGGGATCCCTCCTAATAACTTGTTAAATTATGGATATGCTATTTTGCGTGCAATTGTTGCCCGTGGATTGGTTGCAAGTGGACTTTTGCCAACTTTGGGAATACATCATCATAATCGTTATAATGCTTATTGTTTAGCAGATGACATAATGGAACCATATCGTCCGTATGTAGATAAATTAGTGTATGATATGGTTAAGAGAGGATTGAATTATGTTGAACTGACAAAAGAGTTGAAGGCGCAATTACTGACTATTCCTACATTGGAAACTAAAATTTCAGGAAGGCGTAGTCCATTGATGGTGGCTGTCGGGCAAACTACAGCTTCCCTATATAAGTGTTTTAGTGGTGAGTTGCGTAGAATATCCTATCCGGAAATGTAATGTAATGGATCGGTTTAGCGAATATCGTATTATGTGGGTACTCGTATTGTTTGATTTGCCTACCGAAACCAAGAAGGATAAGAAGGCGTATGCGGACTTTAGAAAGAATCTGCAAAAGGATGGATTTACGATGTTTCAGTTTTCCATATATGTTCGTCATTGTGCGAGTAGTGAGAACGCGGAGGTACATGTAAAAAGAGTAAAATCGTTCTTGCCCGAACATGGAAGTGTCGGAATCATATGTATTACGGATAAACAATTTGGGAATATTGAACTTTTTTATGGGAAAAGGACAATCAATGTGAATACTCCAGGACAACAATTGGAGTTATTCTGAAAGAGAAAATCCCACTGTTTGGTGGGATTTTCTCTTGGAAACCAGGTTCTTTTTTATAATCCTAATTTGCCATGTAACCAATTGGATATGAGATAGTAATAGATAGTCTGTTGTTTCCAATGGTTCAAAGATACTAAAATGAAAGCAAATCACAACTCCGGAACCGTTGGTGTCTGGCGAAGTATCGTTGTTTCCAATGGTTCAAAGATACTAAAATGAAAGCAAATCACAACCTATAGGGGCTGTGGCATATTATCCTGTTGGTTGTTTCCAATGGTTCAAAGATACTAAAATGAAAGCAAATCACAACTAACGGATACGGATGTTCTTTACCCCAGGTGTTGTTTCCAATGGTTCAAAGATACTAAAATGAAAGCAAATCACAACTAACTGCCGATGGCAAGTATATAAGTTCCGTTGTTTCCAATGGTTCAAAGATACTAAAATGAAAGCAAATCACAACAATAAAAACAGCGTAAAACGTTAGACATGTTGTTTCCAATGGTTCAAAGATACTAAAATGAAAGCAAATCACAACTCACCGGCAGACAAATAGATTTGAAATCCCCGTTGTTTCCAATGGTTCAAAGATACTAAAATGAAAGCAAATCACAACACGTGAATGTGAAGTCCTCGAATGCATAGCGTTGTTTCCAATGGTTCAAAGATACTAAAATGAAAGCAAATCACAACGCGGAGCCGCCTGGATGTTATTGGCATCCAGTTGTTTCCAATGGTTCAAAGATACTAAAATGAAAGCAAATCACAACGTTTTGCTACCGCCATAATATCAACAGATGGTTGTTTCCAATGGTTCAAAGATACTAAAATGAAAGCAAATCACAACTTCGGAAGTTCACCGGCATCAGGCATCACGGTTGTTTCCAATGGTTCAAAGATACTAAAATGAAAGCAAATCACAACAGACATGTTTTGCATCTCCCTTGCCGCCGAGTTGTTTCCAATGGTTCAAAGATACTAAAATGAAAGCAAATCACAACCATCGGGTGTTTCTTCGTGATATTGTTCAGTTGTTTCCAATGGTTCAAAGATACTAAAATGAAAGCAAATCACAACGGAACTCGGCGAAATGATTTTGGCAGACTAGTTGTTTCCAATGGTTCAAAGATACTAAAATGAAAGCAAATCACAACCGGTAGGCCACCATCCATTGTACTTCTGAGTTGTTTCCAATGGTTCAAAGATACTAAAATGAAAGCAAATCACAACGGAATCTCGACAGGAGTGCTGCGCACAGCCGTTGTTTCCAATGGTTCAAAGATACTAAAATGAAAGCAAATCACAACTATCATGCTCGTATGCGTATTTATCTTCTTGTTGTTTCCAATGGTTCAAAGATACTAAAATGAAAGCAAATCACAACTAGGGTGTCCATCGTTCCCAGTGCAGCTTAGTTGTTTCCAATGGTTCAAAGATACTAAAATGAAAGCAAATCACAACTTGTTTTGGCATTATCATCTTGTGCATCTTGTTGTTTCCAATGGTTCAAAGATACTAAAATGAAAGCAAATCACAACTAGCTTCTAAAGCCACTTCCCATCTATCAGTTGTTTCCAATGGTTCAAAGATACTAAAATGAAAGCAAATCACAACGGATCTGAAGGTCTGGAACGAGTAGTTGATGTTGTTTCCAATGGTTCAAAGATACTAAAATGAAAGCAAATCACAACTGTGCCGGAATCGGGGTCAGTGTTGCTACTGTTGTTTCCAATGGTTCAAAGATACTAAAATGAAAGCAAATCACAACTTGATTGTAAATTGCGAGAAATATCTGTTGTTGTTTCCAATGGTTCAAAGATACTAAAATGAAAGCAAATCACAACTGAAGAACCGGTACTCCATATTGCTGCCGAGTTGTTTCCAATGGTTCAAAGATACTAAAATGAAAGCAAATCACAACACTTATTCCAGCTTTAGCTACATAAATTTTGTTGTTTCCAATGGTTCAAAGATACTAAAATGAAAGCAAATCACAACTAATGGTATTTAAGTACCATTTTTTCCTTTGTTGTTTCCAATGGTTCAAAGATACTAAAATGAAAGCAAATCACAACATAGCCTTACTTCTTTTGGAATTAAGAAAAGTTGTTTCCAATGGTTCAAAGATACTAAAATGAAAGCAAATCACAACGGGGTGGGCTTGCCCGCGCCCGTCCCGTTTGTTGTTTCCAATGGTTCAAAGATACTAAAATGAAAGCAAATCACAACTTCTTGGTTGGCTGATGGTGATTATCAATGTTGTTTCCAATGGTTCAAAGATACTAAAATGAAAGCAAATCACAACAGTTCTTCGCGTCACCATTGAAAAACTGGCGTTGTTTCCAATGGTTCAAAGATACTAAAATGAAAGCAAATCACAACTATTATGCTTCTCTTTTAGAAGTTCAATAAGTTGTTTCCAATGGTTCAAAGATACTAAAATGAAAGCAAATCACAACTTTCATTCTCCTGATTTTTTCACGGTCGGCGTTGTTTCCAATGGTTCAAAGATACTAAAATGAAAGCAAATCACAACATCGGTGTGATGATGAGCTTCCCGGATTATGTTGTTTCCAATGGTTCAAAGATACTAAAATGAAAGCAAATCACAACTGGTTGATTACGTAATGTATTCCCAATTCCGTTGTTTCCAATGGTTCAAAGATACTAAAATGAAAGCAAATCACAACAGGAACGGCCATGAGTCCGGTTGACATCTGGTTGTTTCCAATGGTTCAAAGATACTAAAATGAAAGCAAATCACAACCACCTATCCGCATTCCGGAACATATAGTAAGTTGTTTCCAATGGTTCAAAGATACTAAAATGAAAGCAAATCACAACGGCATATCCGTAGTTAATGTACGGCTGCGAGTTGTTTCCAATGGTTCAAAGATACTAAAATGAAAGCAAATCACAACCCACCAAACCGGTTCAGCTTATTACCCCAGCGTTGTTTCCAATGGTTCAAAGATACTAAAATGAAAGCAAATCACAACGGAAACGGTATAGGATTGGCAACCACAATGGTTGTTTCCAATGGTTCAAAGATACTAAAATGAAAGCAAATCACAACGCCAGCCAGGTTACAGCTTCGCCGAATGACGTTGTTTCCAATGGTTCAAAGATACTAAAATGAAAGCAAATCACAACCCACACGCATAGCTTGTTGGGCGCGTGTTAGTTGTTTCCAATGGTTCAAAGATACTAAAATGAAAGCAAATCACAACGTATCCACGTCTTGGGATCGGTCGGCGTGTGTTGTTTCCAATGGTTCAAAGATACTAAAATGAAAGCAAATCACAACAGGTAGGGGAAGACGGGCGTGCGCCGGTGTGTTGTTTCCAATGGTTCAAAGATACTAAAATGAAAGCAAATCACAACTAACGTATTTAGCAAGTTGTTGTAGCGCTGGTTGTTTCCAATGGTTCAAAGATACTAAAATGAAAGCAAATCACAACTACCCTCTTCCTTTTCCAACTTGGCAATTTGTTGTTTCCAATGGTTCAAAGATACTAAAATGAAAGCAAATCACAACCTCTACAAAGATGGGATATAATTTTATAAGTTGTTTCCAATGGTTCAAAGATACTAAAATGAAAGCAAATCACAACGCAATCCAATACAGGGACCATGGCATCATAGTTGTTTCCAATGGTTCAAAGATACTAAAATGAAAGCAAATCACAACGAAAGAGGCCCGTGAGAAAATCAAGACTTTGTTGTTTCCAATGGTTCAAAGATACTAAAATGAAAGCAAATCACAACGCATCCTTGTAAGTGCCCTCCCCAAAATTGTTGTTTCCAATGGTTCAAAGATACTAAAATGAAAGCAAATCACAACAAGGCTATCATAGCCGCCGCTAAGGGAGAAGTTGTTTCCAATGGTTCAAAGATACTAAAATGAAAGCAAATCACAACGGTTAAACCCTCTCTGCTTGTGCATACGGTGTTGTTTCCAATGGTTCAAAGATACTAAAATGAAAGCAAATCACAACTATCTGCATAATATGGAATTATTCAATGAGGTTGTTTCCAATGGTTCAAAGATACTAAAATGAAAGCAAATCACAACTTATGCATTACAATGCACAAGTAGAGCAAAGTTGTTTCCAATGGTTCAAAGATACTAAAATGAAAGCAAATCACAACTACGGTTTCATACGGGCATGACCGAGTCTTGTTGTTTCCAATGGTTCAAAGATACTAAAATGAAAGCAAATCACAACCAGCTTCCACAATACATGGTTGCGGATACCGTTGTTTCCAATGGTTCAAAGAAAATGAAAGCAAATCACAACTTTTGTCATACAGAGGTTGAGCATTGACATGTTGTTTCCAATGGTTCAAAGATACTAAAATGAAAGCAAATCACAACAACTTCTCCTGCGTATTCTTGCGCTTGTCGTTGTTTCCAATGGTTCAAAGATACTAAAATGAAAGCAAATCACAACTTTGAAGTTTGAATGTACCGAATAGAGGTCGTTGTTTCCAATGGTTCAAAGATACTAAAATGAAAGCAAATCACAACACAGTTGAATTTCTTTCATAATTTCTTTTTGTTGTTTCCAATGGTTCAAAGATACTAAAATGAAAGCAAATCACAACTATATACGGTTTGGATCCAATCCTTGTAGGTTGTTTCCAATGGTTCAAAGATACTAAAATGAAAGCAAATCACAACTAGCTTCTAGAGCCACTTCCCACCTATCAGGTTGTTTCCAATGGTTCAAAGATACTAAAATGAAAGCAAATCACAACTTTTCATACTTGTTGATTTTTTGTGTATTCGTTGTTTCCAATGGTTCAAAGATACTAAAATGAAAGCAAATCACAACTTCAGCACGTATGCACACCACTCACGCTTGTTGTTTCCAATGGTTCAAAGATACTAAAATGAAAGCAAATCACAACAACTGGATGCCGCCGAGCGGGCAATGTCGCGTTGTTTCCAATGGTTCAAAGATACTAAAATGAAAGCAAATCACAACTGTTCAATAGCGATTATCCCGTCGCCAAACGTTGTTTCCAATGGTTCAAAGATACTAAAATGAAAGCAAATCACAACCATTCTCGTTGTCCACCACGTATGAAGCTTGTTGTTTCCAATGGTTCAAAGATACTAAAATGAAAGCAAATCACAACCCCCTATGGCGGCATACTTGTTAAATCCATGTTGTTTCCAATGGTTCAAAGATACTAAAATGAAAGCAAATCACAACAACTGGATGCCGCCGAGCGGGCAATGTCGGTTGTTTCCAATGGTTCAAAGATACTAAAATGAAAGCAAATCACAACCGGATATGCCGAATCCCAATCACTTGGGGGTTGTTTCCAATGGTTCAAAGATACTAAAATGAAAGCAAATCACAACAATTTATCACTATTCCCGTTTTTTTGAGTGTTGTTTCCAATGGTTCAAAGATACTAAAATGAAAGCAAATCACAACTGCAATGAATTATTTTTATTTTAAATAAAGGTTGTTTCCAATGGTTCAAAGATACTAAAATGAAAGCAAATCACAACTAAACTCTGACACTGGACTCCAGCAGTTTGTTGTTTCCAATGGTTCAAAGATACTAAAATGAAAGCAAATCACAACTCTGTTAACGAAAGCCCCATTCTGCAAGATGTTGTTTCCAATGGTTCAAAGATACTAAAATGAAAGCAAATCACAACCATTACTTTGAAACATGGAGAAGGGTTGCGTTGTTTCCAATGGTTCAAAGATACTAAAATGAAAGCAAATCACAACTTATCCACGGGCGGCAACTGACGAGATTATGTTGTTTCCAATGGTTCAAAGATACTAAAATGAAAGCAAATCACAACTAAAACGGTGCGAAAGAGAGAAGTGCGGTGGTTGTTTCCAATGGTTCAAAGATACTAAAATGAAAGCAAATCACAACTACTCTTTGTTGAGTTAAAGCACCTTTGAAGTTGTTTCCAATGGTTCAAAGATACTAAAATGAAAGCAAATCACAACCACCGGCACGACCTATTGCCTGAAGATCGAGTTGTTTCCAATGGTTCAAAGATAAAAATGAAAGCAAATCACAACTTTTGTCATACAGAGGTTGAGCATTGACATGTTGTTTCCAATGGTTCAAAGATACTAAAATGAAAGCAAATCACAACGGGTTACTCTCACCACAGTACACGACTGGAGTTGTTTCCAATGGTTCAAAGATACTAAAATGAAAGCAAATCACAACTCTGCCAGCCAGGTACAAAATGATGAAAGCGTTGTTTCCAATGGTTCAAAGATACTAAAATGAAAGCAAATCACAACTGGCTGAAATCTGTGCACCCCAAGCGGTTTGTTGTTTCCAATGGTTCAAAGATACTAAAATGAAAGCAAATCACAACCGGCTTACGATATGTATCTTACCTGTGTGGTTGTTTCCAATGGTTCAAAGATACTAAAATGAAAGCAAATCACAACGTTTTTCGTGGCTTCAAGCCATAGCACGGTGTTGTTTCCAATGGTTCAAAGATACTAAAATGAAAGCAAATCACAACACACTGGACACAATCTTTGATTTTGAACAGTTGTTTCCAATGGTTCAAAGATACTAAAATGAAAGCAAATCACAACTACTGACGAAGAGCGCCTTACTGCTGTAATGTTGTTTCCAATGGTTCAAAGATACTAAAATGAAAGCAAATCACAACAGAACCTGTTGTCGAAAGAGCAAGGTTCGGTTGTTTCCAATGGTTCAAAGATACTAAAATGAAAGCAAATCACAACTATCCAGTCTTTGTAAGTACCTCCGCTAACGTTGTTTCCAATGGTTCAAAGATACTAAAATGAAAGCAAATCACAACCCGGTACAGAATGGCGCACAACGCCAGCAAGTTGTTTCCAATGGTTCAAAGATACTAAAATGAAAGCAAATCACAACTATCATCAAAAAATATTTTGTTAATGGAATGTTGTTTCCAATGGTTCAAAGATACTAAAATGAAAGCAAATCACAACTATATTCCATACTGGATGACAACAACATCGTTGTTTCCAATGGTTCAAAGATACTAAAATGAAAGCAAATCACAACTTCTACCGAGACATACGATAATTTGTCTATGTTGTTTCCAATGGTTCAAAGATACTAAAATGAAAGCAAATCACAACCATCCCTGAATAGTATGCACATTTCCCGTAGTTGTTTCCAATGGTTCAAAGATACTAAAATGAAAGCAAATCACAACGCCTCACAAACCGATATGCTCGCCGAAGAGTTGTTTCCAATGGTTCAAAGATACTAAAATGAAAGCAAATCACAACGTTGGATTTCCTGGGCCCGCATATAATAAGTTGTTTCCAATGGTTCAAAGATACTAAAATGAAAGCAAATCACAACATGTTCTTCTTATAAAGATTATCAGAGGTAGTTGTTTCCAATGGTTCAAAGATACTAAAATGAAAGCAAATCACAACAGCAACTAAGATCATACCGGTTACACTGGAGTTGTTTCCAATGGTTCAAAGATACTAAAATGAAAGCAAATCACAACGGAGAAAAAACAGGTATTACGTAACCGTTCGTTGTTTCCAATGGTTCAAAGATACTAAAATGAAAGCAAATCACAACTGTCGGCGTTGGGGCTTTCAACCGGAGGAAGTTGTTTCCAATGGTTCAAAGATACTAAAATGAAAGCAAATCACAACAGGTGGCGGTGAAATTGATGATAACCCGCTGTTGTTTCCAATGGTTCAAAGATACTAAAATGAAAGCAAATCACAACTTTCGCAAGTTCTGTTTCTGCATTTCTTGTGTTGTTTCCAATGGTTCAAAGATACTAAAATGAAAGCAAATCACAACGTGAACTCTCTAACGGTAAACTTAACATATGTTGTTTCCAATGGTTCAAAGATACTAAAATGAAAGCAAATCACAACATTGCGGTTAAACACTCAACTACTTGTGTCGTTGTTTCCAATGGTTCAAAGATACTAAAATGAAAGCAAATCACAACTGTACTGAGTAGGTTGAATATGTGCCCCCCGTTGTTTCCAATGGTTCAAAGATACTAAAATGAAAGCAAATCACAACATGGGGCAACCCGGTTCATTCAGGAAAGCGTTGTTTCCAATGGTTCAAAGATACTAAAATGAAAGCAAATCACAACTGATTTAGATACTGAAGATAATGAACTATCGTTGTTTCCAATGGTTCAAAGATACTAAAATGAAAGCAAATCACAACGGACTGGGATGATATCTCAGCGAACATTAAGTTGTTTCCAATGGTTCAAAGATACTAAAATGAAAGCAAATCACAACTAAAGGAAATGAATGACTTCCTGGCAGGTGGTTGTTTCCAATGGTTCAAAGATACTAAAATGAAAGCAAATCACAACTAATAAGCGAAACCTCCCGAAAATCCTGCTGTTGTTTCCAATGGTTCAAAGATACTAAAATGAAAGCAAATCACAACGGATTTGCTTGCAGACAATGCGGCATTCTTGTTGTTTCCAATGGTTCAAAGATACTAAAATGAAAGCAAATCACAACCGACGTCCGAAAGCACCTTTGTTCAAAACGGTTGTTTCCAATGGTTCAAAGATACTAAAATGAAAGCAAATCACAACTATCCAATGAAAGGGGTGAGAGGGGAAACGGTTGTTTCCAATGGTTCAAAGATACTAAAATGAAAGCAAATCACAACCCGGAAAGGTTGTCCTGGCGCAACCTTTTGGTTGTTTCCAATGGTTCAAAGATACTAAAATGAAAGCAAATCACAACCAGATTCTCATCGTACAGATAGCCGAGGATGTTGTTTCCAATGGTTCAAAGATACTAAAATGAAAGCAAATCACAACTGAAATCTCTGTTGTAATATTTCCCCAAGGTTGTTTCCAATGGTTCAAAGATACTAAAATGAAAGCAAATCACAACTTGCGGAAAGTTAGGAAGAACTCCGGGTATGTTGTTTCCAATGGTTCAAAGATACTAAAATGAAAGCAAATCACAACTGGAAGCCATAAGGACGTTAGTGATGTCACGTTGTTTCCAATGGTTCAAAGATACTAAAATGAAAGCAAATCACAACACAGTGCGGGTTCTTCACTATTTGAACGGATGTTGTTTCCAATGGTTCAAAGTAAGCGATCGGCCAACTCCGTATTGTGAGATACAGTATTCCTTTGAGATGCCTGTTATAGTTTCCTCTCGAAGATTTCCATGATGTCGTTTAT
>QMCD01002303.1_pt1 | contig 10737 bp, 5 predicted proteins | sample 1821841 | NCBI WGS metagenome assembly QMCD01 (sample SAMN01991225, study PRJNA193472) | Termite gut metagenome, whole genome shotgun sequencing project. | isolation source: worker | host: Macrotermes natalensis | reverse complement strand
CGCCCAAGGGGTGCGGGGGGCGGGGCCCGCAATCTCGGATGCCAGCACCCGCGCATCGGTCCCGAGCGTCACGGCATCCGACTCGCCGCTGAATTCCGTTTCGAGATACTTCTTGTCGGCCAGAGCCGGATCGGCGAGATTGGCCGCCCCCAGCTTGTAATTCGGATTGGCCAAATGCAACTTGACCCGGTAACGGTAGGTTTTTCCCACTTCGACGTCAAAATCGAAGAACCGAAAGAGATAGTCGTTGACGACGATCGTGTCCTCTTCAAGAGTGTTGAATTGACCGCTTCCCAATTCTCCGGGAATGCCGCTCGCGGCACGGAAGGGCGAACCCCCGAGCCCCCTGGGTTCACGGCCGATCGTTCCTCCTTGCCCTGCCTGAAAGGGGTCGAATTGGTCGATGACGGAAGGATCGAATTTTTCCATTTGTTTTTGATACTCCTCCATGCGCCTCGCGTACTTTTCCTGGTCCTCCTTGAGCATCTCCATAAGAAGCGGAATCGGCGAATGGGTGATTTCCTTGCCGAATTCTTTTTTGACGAGCGGCGGGAGTGGATACGCCATCGGGAGCATTCCGGGCGGTGTCGGGGCCAAATACACCCGATCGACCCGTTCCGCCGAGAAACCGACCCATTTCAGGCTTTCCTCATAAAAGCTTTTCAACGGATCAATCGATACCCACGGAGTACGCCCGGTCGGAGTTTCCTCGCAACGTTCGACGTCGTATTTGACGTACATCGGATGGTCGCGGAAAGGATCATGAAATTTCGAGGACGGAAAAATGGCGAGATACGTATCAAGCTGCCGACGGACCGGAATCAGGCCGGTTAAAACGACCCAGCGTTTTCCTTCGAGCTCCTTGGCCGTTGCCGGGGAGGAACCGCCCGCCCCGAATCCGCCAAACCCGAAACCGCCCGCAACGGTCGTTTTGGGTTTCACCTGGATCGCGCCGATCCCGCTTCTCGCCTTCAGGTCATGGACGGCAAAGACCTCCGGTTCCGTTCTCGGAAGCCGTTCCGGAAAAACGGACGGATTCCATACCGTCCGCGTCTGGTAATACCGGGGATCGACCGGTGTTTTGATCTGGCGGGCAAGAATGTCATACCTGAAAACGGAAACGCCCTCTTGGGTCGCGGTCCGTTCGTTGTTGTCGACCCGGCTCCTCGCGTCATTTGCCGACTTTGTCAGGTCTTCCGGAAGCCAGCTTAACGGTTCGAATTTCGTTCCCCACAAGGCAATCCAGATCGCCAAGGGAACGATCAGCCCCAGGAGAATCTTCTCGCCGTGTCGGATGAAGAACTGTTTGATATCGAATTTCGGTTTGCCTTTGAGCATCGTAGAAACAAAACTGGTGTTGGTCGGGATGAAACAATGGTTGCGAACGTTTCGCGGCGGGTGGCGATGAAACCGTTTTTCCCGGCGCGATTTTTATGGCGATTCCCCTTCCGGGACAGCGGGACTTGGGGATTCCGGTTCTCCGCCGGGGTCCGCCGGGATCGCCTCGCCGGAATTGGAGGTTTCGGCTAATTGCAAGTCGGTAGTAAACTCGGGAGAATTGAAAATATTGATGATCCCGTAAATTTCAATTGCGACGCTCTCGGTTCCGTACGGTCCCAACGAACCGCCCACGTAAGTCGAGCCGCCGGCGTCCGTATCACTCCCCGCATATGATGACGGAGAAGAACCGCCTCCACCACCTCCGAGAGGTCTGACGCCCATTCCGCCTCCACCTCCTCCGGGAGGTCTGCCGCCCATCCCGCCACCACCGCCGGAAGGTCTGACGCCCATCCCGCTCCCGCCCCCTAACTCCGTCGACGCGGTCATGTTGACGTAATTGGACAGTTCGAACGGCTTGGCGTCGGGCGGATTGAACCGCACCCAAAGAATATCCATCGGCATATCGCAATTGGCGCATTCGATGAGAATATCGGGTATCTTCGTTTGATCGACAACCAATTGCAGGCAAACGGGCATCCGGTTGAATTGCGCGTACGGGGCTTCCGCGTCATATGTCAGAGGAACATTGTCCGCATCGACATAACGGAGTTGACGTATCGTCGCGGCCTGGACGTCGTCGGGCAACATGCCTGCCCCTATTTCGTTCATGGAAGAAGCCGCGTCGAGCAACGAGGAACCGGAGGAATCTCCCAAAGCCACGCCCAACGAAATCGTTCGGGCGCTCATGTCGCGAATCATGCCCGAGGCTTCGTTGCCGATCCGCAAACCTTCGATTCTCTTGACGGCGGCGTTGTGAATGCCGGTCGCATTCGCGTTCACTTTGACGATTACCGATAGAAGCGCCCGGTAAACCCAGAGGTTTTCCTGGATAAGCCATATCTCCTTGGGGCCCGGCGGCTGGGTCGGACTCCAGTTCTCCATCATCCGGTATATTTCCGGCTGGGGCCAGTCGAGAACACCGACAACCTTCGTTTCGAGCGGTTTTTCCAGCTCGGATCCCGGAGCGGCATAACCGCCCATCGCGCCCTTCGGGGCGGCGCTCGGCATCGACGATCCCCGGCCGACCAGGGAAGACTGGTCCGTCGCGAGGCTTTTCCGATTCGGCCCGAACGGTTCGAGCGGTTTCCAACTGCCGTCGTTTTCATCCAGAAAAACGACGTGGCGAGGGCGAACGCTTTCTTCCATCTTGGGAAGCGATGTTTCGATAAATTCACGATAGGTCAGGCGGTCCGCCCAATCGATTCCCGTTCCGGGGCGTTTACCCCGGACGTTGTTTCGGAAACGGGCACCCAGGTTGATCGGCCAATCGTTCCGTTCCCGCTGCTCTCTCTGCAACGCCGTCCATGCGTCTTTGACGTAAACTTTGAGTTCGTTCGTCAGCCGGACGATTTCATCGATCGTCTTCTGGTTCGGATGCTCCGTGTCCGTTTTCAGCGTGTCGACGGCTTTTTTCTGCTGCTCCAATTCCGATTTGCGGTTCGTAAACGTTTTGGAAACGTTCCCGGCCGAATAAACCGTAATGCCGACCGAGAGCAACAGTGCCAACGGAACACAGATCCAGAAAATATGCTTCTTGATCGCCGCTAAAGTGATTTTCGATTGTGCTTTGGCCATGAAATGCTGATGGAGAGTGTTTTGTAGACCCGCGAATAAATTTTGACCCGTCGGTCGAGCCGTCCCTGCGCGCCGCATGGCGGAAGCACGGCGCGGCTTCCTTCGGCGCCGCTACGTTCACATTTTATTCACAGATCAGTAAGGCTGTTTCAAAACGGGGCAAACCGTCATGATGTTCGATTTATTCGTCCGGGACGGCGGAAGGTTCACCCGGGACGCTCTCCACCCCTTCCTCGTCGGACGGCGGAGAAGTTCCCTCTTCCGTTTCTCCAGGTTCGGCCGGTCCTTCCGGTGCGACGTCTTCAGAAGGCTCGGCAGGTTCGGCATCGGAAGACGGGAGTGGCGGTTCGTCACCTTCGGGGGTTTCCTCCCCGGTTTCTTCTCCGTCGGCCGCCGGAGCAACCGGAACGGGGTCGTTCCCGGCAGGCGTCGGTTCTTCCGTCGCGGTTCCGGCCTCTTCCCGGGCGAGACGTGCCGCTTCGGCCGCATCCTGCCTTGCTTTTTCACGCACGCTTGGAAGGGTTTCGACCCAAGCGAATTGGACGACGAAATCGAATTTTCGCAACGTGATTTTATCCTCGGGACGGAGTTTCCTCAAATCGAGCCCTTGGGAACTACCGGACCTGGAAGAGCCGTTCAAAATCGTATTCGCATCCGCCGTAAACGGATTGATGTCCATTTCGCTCCCGCCCATGGGGTTTATTCCGCCGGCGGAGGCGCCCATGCCGCGACGCATGTGCTGCATTCTTTCCTGTTCCGATTCGATATAAAGCCGAAGAACGGCTCTCGGATCAAGGGTTTCCGTTTCGATTGCCTTCGGCGTGTAGACGAGCGTCGGATAACTGATGCCGAGTTCCTTCATGGTGACTTCCTCGGTCGCATCGGCCGCCTCCATGCGCTTGTGCATACCGGCGGGAAACTTCAGTTTGATTCGCTCGCCGTCGGGAGTGTACCCTTTGAGCGGACGGAGCAATCGTTCCACGACATATTGTCCGCCGAACAGGGTATCGACGGCGCCGTTGTGATAGTGGTAACCGACCAGTTGGACGACTTTTCCTTTCGTACCCGCCGGCGGCCCGGGGACCATCGCGATCCTCTGCTCCTCGGTGAGCATCTCAGGCGTGAGTTTCGGCGTCTCCGCCCCTTCCTCCCCTCCCCCCGTCGCCGCCGGGGGTTCGACTCCCGCGGGAACGACTCCCTCGGCCAGCCATTCGGCGACCTCTTCCCGATCGGGAAGATAAAGACCGTAGGTTTTCAACGGTTCAAACCAGGTGGCAAGATCGGGGACGTTGATCGCGTCGATATTGAGAATGAAGAGCCGTTCTTGTTTTTCGATCGCCACTCTTCCTTGTTCGCGATCGAGTTGTTCATGTTCGACCGGCAAGATGACATTGAGCGCCTTGAGAAGCTCATTCCAAGCGATGCGTCCTTCGACGCTGACGGTCAAATTGTCGCCGATCGTTTTGACTTTACCGAATTCGCCGACGGCCGCCACCGTCCCGCTTTTCATTTCGCTGCCGTGTTGGACCGCCTGCTTGGCGGCGCTTTCCGCGGGAGCGTAGGCGCCGCGTTTCACCGTCTCCAAGGCTCGCGACGCGCCGGTGAACCAGAACGTCAATCCCAGCATGATGATCGCACACGCCGCCAGCGCCCAGGGTTTTTTCTCGCGAATGATCCGTTCCGTGACGACTTCCTTCGGAATCAGGTTGGTCCCGAGCGGCGCTTCGTCGAGCGCCTGGACCGCAAGCCCCAGGCTGACACCGAAGGAAACAAGGTTTTCCTTGAACATCGGCGCGTTGATTACTTCGTCGCCGAGGAGGCGGTTGAAATTGGCGACCCGGATGACCTCGTAGCCGAGATTCTGTGCGAGGAACTGGCGCAAACCGGGCATTTTCATCGCGTTACCGAGCGCGAGCACTTTCGAGAATTTTGCTTTTCGGTTAAGGCTCTGGTAAAATTCGATGGACCGATGGACCTCGGTCAGCATCTCGTTGAACACGGGCCGCATCGCTTGGAAAACCGCCTTCGGATCCTGGGCCGCCGCGGCGTTCCGCTTGAGATACTCCGCCTTGGAGAACGTCAGTTTCAGCCCCTTCGTGAGCGCTTTGGTGAAACTGTTGCCGCCGATGACGATACTGCGAACCCAGATCGAGTAGCCGTTCGTGATCACGACGTCGCTCGCGTCGGTCCCGATGCAAAGGACGACGACGTAATCCGGCGGATTTTCCGGATCGAGTTCGTAATTGTTGGCAACGGTTCGGAGCTGATCGTAGGTTACATAGTTATAGATCGCGAGGGGCGAACTCTGGATGCAATCGATGTCGATTCCCGCCGTCAGGTAAGGGTTGAGCGAACGCATCGCGACGTCCTTCTTCATGGCGAACATCCCGATCTCGGAATCAAGCAGCCCGTCGGTTCCCTCGTTGGCGCCGATCGGCTGGAAATCCCAGATCACGTCTTCCAAGGCGAAAGGCAACCATTGTTTGGCCTCGTACTTGAGGATATCCGGTACTTTCCTGGGATCGACCGGCGGCAGACGCAGAAAACGGGAAATGGTATTCTGGCCGGCCACGGAAATCGCGACACGATCACCCTTCGTGCTGTTCCGGGAAAGAAACGTCGTGAGCGTTTCCGCCATGATCTCGGCCGGATCGGCTCCCGGTTGGGAAAGAATTTTCGAGTGCTCGATGTAATCGAATGCCAACGCTTCGATCTTGCCCGGCTCGGCGGCTTCGCGGCAACGGATCGCCTTCAACGAGGAATTGCCTATGTCGATTCCCCAAACAGTCGTATTTTTAGCCATGGAAATACTGCAAAGAAATGCTGCGAAAACACTGCGAAAACAAATGGAAGGCGACTATGCCGGAAACGCGATGAAAACGACCGTTTGGTCAAGCCCGCCGGCCGCACTCACTTGCCCTTATCCTTGTGTTTGTACAATGACATAAACGGATCGTTCGAGCGGCAGGCGGTTATGCGCGGGATTGTTCGCGGGAGGATTGTCATGTCGTTTACAGTGTATCAAAAACGATTTTCGAACCCGATTGGCACGAGGCAGCCCTTCTGCCCATACAAAATCGCCCATACGCCCATATAAAAATCCGGCTGCCGACGGCACGGGTCATCCGGAAATTTCACGCAATCATTCTAAGAGTTTTTCCGGCCGGTGTCAACAATTTACATCATTTTGAAAAATTTTTTAATATTCCATGCGAACCCTTGATTGTTTCACCGAAAAACGATACACTCTACGGCTGCCCGTCGAGTTTGTCGGCGTGTGCATTTTGGGGTTTTTACAGATTTTCTTTCGGAGGTTACAATGAACAACGGTATCTCTTTGTTGTCGCACGGAAAACCTGCCACGCGAAGCCCTCGCTGTTTAAGATGCGAAGGGGGGGCAAGATGGGCGTTCACGCTCGTTGAGCTTTTGGTCGTGATCGCCATTATCGGCACCTTGGTCGCCCTGTTGCTGCCCGCCGTCCAAGCCGCGCGTGAAGCGGCCCGGCGGATGCAATGTACGAACCACATGAAGCAGATCGGGCTTGCCGTACAGAACTTCCACGATGCGAACCGCGGCCTGCCGCCCTCCCTGATCGGCCCTTACTGGCGGACGACGTTCTGGTTCCTGATTCTCCCGTTTGCCGAGCAGGAATCCGCCTACAACCTGCTCGCGACGTTGCCGGACGGGGTCGCGACCAACGTCGAGACTCCGACGAAAACATCCTCGACGCCCAACTATCGCGACAGTATCCCCGGTGCGGACGACGCTGCCCGGGAAGAATATCTCCGGCCGCTGGCGGCAATTTCATTCTACGTCTGTCCCAGCCGCCGTGCGGCGACCGGGCAAATGACCAACTCCGGTTGGAAAGATGGTGACACCAATCCTCCGTGCGACGGCTCGACGTGGATCCCGGACCGCTGGCTGTACGGCCCGGCCAGCGACTACGCCATCGCGGGCGTCTACTTCTCCGATCCCGGCAACCCGGACGTCGTGTTCGGCAGCGATCCTGGAGCGATCAATCAGACTTTTGCCCGGACCACGGTGGCGGCTTGGAATGAAGAAGCGGGGCGCGAACGTGGCCCGTTTCGGAGCGCCGCGTTCTCGGCGACGTCCGGGACTCCGGCGGATGTGGATTTCGTCAAAACCTGGAGACCGCGCGACGATATGACTTGGTGGTCCGACGGAACGACGAACCAAATCATCGTCGGGGAAAAATACATGAGGCAAAACGATTTGTACAACAACATCTACGATGCGACTTGGTTCATGGATCAGGGAGACTCGATCGGCGGGATATTCCGGACCATCGGCGGCTACGTTCCGGTGGCCCGCTCGGAATACGAAACGAACGAATGCCAGCATTTCAAGCGTCGTTTCGGTAGTTGGCATCCCGGTATTTGCCACTTTTTGATCGGAGACGGCTCGGTCCGTGGCATTGCGACCTCCGTACCGGTGGAAACGATGTCGCGATTGATCGTCGTCAATGACGGCAATGCCGTGACTTTACCGTAAGCCGTATGGCCGGCGTGGCGATCCCTGAAATTCCAACATACATTCAAGATAAAGAAAGGATGACCGATCCTGATGAAACGGTTCATCGGCATGATATTGATTCTCGGCGCGGCAATCGCTTGCGGTTGCAGTGAGAAACAGCAACTCCACGGCACTGTTACGTTTGCGGACGACGGTGCTCCCGTACCGGTCGGCGCGGTTTATTTTTCGACGCCGACTTTCGAAGCGGTGGGAGCGATCAAAAAGGATGGTACGTATATCGTCTCCTCAACCGGTCATAACGACGGTATCCCGAAAGGGGAGACGTACAAGGTCAGCGTCGTCGGCGCCGACATCGTCGAAAACACAACCTCCGCAGGCGGGAGCGCCGGCGGGAGCAAGCGTACCCCGCTGGTCGACCCGAAGTATAGGAACAAGGACACCTCGGGCCTGACGTTTACCGCGGACGGGACCCGGCGCTTCGATCTCACCTTGGAGCGCGCGAAACCGGGTAACAAAAAATAACCCCGGAACCCTTTCCTTCCGTACCGCGGCGTCTGCCGCCATCCTCCAACGTGGTCCCGATCCCAAAACGCCCGGGCCGGCGCTCTCGTTCCGCCGCCGGGTTCCGGGTAGGAAAACGAATCGCCTCTTTTCCACCGTCTTGATATACCGCAAACGGCAGGACAATCCTCCCGCGAACAATCGCCGGCCGCCCGACCGGCCCGTTTAAGCACTTGCCTGTACAGGGGTTGAGGTGAGTGAGTGCGGCAAGCGGACTTGACCGACTGTCCGTTTTCATCGCGTTTCCGGTATAACATAACTGCAAGCCCGACAAAGAGAAACGCCCAAACGGCGATTCTTGATCGCGGATCCGGAAAATTGCCCTTTACCGAAACCGTGAAATCTGTTATGCTTCCGTCCGTTTGGATTTTGCCCGGGTTTCCAACCGTTTGAATTTCCAAACACAACAAGAGCAAGGCGTATAACAAGCGCAGGGCGATTGGTTTTTCAGACGGGAAAAGCAAGGCGGGGGACGATGCGACATGTTCGTCGTCCCTTCCCGTAAAGGACCGACAATCACATGGACGACGTCGATCACGACCGTTTTTCCCGCAAGTATTGCCCGATACTTTGACGCCGGGGTTTCCCGCGTCAAACGTGTTTGTTGCAAAAAAATTTTTGGTCGATAATTCACCGTTTTGGCAAGGAGGCCGTTTGATGAAACCGTATGTTATTGCCGAGGTTGGTTGCAACCACAAAGGCGAAATCGATACCGCCAAGGAAATGATCGAAGTGGCGGCGATTTTCTGCAAAGTCGATTCCGTCAAATTTCAGAAGCGGACACCGAAAGAATTGCTCAGTCAATTCGAGTACCACGCCCCGCATCCGAACCCGCACCACAGTTACGGACGGACCTACGGCGAACACCGGGAAATGCTGGAATTTACCGTCGATCAGCACAGGGAACTGAAAGAGCATTGCGAACGGTTCCATGTCGATTACTCCACGTCGGTTTGGGAAATGACCTCGACGAAGGAAATCGTAACGCTCGACCCGAAATACATCAAGATTCCCTCGGCGTCAAACGTCGATTTCGACATGCTCGGCTACCTGTGCGACCACTATCGCGGGCGGATCGATCTTTCGCTGGGAATGACGACGCGGCAGGAAGAAGAAAAAATCGTACGTTTCTTCGAGGATCGCAAACGTGAAAAAGACCTGGTGCTTTATCACTGCATCTCGGGTTATCCGGTCCCCTTGGGGGATTTGTGCCTGCTGGATTTGACGCGATTGCGGGATTCCTATGCCCATATCGTCGGCGGCATCGGTTTCTCGGGACACCACAACGGCATTTCCGCGGACATTGTGGCGTTGACCTTGGGAGCCCGATATTTCGAGCGACACTTCACGCTGGACCGAAGTTGGAAGGGAACCGACCATGCCGCGAGCCTGGAACCCGACGGAATGCGACGGCTGGCACGGGACCTGGGCAACTGCATCCTGACGCTCAAAAACCGGGAGCAAGAGGTCTTGCCGATCGAGGACGTGCAACGCAAAAAACTGAAACGAAAAGTCGCGTGATCCGACGGGGAGTTTGCCATGAATATCGCCTTCATTCCCGTGCGCGGCGGCAGCAAGTCGATTCCGCTGAAGAACATCAAGCCGATCTTCGGAAAGCCGCTCGTCCTCTGGACGGCGGCGGCGGCGGTCGGCGCATCCTGCATCGACCGGGTCGTGATCGCGACGGATTCGGACGCCATCAGGATGTGCCTTTCGGAATCCGGCTTGCCGAAGATCGAAATTTACGACCGCCTCCCGGAGAACGCGGCGGATACGTCGTCGACGGAAGACGTCATGCTCGAATTCATCGAACGGTCGAGTCTCCGGGCGAACGACCGGTTCTTTTTGATCCAGGCGACCTCGCCGTTGTTGCAAAGCGTCCACATCGAAGAGGCGTGTAAAACGCTTCGCGAGACCGGCGGTGATTCGCTGCTGACGGCGGTCCGGGACAAACGCTTTTATTGGAACGAAAACGGAAAGCCGCTCAACTACGATGTTCAGCAGCGACCCCGACGGCAGGATTTCGCCGGCGCGCTCATGGAAAACGGCGCCCTGTACATCAATTCCGTCGAAAATATTTTACGGGATCGAAACAGGCTGTCGGGTAACATCGTCGTTTATGAGATGCCGGAATACACCGGTGTCGAAATCGACGAGCCGGACGACTGGGTGATCGTCGAACAATTGATGAAAAGACATTTGGCCGATCCGCGCTCGCCAAGCGCCGATATCCGGCTTTTCGTCACCGACGTCGACGGCGTGATGACGGACGCCGGGATGTACTACGGCAGCGACGGGGTGGAATTGAAGAAATTCAATACCCGCGACGCCGTGGGACTGCGGCTGCTTCGTGAGCGGGGGATCAAGACGGCCATCATTACCGGCGAGAATTCCCGGTGCGTCCAGGACCGCGCGGATAAAATCAAGATCGACTACGTTTTTCAAGGCATCGAGGATAAGGCGGCGGTGCTCCGGCAAATCTGGCGGGAGACGGGCATCACCCCGGGAGAAACGGCGTATATCGGCGACGACGTGAACGACCTTTCGGCGATCCGGATCGTGGGTCGCAGCGCCTGCCCGGCCGACGCCGCGGAAGCGGTCAAGGC
>QMCD01002302.1_pt1 | contig 10738 bp, 13 predicted proteins | sample 1821841 | NCBI WGS metagenome assembly QMCD01 (sample SAMN01991225, study PRJNA193472) | Termite gut metagenome, whole genome shotgun sequencing project. | isolation source: worker | host: Macrotermes natalensis | reverse complement strand
CAAGGGTGTGGCTGGCCTGCGCTCCTGGGTCAAATTCGCCATGATTTCCATCCTTGGGCTAGCGCTCGGCTGGTTCTTCTTTAGCAAACTGGGCTACGACACCGTCCATATCCCGTTCCTAGGCGATTGGATAGTCGGCGGGGGTATTATTCTATTGTTCGCATTCGCAGTAGTTGCCACCGGCAATGCCGTAAATATCTCGGACGGCCTGGACGGCCTAGCGGGCGGCACTCTATCGGCCGCCTATCTGGCATTCGGCATGATTGCCTTGCTCCAGGGCAACTTCGGCATTGCCGGTTTTTGCTTTACGGTAATCGGCATGATGCTCGCCTACACTTGGTTTAACGTTCACCCGGCGCGCTTTATGATGGGCGACGTCGGATCGTTTGCCTACGGTGTCTCGCTTGGCGTTGTCGCCATGCTCACCAATTCGCTATTTTTGCTGCCGATTATCGGCATCGTTTTTGTGGCCGAAGCCGGCTCCAGCCTGATCCAAATTGGCTCCAAAAAGCTACGCCATGGCAGGAAAGTATTCATATCGGCGCCTATCCACCACCACCTAGAAGCCAAAGGCTGGGGCGAGACCAAAATCACCATGCGCTTTTGGATCATTGGCATCATGGCCGCCTTCCTCGGCGTTGTCTTAGCCCTAGCCGGCGGTATCGTCAAGTAGCCATAAGTGTGATATACTAACAGCATGCCAACTGTTCGAAAACACCGGTCAGACCATTTGATACCGCTTTTTGCAGCACTCCTAGCCATCGTCGGTCTAATTGTGATTTTTGCCATCGGCCCGCAACGGGCCAACACCCTCAATAACGCCTTTGGCCTAGACTACGAGAGCAATTATTTCTTTATGCGCCAGGCTGTCAACGTGGTTTTGAGCGTGGTTTTGTTTGTAGCGGCAGCTAAATTGCCGTTCAAATGGGTGCTCTGGGGCGGCAAAGCCCTGCTCGGTCTAGGACTCTTGGCCAGCGCGGTTTTGGCCATAGCTGGCTGGGCCGGATCGGGTCTTGCCCAGTGCGCATATGGAGCCTGCCGAGCCATTGACCTTGGTATCACCACTTTTCAGCCAGCCGAATTACTCAAACTGGGCATGTTGGTGTATCTGGCTGGCTTTTTGGGCCGCCGCGCCGCCGAGGGTAAGCTGAACAAAACCGAAACCCTGCTTCCCCTGGCTGTCGTCAGCGCTGTCACCCTGGGTTTTGTCATGATTCTGCAAAAAGACCTCGGCACCAGCGTGGTAATCTTGGCAATCATCCTCGCCATGCTAGTCATCTCTGGCATAAAGCTCTGGATAATCGCGACCGCCAGCCTGGCTGTTTTGGCCATCGGCGTTTTGGGAATTGTCACCAGCCCGCACCGCATGGAACGGCTCTTAACTTTCTCCGGCGCTAGCACTGGCGACGCCGAAGAGGACGATGCGAACGCCTACCACTTGGAACATGCCAAGATGGCCATTGGCACCGGCGGCCTATTCGGCGTGGGTATCGGCAACTCGGTTCAAGCCACCGGCTACCTGCCCGAATCCATCAACGACTCCATCTTTGCCATCATGGGCGAAACCTTCGGTTTTATCGGCCTGGTGGCCGTGATATTAGTTTTTTCTGCCCTGTTGTATCGGCTACTGCGCGAAGTCAACTTATTGCCGGATCCGGCTGCGCGCATGCTAGTGGCTGGCGTCTTTGCTTGGATTTTTGCCCACGTTGCAGTGAACATGGCGGCGATGATTGGAGTAGTACCCCTCACTGGCATCACGCTACCATTCTTGAGCTACGGCGGCACCAGCATGATATTCGTTAGTATGGCACTCGGCCTAGCGTTCGGAGTTTCCGCCACCACGGCGCGAATTGCGCAAACTGGCGGACCAACAGGGGTGAAAGGAGAGGGAAGTCATGAAAATCCTAGTAGCCGGCGGCGGCTCGGGCGGGCACATCACGCCTATAATATCCGTATTAGGTAAGGTTTTTGAGCTGCGCCCCCGCGCCAAAGTGCGGTTTTGGACCGATTTTGGGTTTTACAAAAAGACCCAGCAGCTAGTTGCCGAGGGCCTGCCTGCCTCGTGCGCCAGAGTCAAGCTCTCGCGAGTGGTTTCCGGTAAATTCCGGCGCTATGCGCATTTCAAGAAGATCGACTACCTCAAACACCCATCAATCATGCTGAGCAATCTTTTGGACCTGCTCAAGGTTGGTGTCGGCTTAGTTCAATGCTTTTTCAAATTGATTTTTTGGCGACCGAATGTAGTGTTTCTGAAAGGCGGTTTTGTTTGCCTGCCCATCGGCTTGGCTGCGCGCGTTTTACGCATACCAATCGTGATTCACGATTCCGACGTGGCTGCCGGGCTAACCAATCGCATTTTGGCAAGATTTGCCCAGCGAACACTTTCCGGCATGCCGGAATCCAACCTCAAAGGAGCCCAATTCGTTGGCGTTCCGGTCGCAGCCGACCTGCACAAAACCTCAAAGACCGAACAATCCTCGCTCAAGACCAGCCTAGGCTTTGACCCCGAGCGTCCGCTGGTCCTGTTCACCGGCGGCGGCCTCGGCGCCCAACGTCTCAACGAAGTTGTCCTGACCCTGCTGCCCGAGCTACAGGATTTCACCCAAGTATTTTTGATAACGGGCGGAGCGGCGGGCAGCCTGGCAACTTCTTGCATGGCGTCCGAGCTGCCCGCCTCAATCGTTGACTTCACCCCGGACATGCCCAAAGTCATCAAGGCCGCAGATGTGGTGGTGGCGCGAGCAGGGGCTACCACAATCGCAGAACTGGCCGCAGCAGGGAAGCCAACCGTGCTGGTGCCGAACGCCAAATTGCCCGGCTCGCACCAAGTCCGCAACGCTGAAAGCTTACAAAGCGTCAGTGCCGCGGAGATCCTTAGCGATGACGATCTAGCCAACAAGCCGAGAAAACTTCTGCAAACCCTGCGCGAACTCATCAAAAACTCGGCAAAGAGGGAAGAGCTGTCCCGAAATATCTTGGCCTTTGCCCAGCCCAACGCTGCGACAAAAATTGCCGAAATCGTGATAGGAGTGGGGCAAGATGCAGAACGTTAGATACGGGCGAAACCGCAACCTATCTGGGCGCTCCTCGTCGGGCCGGCAAGAATCGGTTGGCAGGGAAGAGAGCGAGCGCATCCGCAGCCACAAATCGCGTCGCCTTGCTCGCCGTGTCTTCGCCGTGCTGCTTCTACTAATCGCCATAGCCGGCACAACATTGTTTTTGGTAGCTAACTACGTCAATAGCGCTGAGGTGGAGATCATAGGCGATGCTTCACGGCAGCCGGGTAGGGAAGCGATATACGAGAAAATAATCGCAGACTACTTAGCTGACCACCCGCTAGCACATTTCCGCTTTTTTGTCAAGTCAGGCGAGTTCGCCGACTGCCTAAAGAGAGAAGCTCCAGAGGTAGCTGAGGTGGTAAGTGTGAACTACTCAGGTATCCTAACAACAGAAATGCGGCTCAGCGTCAAGATGCGCGAACCAGTTGCCAAATGGGGTTCAGCCAACGAAGTTTACTACGTGGACAGCTCGGGCGGAGCGTTTTCGGTCAACTACTTTGACGAGCCGGAGTTGACCGTGGTAGACGAAAATAATCTAGGCGTAGTATCCGATTCTGTGGCCAGCACCAGATTCCTTAGCTTCGTGGGGCAGCTTTCGTCCGAACTGGACGCCGTAGGCTATGATATAGAGAAAGTGACAGTTCCGCTCGGCATGAGCCGCGAAGTGGATGTGCTGCTAAAAGAAATCCCAGTTCGCTTCAAGATGTCGGTTGACAGAAGCCCAATCGCCGCGGTCCGGGACCTCGGCCGGGTCGATAGATGGTTCAAGGAGAATAAAGGCGGCTTTGATGGACTCAATTATATTGACCTGCGCGTGCCCGGCAAGGCCTACTGGAAATAGCATGTTCGGTTTATGTTCGGCCAGGGAAGTAGAGGAGCAGAGAGGGTGCGGTATCATTACGCCGCCTGCGCACGCCGTGCCGTCTCCGGTATCGCGCTCCACTTTTTCCAATAACACTCCCGCACAAAGTGGCAGGAAAGTCATAGAGCGGTCAAAAAACACACCAAGCCCAAATAGCCACATATTGGCAAACTAGGCTCACGCGCCCCAACCAACCTATATAACGTCGTAAAACATACATTGTGCGACATTAGGTCTATATCAATTAGTTAGGCTTGCTTCCACCCTTTCGTCCATAGAAGGCTCTGCCGGTCGCAATAATGCCCATTATCAACGTGCTCATGATTTCCGTCCATGACTTTTCTTCCGGGTTTACGGAACGGCGAACTTGACCCGTTCCGAGTTCCTTGTTCCAATCTCGTCACCCACCTCTGTTATCTAACCATAATAATAATTAACCAAAGGAGTAAAAAATGAAATACCAAGTAAAATCAGAAGAAGGTTCGCAATTAACCTGCGAGGTTTCGAACCAGACGCGCTTTTCCAAGCCGAAGAGCAAAAAGTACAACTGCACAATCATAAGGCTTGGCGACGCCGAGTTTATGGTTTTTCCGCGTGCCGGCATGGAAGAGAATTACCTAGAGAAGCACTTCGGCGAACGCGTGGACGTGTCGCTTTCGGGGGCTGAATAATATGATAGCGCCCGGTAGTCTGCTAGTTGAGATTCTAGTGGGGTTCGCTCCCCTTTTATTGACCTACTGGACGCTAAAATTAGTATTCACAATAATGGATTCGGGCTTTGACGTGATCGTGGAGAAGATCCGTCAGATGTTCGAGTTTTAAGGAGTAAAAGGAGATGTTCGAATATGTACCAAAACCAGAACAATACACAATCACATTCAACGGCGACCATATCAGAGTCCATACAGGTTGCGTTACCAGCACAAGCGGAAATGGAGCAACCCAGCTCCCGTATAAAGCGTATGCTGCAGATTTTGACGTGCCAGTGGCGCAGGGTAGCACAAGGTTTTCCGAAACCACCTATTTCATCACGAACTGTCGTTTGCCTAATGCTTCTCATAACGGTGTGGTATTCGACGAATCGCTCTCTGTCCCTACTCTTCGTCAGTATGACATCTATAATTCTTCTCTCGCTTTTGGAATCATTGCTGCCCTGCTCTCACTCCTCTCGTTTTTCTTCGTCATCCGATTCCGAAAAAACCGCGGTAGGGAAGAGGGCTGGAACGAATGAGAGCGATATACTTTAACTTTTTTAGTAAAAAGTTTTGGCGGCGACTCGCTATAACCCTTGCGATTCTGCTCGCTTCCCTACTCCTGTCTGGCAAAACTCATGCTCTCGCAATCCCCCGTAATCAGGCAAAAATCAACTTCCGTTTTCCGTATAGTGCAAGCTCCGTATCGGCTTACGATCCTTTTACCGTTCCCGGGGATTTTGCGTACAACGAGGCATCGTACAATATCACCTCTGTTTGGTCGCGAGATTTTGGAACCTCTGGTATTCAGCAGAATGACATTGTTTCGGGAACAGCAAAGCTGCTCCTCAGAGTGCCACTAGTAAGCGGATCGATGACCCGTTGGAATACGGCAAACCTGTGCAAATACGCAGGCGCTTCGGACACATACTACACTTGCCCCATAGGCACGCATTCCACAGATTACGCCCGCTCGCTAAAGCTCGGCAACAAAACTGCCGAAACTAGCAACATCACCATAAATTTATACAGGGATTCCGGCTTCCAATACTTCGAGTACAAGTTTAATTTCGCCGTGCAGGCAGCTGCGAACAACCCAACGATGAACTTTGAGTTTGGTCAATCGACCCAGTCCGGCACCTGGGGTATCCTTTATCGCCAATTAAACGGCACGAATAATGATCAGCGTATTGTCCGCATTATGGAACTGTCAGTTGATTACACCGTTCGCGCCAGCGCCCCTAATAGCCTTTGTGCCACCGATCCAATGTCTGTTGCCTGCATGGATTCCACTTTCTTTTCCAACCTCTTAGATAAATCTACTTCCGCCACAGATCGAGTAAAAAATTCGGTTGACGAAACCAATAGAAAGCTAGATGAGCAAAGCAGGCTTCAGCAAGAAGAGAATCAAAAACTTGAAAATATCAACGATTCCCTTACCGACTCGACTGTTTCCGGGACCGATGAAAACCTCGGTTCTCTTCAGGCCCCAGGCGATCCCCAGGGGAGCTTTACAGATTCAATTTTGAGCCTTCCGGCGGCATTTTTAGCCACTGGCCAATGCACCTTACCAGCTTTGGGACAGCCACCGGAAGTGCTACCCCTTGATCCTCTGACCGTTATTCCATCCGATTGCGACTTGTTCCCCGAACCGTTAAAGGGGTTTCGCGACACTTTTGTCGCCCCAATCGTCAATGCCGTCATTGTCCTCGGTTTCTCTTTCTGGATGTTCCAATTTATACAGGAGGCAACCAAAGCATGATTAACGCAATTGTCAATGGATTATTCTCTGTTCTTTCTGGTATCATGAACGTCCTGTTCGCCCCTATTAACCTCTTATTTTCCGCCGTTCCCGGTCTCAATCTCCTGCCCGGCGTGGTCACATGGATTTCTTCGATGTTCTCAGGTGTGGTCGATTTTGGTCTAAAGACTCTCGGGGTCAGCCAAGAACTGTGGAACATACAGATAACGGTGGTGGTCTTTGCGGTCACCACCGGCCTAGCGGTCAAGGGTATTAAAACCATACTAAGGCTTGTCAGGGGTTATTAAGGTGGCAAACAAAGGCTATTTTGTCAAAAAGAATGTCGAATGGGGCAAACACCTCCGGAAAGGTCGAACTAAAAAATGGAATCACAACAATCGGCTAGAACGCCGAGCAATGAAAAGGAGCAGCCGTGGCTATCTACTGGAACACAATCTTCAAAAAGAAAATCAAGCCCAGCAAAGAGATTAGTGGGCTTATGGCGTTTGAAGGCGCTCAAGGTACCGGCAAGACGTTTTCGATGGTTCACTACGTCCGAGAAGAAAAGCGACGTTGTCCTGGTTTGCGTGTTCTTTCCAATATCCGTATCACCCTGCCTGACGGTTCGAAGGCGGAGCAATATCGATCTGAAGACGTCGCTAAAATCCTTGCAGACCCCGAGCTTAAAAACGCCATACTCGTTGTTGATGAGATTGGCGAGCTCTTTCTCAACAATAAAAAAGGAATCGACATATCTGCTTTTTCCGGCGCTACCCAAGTTCGAAAGCGCAATCTTATGGTGGTTTCAACGATCCAAAACTTCGCCGACCTACAGACGCATATTCGGCGACACTTCAAGATACTTGTCAAATGCAAAACACTTATCTCTAAGCGCCTACAGTTCAACGCATACTATCTCGCCGACTCTGTTAGCTTTGATGTAAAAAAAGACAAATACACTGGTCAACAGATTGATATCGACGTATTTTTCCGCACCCAAGAGATTGGCGATTCTTACGACACCAGCCAACTTATCGACGCCTACCTGACCAAAAACAGCATTGATCAAAATATTTATACGACCCAGACTGAGGAGGACTTGCAAATTCAAACCGCTCGTGCTATTATGTATTCAAGAAAGGAGTAAACACACATGGGTGAAAATGCAACCACCGCTATCACTTCGGCCTTTGACTGGACGAGTATTCAATCTACTCTGATTTCCATCTTGCCGTGGATTATCGGTGCTGTCGGCATCGTGTTTGTGTTTAAGGTCGCTCCGACCGTCTTCCGCGGAGTTGTCCGCGCGTTGCGGAGTGTGGCCGGCAAACTCATTCGCCATTAGCAGCAGCTAACTCCCCTATTTCCCTTGCGCACCTGGCAAGTCGATTGGGGGATTTTTGTTCCATTAAAAGGTTGGGCGCTCTACCGCTCCTTATTTTCCGATTAAGCGCCGCTAAAAGCCGGCTAGGTGGCGGCCGAAAAGCCGCCACGCCGGCGTTCGGCGCTTCAGTGCGTATTGATAGCGCCAGCGATTTTGTCGACAATCGACTTATCGCTTAGACTTCTGTAATCCCTAAACCTCACCAACGGTAATTTTGCGTGTGTGAATATACGCTCTACCTCTATATCTCTATCGACGCGACTTCCCTGCTCGTGCGTGTGATCATCGAGTTCGATCGCGCAAATCGGCTGAAGCGTTTTTTTGTCACACAGCAAAAAATCAACTGATTTACCATTGATATGAAAAAAGGCGGCTCGCCAGTCTTGACCTCTGGTTTTATGGTTTAATACTGCAGATAGGTGGACCTGCGGGAAAACATAACACCTATTGACAAATAGCTTACATAATGTTCTGAAAAACTCTTCCTCAGAGGTAGTCATCAGATGTTTTTTAGCGGAGTAAAAATACTTTGGTTTTTCCGGTTTCGACTTCCCCTCCCCGACAACTGCTTTTGCTACGACGCATATGACGAAAAGTATTCCGACAACGATTGCTATTGGTGCTATGCTATCCATTTGGGATCCCCTTTTTATTACTACTGACTACTATTATCGCATATATTTTGAAAAAAGTCCGAAAAAGCTTGCATATAAAAAATAAGCGTGATATACTCCTACCAATGGCCGGACTAAAAACACCCCAAAAACGACGAGATTTCACGTTCGTAATTAAGGCAAACGATGAAAATCGTGTGGCAATAATCAAGCAAGCAGAGCAATGCCCTGCATATGCCTACATTCTGCACGATAAAGACAAGGATACAGACCCTCACTACCACTTTTTTATACAGTTTCCGAACCCCCGCTCGTTCCATTCCGTGGCCGAAGATATAGGTATCCCGACTAATGTTCTTCAGAAAGTCATCTCTAGAAGCGGTTTGGCGGCCTATCTAACGCATGATAACGAGCCTACCAAGTTTCACTATTCTAAACAAAGCATAATCTCAAATATACCAATAGAGAATTTATGCCCCGAAAAGCTCGAATTAAGCGGTTTCCTGGATGATTTCGACAAATTACGACGTGGCGAAATAGGATACCGAGAATTCATGATGACATACACCATACATTGTGCGACATTAGGTCTATAGACAAAAGACGATCGATAAACCCATCCCCTGCTCCGCTCGTCAACCTGATACTGTGCATATTTCATCGACGGTAGGCGTTAAAGAATGCGAAAAACCAGCAGCTATTTTCTCGGCCGTCGACCCTTGTTGTTGCGCCCCTTATACTCAGACCTACCCCGGGCCTCGCCCGACCTCGGCGCGGAAGAACCGGAAGCGCCAGAAGAACTACCCAACGAATCCAAAGACTTTGACTCGATCATATCCTTCAAATTCTTCAGCTGATTCATGCCGGACGTCGAACCAGAGTTCGGTTTTTGTTCGCCTTCGTCATGAGACCTATGAGCTGTGGCGTCAGGTGCAGATCGATATTCCTCTCGGCGCGGTGGAGCAGAATTAGACTGCGCCTCCACAGCGAACTGCGCCGCAGCCGAAGGGGCAGACATCTTGAACTGGCGAATCGCATCAGCTCGATTCTTGGCAGCAGTTCCCTGCTCGTTCCCCACTCTCCCCTGCTCTGCCAAGCTATCCTGGAACTTGTTCGCAGACTCAATCACCGCAGCAATCTCCGCCTCCACCTCGGCGCGCGGCCGAGCATACATTTTGCGAGAGTTCTCGACAATACCCGCGGAATGATCGGATTCTGGATTGGCCGACGGCAAGTTTAACGTAGTTGCCGAGAACGCTGGCATTTTTTCGCCCGCCACAATCATACTAATAATAAAGTGCCGGTTATTCATTTGCACCAAGTCGGCCGCCTCAAAAGTTGGCTCGAACTGCTTGGATAAAATCGGCGCATCATCTGCGGAGACTCGGAACGAAATCGTCGTGCCCACGTTGCCAAACACTGCATCGCGCACAGTTGGTTGCATCTGTGAAACATATTGGTTAGCCACAGTCAGGTTCAGGCCATACTTACGCGCTTCGGACAAAATCGTGGCAAACGAATCGGTGGCAAAGTTCTGGAACTCGTCCACATACAGATAGAACTGGCGCCGATCGTCCACATTCGGGATATCCGAGCGGCTCATGGCGGCCAACTGGACCTTGGTCACCAGGAACGCACCCAAAATGCCCGCATTATCTTCGCCAATCAAGCCCTTGCTCAAGTTCACAATCAAAATCTTACCCTCATCCATAATCTTGCGGATATTAAAGGCCGACTTGGGCTGGCCGATGATATTGCGGATAATCGGGTTGGCCACAAAGGCTCCAACCTTGTTTAGAACTGGCGCAATCGCTTCGTTCACCTGTTTTTCGCCCCACTGGCCAAACTCTGCCTTCCAGAACTGCAAAACCGTAATATCCTTGCAGTATTCCAGAGTTTCCTTGCGGTAATCTTTTTCCGTTAGCATCCTAGTAATATCCAACATAGTGGTATTCGGCCGGTCCAACAGCGCCAAAACGGTGTAGCGCAGAATATATTCCAGGCGTGGACCCCAAGACTCACCGAACATCCGCTTCAGCACCCCGATAATTTCCGAACTAATGTTCGGTTTTCTGCTCGGGTCAGTCACTTCCATCGGGTTGAACGCCATCGGGAACTTGGTGTCGGCCGGGTTAAAATACACCACGTCTTTCATACGCCGTTCAGGAATAAACCGCATATTATTTACGGCAAAATCGCCGTGCGGGTCGATAATCGCATAACCTTGGTCATGAAAAACGTCCGAAAGCGCAAACAGCTCCAACAAGCCAGATTTGCCCGAGCCAGTTTGACCGATAATATAAACATGGCGGTTGCGGTCGCGCTCTCAGGTAGTGGCGTATACCGGCTATGAAGCCGCGATCAACGCGGCGATTGAAGCCCTCGA
>QMCD01002300.1_pt1 | contig 10740 bp, 10 predicted proteins | sample 1821841 | NCBI WGS metagenome assembly QMCD01 (sample SAMN01991225, study PRJNA193472) | Termite gut metagenome, whole genome shotgun sequencing project. | isolation source: worker | host: Macrotermes natalensis | reverse complement strand
GTGTTTCGCCCAATATCCCGTCGAAAAGAGAGCGAGATACTCTATGGTCACATTGCAGTCGATCATATGCACATGTATATATCGATACCCCCAAAGTATGCAGTTGCTCAGGTTGTGGGATATATCAAGGGTAAGAGCGCGATATACATAGCCCGCACGTATGGAGGTCGCGAACGGAATTTTCGAGGCGAGAGTTTTTGGGCACGTGGCTACTACGTATCGACAGTTGGGAAAGACGAGGCGACGGTGCGAGCTTACATCAAGAACCAGGAAGCGGAAGATCGCCGCATAGACCAAAGGCAACTTTTCACATAGCCGCTTCAGCGGCTCAAGGTTTTAGACCGCTTTGAGCGGTTCATAAAGATCAAGCCCTCGGCTTTGCCGGGGGTAAGTGAGTTTCTTTTTTAACCACTTTACTTGAGGCAGTTTTTTTGTATAATTCACGTGAGAGCTTGATCATCAGTTGCTTTTTTGGCTCGTTTTTTTAGATTTACCGTGTTTTTTGAGTTGGAGGAGGAGAGTTCTCATTTGCGCCAACACGGTTCGTGATCTGTTGAAAACACAGTCGTTCACCGGTTCAAAAGTCATTGCCGGCGAAAAAGGACTCGGGCGTACCGTGGCTCTCTTTGGTATGTTGGATGCGCCAGACTCCATTGATTTGGTGAAGCCGGACGAATTCATCATCACGACCGGCTTTTCGATCAGGGAAAACCACATCCTTCAGCTTGACATTGTCAGACGCTTGCACGAGAAAAAAGCAGCGGGTCTCGGGATTAAGATGAATCGTTATATCCGCGAGTTCTCCCAAGATATTCTTGATTTTGCAAACGCGTGCGAGTTTCCAATCGTCTCCCTTCCCAACTCTTCAACGTTTTACGACTTATCCAGTTCAATATTCTTCCTGAAAGCGAATACGTCTGAGAAACATGCAGATGCCCTTGCAGAGGAGCGCACTCTCTTCCTGCGGCAACTGATAACTTCACCGCCCTCGGCTGAGGTGATGTCCGTCAGGGCGGAGCGGGCCGGGTTGGATTTCTCGGGGTGCTATGCCGTCCTGCTTGTCGAAAGCAGAACACAGGACGGCGCGCGGGCGAATAGGAGTATGCCCCCCGTTCTGGTCAAGGCATTGCAACGGTTTGCCAACCGGTTCAGTTATCCGCACCATCGTATTTCGAACGGTTTGCTCTGTCTTCTCGTCCCGTTGACAACGGATGATTTTTCGAGCAACGCGACGCGGAAACATCTTTGCGAGATCATCGCACGCATTCGTAAAGACCTTGAGGAGGGGCGTCATGAATGGACAGTCTCAATATTCGCGGGAGCTGTCGCGGGTTCACTTTTCGATGTCATGCGAAGTTACCAGACGGCAAGAATCGCCAGGGCAGTGGAAAACTGTGACGAGCAAGCAGATGAAAAGGACTCCGGCGACATCGGGGGATCCTTTGATCGTTTCTACGCGGACTTGACCGTCTATTGTTTTTTATTCAATAACATTGACGCGGTAACACGCGCCGCCTATATAGATCGGTATATCTCGCCGCTCGTGAACGCGAAAGGTCGTGCGGACTCCGACCTCCTAGCGACGCTGACAGCGTTCCTCCGCAGTAATCGCAGCAACCGCAAATGCGCGAGAGAGATGTACCTTCATGAGAATACGATCATCTACAGGATGAAGAAGATCCAGAAGATCTGTAACTTGGACTTCAACAAGGCGGACGACCTTCTACTGATAGAGGCGGTCGTCAAACTCTACGAGATCTCGCAGATCCTGTCAGACGACGCTTAATCCGCCGTGTCGGCCAAGTATGCCAGAACGGCCCCTCCCAAATTGGAAGGGGCCGCTTTGCATTGTATGATCAGGCTCTGATTTCAACGTCCTTCGGCGCTTCGAAGTCAGGGACTTCTTTCACGCCCGAATCCCAGTCGAAACCCTGTGCTTTAAGGAACTCCCTGTACGCGTCAATGGAGGATTGTCTACTGGGACAGAATACATCCATCTGGAGGCAGGTACCCTGCGAGCGGTAGACGTGTGCGTAGTGCACCGCGTTCGGCGGGACGTTGACCCACGAGCCGGGGGTAAGTCGATAGGGGATGCCGTCAACGTAATAATCGCACTCGCCCTGAATGACCATAGCAATCTGTTCGTGCGGATGAGAGTGCGGCCCGATCGGCATCCCGTTTTCAATCGCCCCAATGATGCATACAACGCCCTCCGCTTCCATTGCAAAGCATACCTGTTTCGCTGTCATGGTGCCGTCAGGCAGAATTTTAGACTTGACAGGCATCCAAGGCATCGAATTCCAATTACCACTCATAATCTTAGCCATTGTCAGCGACCTCCCAAAATTTGATTTCCCCTTGACGCAGATTACAGTTTAGATTCTACTATCAGAAAATGAGTCTGTGTATAATAAAACCTCCTAATTATTGTGCACATTATTGTGGTATTCCACAAATAAATCCCTAAGTAATCTGTTGCATAGCAGGGCTTAATGCAGTGTGACAGGTATTGTGCCCCTATTTTGAATAGGCAAAAGAGTTTCATGAAATTAAGAAATCGATATTTTTAAATAATGGACTTTTCTAACTGTATTGTGCTTGGTTTTGTGACATGTTGCTTGTGTTATGATTGACCTTAGCTGAGTTCGCGCGCCTTGTTATTTTTCGGTGAATCATCGTCATCGTGCTAATGTGCAAATTTGGGGCAGATTGACAAGGTTCTGTGAAGGCAATAGAATTTCCCCGTCAGGATTAGAAATCGATTTTATAAATAGCGAGCGTCAAGCATGATTGAGAACTTCGGCGTCATGTGAGCGATTGCGGCGATTGTCGAGGGAATGTAATGAAGATAAGCTGTTTGCCCGTCTCTTTGTTCGGAGAAATTTGTGAGGGACGGATGGGTATTCCGGAGTGGGGCAGAGAGGCGAAGCGCCGTGGTTGTGATGGTATCGATATTAGTATCATGTTTCTGAAAAATCGCACGCCGACGTATCTGTCGTTGTTGAAGAGAGGTCTTTCGGAGGTGGGTATTGCTATCGTCATGATGACGACATACTCGGATTTTACAAACCCGGATCCCGTTCAGCGAGAGCGCGAACTGATCCATCTTGTCTCTGACGTCGCGCTCTGCTCGGAGATTGGCGTTCCGTATCTTCGGATTCTCGCGGGACAGGCGCACCCGGAGACAGGGAGGGAAAAGGGCATTGGGCTGGTCGAGGAGAATTTCCGGAAAATTGCGCCATACGGGGAGAGATTCGGTGTCAAGTTGCTCTTTGAAGACCACGCCAAGCCTGGTGCTTGGGATCTCGTCGACTTCTGCTATCCGCCTGACATCTTCCTCGATATCTGCGCCCGTATCAGAGATACGGGTATCAGAGTCAATTTCGACACAGGTAATATCACGGCCTACGGGGCGGATCCGATGGATGTGCTGCCGAAGATTTTTGATCTTGTGGAGACAATCCATGTGAGTGACATGGCCGAGCGCGGGCGTTTTTCTCCTGTAACCATTGGCAGTGGTGTGGTGCCGAATACAGAGGTGTTTGGTTTTTTGAGGTCGAAGGGTTTCGACGGATGGTTGTGTATCGAGGAGGCCAGCGGAAGGGGTATGGAGGGGATTGGAGATGCTGTCTCTTTCGTTCGGAACGCATGGCAGAGCGTTGCCGCCCGAGAGCGGAACTTATAAAAGGAGATGTCAACTATGTCCGTTTTCAAGAGCCCGTTACACGAGATGTCGGAGACCACGAAGACACAGTTTTGGAACGATAGCTGCTCGATTCCGGAGTTGACTTATGCGTTGGAGCATGGTGCTGTTGGGGCGACCACCAACCCGGTGATCGTCGGCCAGGTGCTGCAGCAGGAACTGGACGCCTACATTCCCGTGATCCGTGAGCTGATCGCGAACAACCCAACATCTACCGAGGACGAGATTGCTTGGAAGCTGAATGAGCGGATGGCTGTCACCGGTGCAAAACAGCTCGAACCGGTTTTTGAACGGACGAATGGCCGGGCAGGTTATATTTCTATACAGACCAATGCCAAGTTCTACCGTAACGCGGACAGGATGGCGGAACAGGCTGTACACTTCAAGGGGTTGGCGCCAAATGTGATGGTGAAGATGCCGGCGACGGCGGCGGGTGTGAAGGCGGTGGAAGAGTCGACCTACCGCGGTGTTAACGTGAACGCCACCGTCTCGTTTTCCGTGTCGCAGGCGCTTGCTGTTGCGGAGAGCGTTGAGCGCTCTCTGGCACGCCGCGATCGTGAGGGTCTCGACAACTCGGCGATGCACCCCGTGTGCACGATTATGGTCGGGCGCATTGAAGACTGGCTCCGTGACATGATGAACGCGAAGGGGATTATCGTTGACCCCGACGCAATCAATATGTCGGGGGTCGCTATCTTCAAGCGTGCGTACAAAATTTTCAAGGAAAAGGGATATCGGACGCGCCTTCTGGCGGCGGCGTACCGCAACCACTTTCATTGGTCCGAGTTCATTGGCGGGGATGTCTCACTGACGATCCCGCACAAGTGGATCAAGAATTTTGTGAACAGTGACATCGTCGTTGCTCCGAGGATTGACGAGCCAGTTGCGCCGAAGTTGCTGGGGCAGCTTGAAAAGAATTTCGAGGATTTTCGGCGGGCCTATGAACCGGACGGGATGCAACAGGCCGAGTTCGACGGGTTCGGTGCGACGCGCAAGACGCTGATGCAGTTCCTCAAGGGATATGACGACATGGTCGCCATTGTGAGGGGCTATATGGTGAACGGTTAGGGGAGGAATACCGATGATTCTTGAGGGCAGGGAGTCTCTGAAAAAACGCCTTGACAAGGGCGAGATTCTGTTCGGTACGTTCTACAAATTTAACAATGCACACCTGACGGAGATGCTGGGACTGGCCGGTTTTGACTTCATCATTGTCGACGCGGAGCATTCCACCTTCAGTTACAGCGAAATGCAGGACACGGTCCGCGTGGCGAATGGAGTGGGAATGAGCGCCGTCGTTCGGGTGCCGAGCGGTGCGGACGAACATGTGTTGCACGCCTGCGATCTCGGCGCGCAGGGTGTCCAAGTGCCCAGCCTCAGAAATGTGGATGATGTCCGCAGGGTCGTCGACAGTATGCGCTATTTCCCGATCGGGCACAGGGGCTTCGCGCTGACGACGCGCGCAGCACGCTACAGCTTTTGTGACTCGCAGACGTTTCTGGACTACTCGAACAATGAGCTGCTCTGCGTCGTCATGGTCGAGACGGCGGACATGCTTGAGCAGCTCGAGGAGCTCTGCAAGGTTCCGCACGTCGATGTTCTCTTCATTGGCCCCGGAGATCTGAGTCAGGTTGTCGGAAAGCCGGGGCAGACCTCGTGTCCGGAGGTGTTGGAGATTGCGAAGCGGATTGCTGACACGGCGCTTGCGCACGGAAAGACCGTCGGCATGTACTGCGGAACGCTCGCGGATGTCGAGCGCGCGATTGGGTGGGGTGTGCAGTATATTGGCTTCAGCGCCGAACTTAACATGATCGCGAATAAATTCCGTGAGTCGATCACATCCCTGCACGAACTACGAAAAGGTGTGCGGAAGGGGTAGGAGGAGCAGTCTCATGGCAGAGCGATTCCGGTTCGGTGTCAATACGTTGATATGGACTGAGAATTTTTCGAATGATGACCTGTGGATTTTACCTCGGATCCGCGAGCTTGGTTTTCGGGCGATCGATCTGTCGGTCGCCCGGCCGGATGATTTTCCCGTGGAGGAGACGGCGCGTGCGCTGAAGGAGAGCGAGATCGAGCCTATTCTGACCACGGCGCTCTCCCCCGAGAACAATCCAATTTCGCCCGACGCGGCGCTGCGCCGCAATGCCGCAGGCAACCTGAAGAAGATCGTTGACATAGCGAACAAGCTGGGTGCATCCATTGTCGGTGGCGTGATCTACGCAACGTGGGGATACAAGACCAATCGTCCGCGTACCGAGCAGGAGTGGCAGTGGAGTCTGGAGTGCATCCGTGAGGTTGCTTCTTATGCAAGGGAGACCGGCAGCGTCGTTTTGGCGGTTGAGGTCATCAATCGATATGTGACGCATTTTTTGAATGTCGCGGAGGACGCTGTCCGCTACTGTCGGGAGTCGGAGATGAATAACATCAAGGTTCACCTCGACAGCTTCCATATGATGATCGAAGAGCGGAGCTTCTCTGATGCGATCCGTCTCTGTGGGAAGGACTACCTCGCTTATTTCCACACGTGCGAGAGCCATAGGGGTATCCCCGGAACCGGGCTTGTCCCGTGGCGCGAGGTCTTCACCACATTGGACGAGATTGGCTACGACAATCCGTTGGTGATCGAGTCCTACGACCCGAAGTTTGTGCGAGCTGCTTCAAACAGCTGTATCTGGAGGCACTTTGCTTCCTCCGGAGAAGAGTTAGCGCTCGAAGGTCTGCGCTTTTTCAAAGTGATGCTGAAGGAACTCGCGTTGGTCTAGGTAATAAGGTTGGAATAATACAATACAGGGGAGGTTTTCCATATGAAAAGCGGGTTCTTGAATCGAAAGGCTATTTTCCTTGTTTTGGCGCTCGTCGTTCTCTGTATGAGTTGTGTCTCGTCGTTTGCGGCAACCGCTAAACTCGTGGATGACCCGCACGTCGTCTTACGTTTTGGCACGGTGATGACGGAGTCGTCAATCGACTATGAGGCGGCAAAACGCCTGAAGGATATCCTCGCGGAGGAATCGAACATTGAGCTTGAGATTTACACGAGTGCTGCGCTTGGCGGAGAAGCGGATATGGTCGAAGGGATGCAGGCTGGGATTGTTGACTTGGGTGCGGTTTCGCCCGCGATCATCTCCAACTTCATCCCGGACTTTTCCATGTTCGCAATCCCCTATCTTGTGGATGGTTACGAGCATGCCAAAAAGATCTGGGACAGCGACATTGGGGATGCCTTGAAAAAGCAGCTCACAGATCGACAGCTTGAGTGCGTCATGTTCGGTGACTTCGGCTTTCGCAACCTGACCAACAGCCAACGGTCAGTGCGGACACCCAACGATATTAAAGGTCTCAAGATCCGCGTTATGCAGAGTGAGATGCCCCTCGACACTTGGAAAGCATTGGGTGCGGAGACGGTGCCGATGAACATCACCGAGGTGTTCACCGCCCTTCAGACGGGTGTGATTGATGGACAGGAAAATCCGACGACCGCGATCTTTTCCAACAGCTTCTATGAGGTGCAAAAGTACCTTTCTCTGACGAAACACCAGTATGCCCCCTTTACCGTTCTGATCGGCAAGTCGGCAATTGATCGGCTCAGTGCGGAACAGTGGAAAAAACTGAAAGAAGCGGGCGCACGTGCTCAGGAGTATCAGGTAAAACGTAGCGCCGAGCGCGCTGAGGAAGATCTCCTGAAACTCAAGGAGCTCGGCATGGAAGTGAACGAGATCGACCTTGATGCCTTCAGAGCGGCGGTTGAACCGGTCTATAAAAAATATGATGGAGCCTATGGAAAGGGCGTTCTCGACAGGATTCAGAACGAGCTGAGATAGCTGTAATAATAATGAGCGGAGACGAAACGAGCGAGAAGAACTTTATAAAGTTCATCTCCCTCGTTGACAAGATCAACAGAATTCTTGAATACATCGTCATCGGGTTACTTGGCTTGTTGACAGTTGCGGTGGTGGCGCAGATTATGTCGCGGATTTTCCGGTTCTCCTTATCGTGGATCGAGGAGCTCGTCCGTTATTTGCTGATATGGATGGCCATCTTTGGCTCTGCACTTGCCACACACAAGTCCGCCCTGATCAATGTCGATCTTCTGCTGAAAATCCTCTCACGAAAAGCTGCGGGAATTGTCGCGAAGCTGAGCAGCCTGATATCGGCACTCTTTGTGCTCGTTGTTATCTACAGCAGCTTTTCGTACATTAAAGTTGGGATCGGACAGATGTCCCCTGCGCTGAAGGTCGAAATGAGCTATTTATACGTCGTCATTCCCGTCGGTTTCGGGATCATGTTTCTGAACATTCTGGCGAGCGCGATGAAGCACCGGAACGTTGATCATGAGTAGCGCTCTCATCCTTCTCATCTCCCTCGTCGCCCTGCTTTTGCTGAGCGTGCCGGTGGCCTTTTCCGTCGGCTCCGCCGCGATTCTGATGCTCTTCTTCATTGGCAACACCAATCTGATGATTGTCTCCCAGCGCATTTTTCAAGGGATGAATGCATTCCCCTTTCTCGCGATCCCGTTCTTCATCCTTGCCGGGAATATCATGGCTTCAGGCGGTATTTCGAGGCGGCTGATCAACTTTTGTTCTGCGCTCGTTGGTCGGACGAATGGTGGGCTGGCGATTGTCTCGATTGTCAGTTGTATGTTCTTTGGGGCAGTATGTGGCTCGGCAATCGCGACCTGCGCTGCTGTGGGGGCGATCATGCTTCCCGCTATGGCGCAAAAGGGATACGATAAGAATTTCACTGCCGCGACGATTAGCACCGCGTCGATTACAGGGATGCTGATTCCGCCGAGTGTCCAGCTCGTCGTCTACTGCGTTCTCGTCGGCGCTTCTGTCGGCAAGGCCTTCATTGCAGGGGTCGTACCAGGGATTCTTTTCGGCCTTGGCTGTATTTTCGTGGCTTACTTTGTCTCGAAGAAGCACCACTATCGAGAGGAGCGGGCGTATTCCGCTGGTGAGATTTTTAAGGCGTTCCTTGACGCGTCGCTGGCTCTCTTCATGCCGGTGATCATCTTGGGCGGAATCTTTTCGGGGGTTTTTACCGCAACGGAATCGGCGGCTGTGGCTGTAATTTATGGTCTGATCGTTGGCGTGTTCGTCTACAGGGAGATCTCGCCGCAGGAACTCGCGAAAATTTTTCTGCGCTCGGCGATGATGGCGTCTGGAATCCTGCTGATCCTTGGGTGTGCGAACCTCTTCGGGATGCTCCTGATGCGGGAGCGTATTCCAGAGATGTTGGCAAATTTTTTCATATCCGTATCCAGCAACAAATATATATTTCTGATCCTTGTCAACTTTTTGTTCCTGATATTGGGCATGTTCATGGAGATGGGGGCGGCTACGATCATCATGGTCCCACTATTGTTGCCGGTCGTGAAGCACTTCAACATTGATCTCGTCCACTTTGGCGTGATCACGACGGTGAACCTTGGACTTGGTCTGTTGACCCCGCCATTCGGCATCAGCCTGTTTTTGATCTGTGAGATGACCGGCGCGGAACTGCAAAATGTCTTGAAAAAATTGGTACCATATTTCCTCGTCTCCGTTGCCACGCTTGCATTGGTGACGTTTGTGCCACAACTGAGCCTGTTTTTGACTCGGTTCATGAAATAGTATTGCTGCCGGACTAAGGAGGGAACGTTGTGAAGATCGAATCCGTCCGGACATATCACATCTCCAAACCGCTCCGTCAGAAGTTGGTCAATAGTCTGTTCTGTATTGAGCGTATGGAGCATATCCTTGTAGAGGTCGACGCGGAAGGAGACACGGGTATTGGGTTTGTCTACACCATAGACGCCGCGCAGGCGCGCGCCGTTAAGGAAATGGTTGACAATTTCGCGTCGCTTCTCGTTGGTACTGACAGCGACTTGATCCGTAAACACTGGAACAACGCGCAGACGATGATTAACGGAATTGGCCAGACTGGAATGCCGGTTGTGGCGTGGGCCGCTTTCGATATTGCCCTGTGGGATCTGATGGCGCGCAGGGCGGGACTGCCGCTCTACAAACTTCTCGGCGCCTTCCGTACAGAAGTTCCTGTTTACGCGAGCGGCGGATGGCTGATTCCTGTCAGTGATCTTGTCGACGAAGCATTGGCCTACAAGGAACAGGGCTATCGCCGTTATAAGATGAAGGTTGGTTGTGCGGACTACCGCGAGGATCTACGGCGTATTGCGAAGGTTCGCGAAGCAGTGGGCGATGGGATGGAGATCATGGTCGACGCTAATCAGGGGTGGAGCGTGAAGCACGCTATCGCGGTTTCGTCCGGCCTCGCGGAACTCGGTGTGAATTATCTCGAGGAGCCGGTGCATGCGCAGGATTACATCGGTCAGGCGGAGATTACGCGCAACACACAGATCAATATCGTTGCTGGCGAGTCGCTTTTTACGTTGACGGAGCACTTTGAGTTGATGCGCGGGCGCTGTGTGGATATCTTGAACCCCGATTTGCAGCGATGTGGCGGAATCTCTGAGTTCTTGCAGGTATGCGCGCTCGCGAATGCCTATCGTATTCCAGTGACATCTCATGTCTTTACAGAGGCCAGTGTTCATCTGATGGCGGTTGCGCCGACCGCAATACACGCGGAGTACATCCCCGATTGGTGGCGCGGCGTCTTCACCGAAGAGCCGGTCGTAGTGGACGGGATTGTGAAACTCGATGACCAGCCCGGTCTCGGTGTGACGTTTGATCATGATTTCCTGAAACACCACGAGGCGTGAGGCAATCACGCACGATTCTCAAAATACGAGTTCAAGGAGGAAAAGTTGCAATGTCTGACGTTAAGGTGTTGAGGCCGTACATAGACGGCGCTTTCAGAGAATCTAAGAGGCGGCGGTACATGGACATTTACGATCCCTCGAAGGGCGAGGTCATCGCGCGCACGCCCTGTTGCACGAAGGACGAGGTGGACGCTGCGGTGAGTGCCGCGAAGGCGGCTTTCCCCGCATGGAAGCAGACGCCCGCGCACAAGCGCGCACAGCTCTTCTTCAACTTGCGGAACTTGATTGAAAAAAATCTCGAAGAGCTCACCATGCTGGT
>QMCD01002297.1_pt1 | contig 10743 bp, 10 predicted proteins | sample 1821841 | NCBI WGS metagenome assembly QMCD01 (sample SAMN01991225, study PRJNA193472) | Termite gut metagenome, whole genome shotgun sequencing project. | isolation source: worker | host: Macrotermes natalensis | reverse complement strand
TTTTATATGTTATTAATAATATTTAATTAATTTTTTGTGCAGATATACAAAGTTATATTGCTTCGTAATTAAGTATTGACATGCTACGTATTTACGATTATAATATAAATAAAACAATAGATGCAAAATACAAATTTATAACCGAGGTAATTATAATGAAAAGTATAATTGAGGAGCTTTATGAAAAATGCTATTCCCCTGTTGAAAAATTACTGGAAACATCACCTGAATACCGTGAATTATTAAACGAACTGGATGAAAACGAAGCAAAACTGTTTAAGTTTTTTGAGAAAAACGAATTTCATGAACAGAACGCCGTTTTCAATAAGGTTATAGACTCCCAGACTGCCTCAGCGGTGATTATCGCAAAGGAAAGGTTTATCGCCGGCTTTAAAATGGGAGCGGGGGCGGCAAAGGAAATCCTGAACGTTTCCGCGGAATAAGCTCCGTTTACTGCCCCCGCCCCTGTATGCTCTATATCTGAACTGAATAGTTAGGGGCTTCCTTTGTTATGTAAATATCATGGGGATGAGATTCCTTAAGCCCGGCGCCGGTAATTTTCATGAACTTAGCCTTGCTGTGAAGCTCGGCAATTGAAGAACAGCCGGTATAACCCATACCCGAGCGGATACCCCCGACAAGCTGATAAACCGTTTCGGAAAGGGCTCCCTTATAAGGCACCCTGCCTTCGACTCCTTCAGGGACGAGCTTTTTGGAATCTTCCTGGAAATACCTGTCCTTTGAGCCGCTGGACATTGCCCCGAGAGAACCCATTCCGCGGTAGACCTTAAACTGCCTGCCCTGATAAATCTCGCTGTCGCCGGGGGATTCCTCGCATCCGGCAAGAAGTGAACCCAGCATAACGGAATTTGCTCCCGCGGCAAGGGCTTTCACAATATCGCCGGAATATTTGATTCCGCCGTCGGCAATAACGGGAATATTATATTTAACGGCTATACATGCAACGTCGTAAACTGCGGTAATCTGCGGAACCCCTATGCCCGCGACTACGCGCGTCGTACATATGGAACCGGGACCTATACCTACCTTCAGGCAGTCCGCGCCCGCATTTATAAGGGCTTCGGCGGCTTCGGCGGTTGCGATATTCCCGGCAATCACGGGAATATCAGGATATGCTTCCTTAATTTCACGGACTGCGTTAATAATATTAATGTTATGACCGTGCGCCGAATCGAGAACGAGAACGTCAGCCTGGGCGTCAACCAAAGCCTTGGTGCGTTCCATCATGTTTGCGGCAACCCCTATTGCAGCTCCGCAAAGAAGCCTGCCGCCGCCGTCCCGTGCGGAGTTCGGGTACTGCACAGCTTTTTCAATATCCTTAATGGTTATAAGTCCCTTTAAAATTCCGCTGTCGTCAACAATGGGGAGCTTTTCGATTTTATGCCTCATGAGGATTTGCTGAGCCGCCGCAAGGTCTGTGCCGACAGGGGCAGTAACGAGATTATCCTTTGTCATAACCTCGCCTATCGGTAAGCTGAAGTCCGTCAGGAACCTTAAATCGCGGTTTGTCAGTATTCCCACCAGTCTGCCCTGGGAGTCAACAACGGGTACGCCTGAAATCTTATACTTGCCCATAAGCTCGTTAGCCTCGGCGACAAGCCGGTCGGCGGTCAGCGAAAAAGGATTGACGATAACGCCGTTTTCGGAGCGCTTTACCTTATCGACCTCCTCAGCCTGCTTTTCAACCGGCATATTCTTATGGATAATCCCTATTCCGCCCTCCCGCGCAATGGCAATAGCCATATTCGCTTCGGTGACGGTATCCATTGCGGAGGTAATAATCGGTGTATTAAGCATTATGTTACCCGCAAGCCTTGTGCTGAGATTCACCATGTTCGGAGTACAGTCTGATTCCGCCGGAATTAAAAGCACGTCGTCGAATGTAAGGCCCTCTTTTACGAATTTACTGCCGGTATTCGTTTCAAGCATATTCAATCCTCCATGTTTTTTAATATTTCATATATTTTACTACTTCCCGTACTGTTAGTCAAGTGTAAATTATTAATATGCTTATAGAATTTAAGAGGATTTTATAAGTGTTTTTTGTACAACAATTTTTACCAGTTATTTATATCGTAATTTTATACTGCGGTATACTTATTTTTAAACCGAGGCGTTAATCAGTTCCGCAAATTGTTTTATTTTTTCTTTTAAGTTATCTGTAATTTCAGACTTCCTTTCAATTCCGCAGAAATAAATACTGTAATTATCTTCGGTATAAATATCAAGGTGTCCGTAAAAATGATTTATGCTTTCTATAATATGCAGGCACTCGCCCGGATTCTGACCCGTCCTGAGAGCGATGGCGAATCCCTTTTTACCTTCCGGTAAGCATGCTCGGGGAAAATGCGTATTGCAAAAAGGGGTAAAGCGGTCAATAAAAACCTTTAGCTGCCCTGTTATATCCGCCCAGTATGACGGAGAAATAATCACAAAAGCGTCGGCTTTCTCCATTTCGTTTATAATACCGGCTAAATCATCCTTAAGGCAGCATTCTAAAGTCTGATAACAGGATGTGCAGCCTGTGCAGTACATAATATTATAATCGCTTAAATTTATTGTTTTGCATACAAATTTTGTTTTATCGGTATTTTCAGTCAGCACGGAAAATATTTTATCGGTCGCCCCGTTTCTGTAAGGGCTTGCGTTGATAAAAAGAATATTTTTCATTTAACCTCCGGCTTGTAATTCTCCTGTGCTCAAACGATTATACAGACTGCCGTCACGCAAAAGGATTTTCCGTTTTATAGGGTATGTTTTCCGGTTGGTTATATGAGATTTCCTCAGCTCCGATATAGCGGAATATGCTGTGTATTGCCTTTCCGGCATGATTGAACGCAACCGCCCCGTGGTGGGGGTATCTGCCCTCAATTAAGACATGGCGGTAAAAACGTCCCATTTCCTTTACAGCGAATATGCCGGCGGCTCCGAACGAACGGGTCGCAACAGGCAGAACCTCGCCTTCGGCAATATAAGCCGTAAGCCTTGCGTCGGCGGTACTCTGAAGCCGGAAGAAGGTAATGTCGCTTTCCGTTATATCTCCCTCAAGCGTACCCCTTGTAATATCGGGCTCCTTATCGGGTTCAAGACCCCTGTGCATAATAAGCTGATATTTCATTGTGCGTGACCTTAGCTTTCCGGCAGGGGTGTTTCCGCAGTGGAAGCCCATGAAAACATCGGTTGACGAATAACTGTATTGACCCTTTATATCATTGTTGTAAATGTCGTAAGGAACCGTATTGTTGATGTCAAGCAGCGTGCAGACGTCGCCTGAAGCGCACTGACCTATGTATTCGCTTAATGCTCCGTATATGTCAACCTCGCAGGCAACGGGGATGCCGCGCGAGGCAAGGCGGCTGTTCACATAGCAGGGGACGAAGCCGAACTGAGTCTGGAACGAGGGCCAGCATTTATTGGCGAAAGCGATATATTTGCGGGAACCCTTATGCTCCTCCGCCCAGTCAAGGAGGGTTATTTCATACTGAGCAAGCTTTGGCAGTATTCCCGGCATTTTATTGCCGTCACCAAGTTCTTTTTCCATATCCTCAACAATGCCGGCTATTCTTTCGTCGCCCGAATGGGCGTTGTATGCGGCAAAAAGGTCAAGCTCGGAATTTTCCTCAATTTCAGCGCCTATATTGTAGAGCTGTTTGATGGGTGCGTTGCAGGCAAGGAAATCCTGCGGACGGGGACCGAATGATATTATTTTAAGGCTGTTAAGTCCGAGTATGGCTCGTGCCACAGGAATAAAATCCCTTATCATTCCGGCTGCCTCGTGGGCAGTCCCCACGGGGTATTCGGGGATGTAAGCCTTAATGTTCCTTAGTCCCAGATTGTAGCTTGCGTTGAGCATACCGCAGTAGGCGTCGCCGCGCCCGTCAATAAGGGTACCCTGCGACTCCTCGGCGGCGGCGGCAAACATGACCGGCGAACCGAATTCCTTTGCCAGCAGAACCTCGGAGGTTTCGGGACCGAAATTGCCCAGATAAACGACAAGGGCGTTCACACCGTTTGCTTTGACGTCTTCAAGGGCTTTCTTCATATGTATTTCGCTTTCAACCGTCACGGGGCATTCATAAATATCAATCCCCGTTTCTTTCAGCGCGGAAACGACATTGCCGCGTCTCCTTGCGGAAAGCTCCATGGGAAAGCAGTCCCTGCTGACGGCGACGATGCCAAGCTTTACTTCCGGAATATTAATCATATTTAGCGGCTCCTTTGTAGTAATTAGAGAATAGCGGTTTGCAGTGAACGACGCCCTCGGAGTTCCCTACAAATTGTTCCAAAAACCTGACGGCTGACCACTGACAACCGACCGCTTGCAAAGGGAATTATAAGCAATTTCGCTTAAGTTGTTGATATTGATGAGGAGTAAGGAGTAAGAAATAAGGGATTGCGAAGCCAGCGGGACTAGTATGTCGTAACATCTAAATGTTTATATATTATAATTAAAATCATACCGCCGCAGGCGGTATACCACCATTGTTAATTGTTAATTTTTAATTGTTAATTGTTAATTGGTATTAACTACTCCAAGGCAACCTCACCCTTGCTTACCGGGTCCTTGACCGCTTTTTCGATTATTTCAATCGAATAATCGGTTACGTAATAATCCTCTGTATCCTCAACGGTCATAAATGTTTCAATCATGGTAAAAACGACATTATAGCTGGGAAGGTCATATTTCATGGTACGTTCGAGCGTCATGTCGATGCCTTCCGTACCGAGCTGGCTGTCAACCCCCGTCGCTTTGTGCAAATCCCTGAGCATGACCGCCTTGTCATTGTAGTATTTGTTTCCGGTCTCACGGTCAATGATGCAGTGAACCTCCTGGGAATATGAATTAAGGTAAACCTCGGGGTCTCCGCTTACCTCCCGGAATTTATATGTCATAATCGGGTTCTCGACATAATAGAACTGATGACCCTCGGAAATCAGCGATTTAACCTCCATAAGGTCGATATCATCGTCAACAGCCCAGATTTCCAGGTCGTTTTCATAATAAAGCTGAATGCCCTCCCTTTGCATGCTTACGATTCTCGTAAGAGGCATACCAAGCTTTACCCTGGTAAAAATCCCGTTATAAGAGGTGTCGGAAACAACCTCCGGCGTATCCTCATTACATCCGGCAGCCAGAACAAGCAAAGCAAAAGTCAGAAATAACATTACAGAATTTAAGAATATCCTTTTTTTAGTAATCATAACCGCACTCAATCAGGCAGAATAAACAACCTGCATGCCTTTCATAATCAATAATATATGAATGCTCCACGCGAAGCAGAAAACAAAGCACTACCTTGTAACAGCTAAAAGTTTATAAATAATAATTAAAATCATACCGCCGCAGGCGGTATACGACATTGTTAATTGTTAATTGGTAGTACAGGGACAGTAAAAACAGCTCCTTAGTTATTATAATAATATAGATTTAAACAAAAGTCAATTATTTATTATTAATTTCTATTGAAAGTTTTTGAATAATCTGCTATAATATGTGTTGATATTGATTTTAATAAAGGAAAGGTGCCTGAAAATGCCCGCTAACTTTCATATTCCGGATTTATTTAAGCATTTGAAGCTTAATATAACCCTTATCGACTGTATTAAGCTTCATCCCGAGTGGTTCCGCGACGGAGTAAAAATCGCTTCCGTTTACGGTTCCTTCCCGGACTGTATCTGGAACGGCGGAAGAACAACATTCGGCAAATGCAGCAATGAAGCAATAAAATTTATTATAGAACAGTATAACAGCAGGGGAGTTCCGCTCAGGTTCACATTCACAAATCTGCTTATAACCGAAAAACATCTGGGTCACCCTATGAGCAACCAGATTATGAGGATGGCGAATAACGGCTTTAACGAGGTTATAGTTGTTGTTCCCGTATTGGAAAAATACATACGCGAGAATTATCCTGAATATAAAATAACATCCTCGACCTGCAAGCAGATCGAGGATATGGAAGCTTTGAGGGAAGAGCTTGAAAAGGATTATGCGCTCGTTGTTCTTGATTACAACTGGAACGGCGATTACGAAAAGCTTGAGCAGATTCCGCATAAGGAAAAATGCGAAATTCTGATTAATGCCTGCTGCACGCCTAACTGCAGGCGAAGGGGAGAGCATTACCGCTCTATCAGTCAGGATACTCTTGATTATGACGAGCATATAAAGAACCCTATCAGGAATACGAAGCCGTTCAAAGGATGCGACTTCGAATGCCAGTATATGAACGGGCTTATGTATGACCGGCTGGGATATAAAACCTTTATCACCGAAGAGGATTTATATGACAAATATGTTCCGATGGGGTTCAGCCAGTTTAAAATCGAGGGACGCAACGTAAACGACATCGACGTCCTCGAAAGCTACGTATATTATATGACAAAACCTGAATGCCGTGATAAGGCAAGGCTTCACCTTCTGAAAGTCCTTACTAATGAAATCAGTTATTTTGATTAAAAAGATAGGGCATGTCCGACAATCATCAATATGCATATAAATAGTGATTTTTACCCCGTACTGCGTTAAAAAATCTTGAAAACCGCCAAGGTTTCCTGCGATTTTTTGCCTTGTTCAGTGCAAAAATCACTTGTTTCTATACACATTGCTAATTGTCGGACACACCCTGACCGGAGGAAAAAACTTGTTCGGATACGTCAAACCGTTTAAACCTAATTTAAGAATATGCGAATATGATACATACCGGGCTGTTTACTGCGGATTATGCAAGGTTTTAGGCAGGGAGTACGGTTTTGCGGCAAGGATGACGCTGAGCTATGATTTTGCTTTTTTGGGGCTTTTTGAATTTGCTCTGAACGATAAGGAATTCAAAACCGTAAATCAAAGATGCCTGGCGCATCCCCTGAAAAAAACACCCTGCCTGACAAGCCTTGAGGGACTTGATTTTACTGCAGCCGCCGCTGTGATTCTTACGTACCATAAGCTTAAGGACGACATATCGGATAAAGGATTTATGAAAAGAAACGCGGCGAGGCTGATAATATGCGGTTTAAAACGCGGCTATAAAAAAGCCGCGAAAAAGCTGCCTGAGCTGGCAGGCTATATTACAGAACGCCTGAACGAACAAACCGCTCTTGAAAAAGAAAAATGCAAATCCATAGACAGGGCGTCCGAACCGACAGCAAAAATCCTCGGCGAAATTATGACATACCTTTCCGATGACGCAGAGCGTAAAAATACGCTTAACAGGATAGGTTATCTGCTGGGAAGATATATTTATATAGCCGACGCTTTTGACGACGTATTTGACGATTTTAAAAAATCAGGGTTTAATCCGCTGATTATTGGAAATCCTGTAATTAACAGCCTGGAATATGACGAAGTGCAGAAAAGAACGGAAACGAGCGTTAATTTCACTCTGGGCGCGCTTGCCGACGCCTATGTAGGTCTTGAATTTGAACGTTTTAAGCCTGTTCTTGACAATATTATATATCTGGGGCTGAAAAGAGGTTTTTATGAATTGAGCGAAAAAAGAAAAACAAAGCTTGAAGAAGATAATGCTTAGTATACTCCTCCCTTGAAACCAATGGCAACAACTTAAGAGATTTTACTTTACAATAAGATTCCAGATTCCAGACTCCAGTTACCAGAAATCTGACCACTGACCACTGCTCACTGTCCACTTATGATTAGAAAGTTATTCGTTTTTTGCTTAAGTTGTTGACATTGCCCTTGAAACAGCTGAAAGTTTATGTGCAATAAATTAAAATCATACCGCCATTGTTAATTGGAATATCGGTTTTGAATATGCCTGCCTTAAGGCGGCGGATTGGAGCTTAACATGATGAACGACCCGTACGGTGTTTTGGGAATATCGCAGAACGCTTCCGACGAGGATGTGAAAACGGCATATAAAAGCCTTGTTATGCAGTATATGAACAGCGAGCGCAAGCTGGCTGAGCTTAATGCCGCATATGACGCAATAATGAATTTACGCAGAGGAAGCACGGGCGGTGATAATTTCCATGAAGTAAGGGTGCTTATCAATCAGGGGAATTATGCGAAAGCCGAGGAGCTTCTTATTAATCAGGACAGCTCCCGCGCGGAATGGAACTTCCTTATGGGGACGATATGCTATGCAAAGGGCTGGCTTAACGATTCATACAGGTATTTTAAAACTGCCGCTGAAACCGAACCGGGCAACGCCGAATACAATTCCGCGCTGAAACGGATGGATATGAATAAAAACGGCTATATGAACGGAGGAAATCCGGGGTATAATACTTCTGACAGGAATTCCCCTGCTTGCGGCGGGGGCTGCAGCACCTGCGATTTTTGTCAGGGGCTTATCTGTATGGACTGCTGCTGCGAATGCATGGGCGGGGACTGTATATCATGCTGCTAGTACCAATTAACAATTAAAAATTAACAATTAACAATGAAGGAATACCGTCTTCGGCGGTATGATTTTTTATTATTATTTTATTACTTTAAACGCTGTTATGAGGTAATCGGGAATTATCCGAAACTCATCGGCAATTCTGTTAAAATTATTATGGGATAATTCCTGACTGGGAGGAAATAAAAATACTGTGAAAAAAGTCAGTTATAAGGTTGCCTTAGGCGGAGTTGTGGCTTCACTTTGTTTGCTTTTAATGTTTCTGACGGCGGTTTTTCCGGTTCTGTCCATGACCCTTCCCGTTTTTTCGGGAATGCTTATTGCCGTCGTCGCCATTGAAATAAGCGTGCCGTGGGGGTTTGTGACATATGCGGCGGTTGCGGTTCTTTCCGTATTTGTGACTCCCGACAAGGAAGCGGCTGTGTTTTTCATTCTGTTTTTCGGGTATTATCCTGTTTTAAAGGCTTTGCTTGAAAGGCGCAGAATCAAATGGCTTCAGATTTTAATTAAACTGGTGATTTTTAATATTTCCATTATCTGCATATATTATTTTATAATTAATTTCTTAGGCACCGTTGATTTTTTTGAGGAATTCGGGTTTTTCAATGATTACCTTGTCGCCGGGATGCTTGTATTTGCGAATCTCGTTTTCTTGCTGTATGATTATACGCTAACGCTGACAATATCATTGTATATGAAATGGTTCCGTCCGACATTTCTGCGAAAAATCAAATAGCTATCGGTTGAATCATTGCATGTTTTTACTGTGTTATCATTTTCAGCTTGCGTTCAACATAAAATTTTAATAAAACGAACAGAGCAATGTCAACAGCTTAAGCAAAAAACAAATAGCTTTCTAATCATAAGCGGTCAGTGAGCAGCGGTCAGCGGTCAGATTTCTGGTAACTGGCGTCTGGAATCTGGAATCTTATTGTAAAGTAAAATCTCTTAAGTTGTTGCCATTGACAAAACAGAGAGGACTTTTTAAGTGAAATACATAACCATAGTGTTATTGATGTCGGTTTCAGCATTTTTCTCGGCGGCAGAAATGGCGTTTGCGTCAGTGAATAAAATAAGGCTTAAGCATCTTGCCGCCAACGGCAGCAAGGGCGCGGCAAGAGCTTTGAAAATAAGTGAAAAATATACGAAAGCCATAACCGTCATTTTAGTCGGAAATAATATTGTTAATATTTTAGCCGCTTCGCTCGGAACCGTTATATTTACGGACATAATGGGCGATACGGGCGTTGCCGTTTCTACTGTCGTCATAACCCTGCTCGTATTGATTTTCGGTGAAATAACGCCCAAGGCATATGCAAAGCAGAATGCCGAAAAGGTTACTATTGTCACCGGGGGGCTTTTGAATTTCTTTATTCTGATTTTAACGCCTGTCGCGGCAGTATTTATATTTATACAGAACGGTGTTTTACGGCTTTTTAAATCCGACGGCAAATCCCCCAGCGTTACCGAAGACGAGCTTAAGTATATAATAGATGAGATTGAAGACGAGGGAGTGCTTGAGGAAAAAGAAAGCGACCTTGTAAGAAGCGCGCTGGAATTTGACGAAACCAGCATCGAGCAGATTTTAGTTCCCAGGGTTAAGGTGACGGCTGTTGAAAAGGGTGACAGCATTGAAAAAATAATGCGCATTTTTATTGAGCAAAGATATTCAAGGCTGCCCGTATATGATAAGTCGATTGACAATATTATAGGAATCCTGCATGAAAAAGACTTTTTTTCATTAGTTACGCAGTCGGAGCAGCAGCCGGCTTCAATTGAAAGCATAATACAGAAAGCTATTTATGTTTCGGAAATCAAATTAATTTCTGAGGTACTGTATGAAATGCAGCGGACAAAAATCCATATGGCAATCGTAAAGGACCAGTACGGCGGCACAAGCGGCATTGTTACCCTTGAGGATATCATAGAGGAGCTTGTGGGCGAGATTTACGATGAAAACGACGAAATCATACCTTCAATAATAAAGCTGGGCGATAATGTCTATGAAATTAAGGGAGAATTAAACCTTGATGATTTTGCAGAGGCTATAGGGCTGACCGAAGATTTTATTGAAAGCGACAGCATTACGGTCAGCGGATTTGTGCTGGAGCTTTTCGGATGCATACCGGAAATTAATGACACCATAGAAAAAGATATATTTAAGATTACAATCCTGGAGGCTGACGAGCAGCATGTGGGGAAAATCGGATTAGTCGTAAAACCGGAAGCGGACAAAAGCCCTAAAACCGAAGCGGAATAAAAATATATAATGCGTACTGAACAATTACACATTTTGTGTAATTGTTCCCAGAAACAGACAAGTCTGTTTCTGGATGCGAAAAAGCAGTGCTTTTTCGCAATACTC
>QMCD01002296.1_pt1 | contig 10744 bp, 9 predicted proteins | sample 1821841 | NCBI WGS metagenome assembly QMCD01 (sample SAMN01991225, study PRJNA193472) | Termite gut metagenome, whole genome shotgun sequencing project. | isolation source: worker | host: Macrotermes natalensis | reverse complement strand
ACAGTTAGTAGTCATCAGTCAACAACTTGTATCTCGTGTCTTGTTTACTCGTATCTCATACAACTTTCAACTTACTGCTTGTTAAAAGGTAACAAAGGTAACACATATTTCAGCTATTAGCTGATAGCTTATGTACAAAACCTGACAAACCTGACGACTTTTCACACAATGTTTATTGTCACTTTTTCTTATAAAAACTCCGTAGACTCCTTTTTGGCTCCGCCGACCGTTGGTTCTCCGTGGTTAAAAATTTCTCGCAAAGACTCTAAGACGCAAAAAAGTAACAAAGGTAACACATGTTTCAGCTTTTAGCTAATAGCTATTAGCCGTTAGCCCAAGCTATCGCATAAGTGGCTTTACAGTTAGTAGTCATCAGTTAACAACTTGTATCTCGTGTCTTGTCTACTCGTATCTCATATAACTTTCAACTTATTACTTAAAACTTACTACTTATTCCAATATTTCAAAGAGCTATCAGCTAACAGCTAAAGGCTACCGGCTCTTACTCTATAGATAAAACTTCTCTGCTTTTATAAGCTTTATAGATAGTTTTTTATAATTTTGCAAACTTAATAATGAAAATAATAAATAATTAATATAATGAAGATTGAAGCCAGGTTGCAGGAAAACGTAATAAAGGGAATTGAAACCCTATACGGACAGACGATATCGTCCGGGCAGGCCTCATTACAAAAGACGAAAAAAGAATTTGAAGGTCATCTTACCCTTGTCGTTTTCCCTTTTGTGAAAATGTCAAAGAAAGGACCTGAGCAAACCGCGCAGGAAATAGGGGAGTGGCTTGTTGCAAATACTTCTGAAGTAGAAAGCTTTAATGTGATTAAGGGCTTTCTGAACCTGACTATATCAGGAGCTTGTTGGTTACAGGAGCTTAATTCTGTACATTCTGTTGCGAATTACGGGATTCAAGAGATTAAAGCAGACGCCCCGTTGGTTATGGTAGAATATTCTTCACCAAATACCAATAAACCATTGCACTTGGGTCATGTGCGCAACAATCTGCTTGGCTTTGCTTTATCCGAAGTGTTAAAAGCAAATGGTAAAAGAGTATTAAAAACCAATATAGTAAACGACCGTGGTATTCATATCTGCAAATCCATGTTGGCCTGGCAGAAATGGGGAAATGGAGAGACACCCGAATCGAGCGGTAAGAAAGGAGATCATTTGGTCGGTGACTATTATGTATTGTTCGACAGGCATTATAAAGCCGAGCTGGCAGAATTGCAAGAAGGTGGCTTGCCGAAAGAAGAAGCGGAAGCCCAGTCCAAGCTGATGGGCGAAGCTCGCGAAATGCTTCGCAAGTGGGAAGCCGGAGACACCGATACGGTTTACTTATGGAAAATGATGAATTCATGGGTATATGCTGGTTTTGATGAAACATATAAGAAACTGGGAGTAGACTTTAATGAAATATATTACGAATCGGAAACTTATCTGGATGGGAAAGAAACGGTTTTGGATGGATTGAAAAGAGGTGTTTTCTACCAGAAAGAAGATGGTTCGGTATGGGCTGATCTTACTGCCGACGGGCTGGATCATAAATTGCTTCTGCGTAGCGATGGCACTTCCGTTTATATGACACAGGATATAGGTACTGCACAACAACGATTCAAAGCTCATAAAGACCTGAGTGAAATGATCTATGTGGTCGGCAACGAGCAGAATTATCATTTTCAGGTACTTTCCATCGTTTTGGATAAGCTGGGCTACGAATTTGGTAAGGGACTTGTACATTTCTCGTATGGTATGGTGGAACTTCCCGAAGGTAAGATGAAATCGCGTGAAGGCACGGTTGTGGATGCCGACGACCTTGTCGAAGAAATGATATCTACAGCCAAAGTAACTTCCGAAGAGTTGGGTAAGCTGGATGGTGCTACAGAAGACGAGGCAAACAATATTGCACGTATCGTAGGAATGGGAGCATTGAAATATTTTATTCTGAAGGTAGATCCTAAAAAGAATATGACCTTCAACCCGAAAGAATCTATTGATTTTAACGGAAATACAGGGCCGTTTATACAATATACTTATGCTCGTATCCAATCGGTGATCCGTAAGGCCGGTGACCAGGGATTATCTATTCCGCTATCTTTACCTACCGATATTATACTCACACCAAAAGAAGAAAGCCTTATACAACTCGCGGCCGAATACGCTGCTGTTGTAAAACAGGCAGGAGATGAATATAATCCTGCATTAATCGCTAATTATATATATGAATTAGTAAAAGAATATAATCAGTTCTATCATGATTATACAATACTGAAAGAGGAAAATGCTGCATTAAGAGATTTCCGTCTGGTACTTTCGCAGGAAGTCGGTAAAATTGTAAAAAGCGGTATGTCCCTGTTAGGTATTGAAGTTCCCGACCGGATGTAATACTCTATTCAGAAATAGGATCAGAATCTCCTTCGAGAGGTTCTTCCTCTATCCCAAGTTGTTCATTCAGCTTGGGAATATTTTTTAACCTCGTTTCCAGTTCTGCTTTATAAAGGGCTACCTGGATGGCCAGTTCCGAGCGGCTCTTCTCCGGTAGCATCTCAAAAGCAGAGTTTATCCATTTCACGGCATTTTCTACATCATCGAGGCATTCATTTGCTAAAGCTATATTAGATGCCAGTCGTATTTTTTTTGTGGGTTTACTTTCTTCATAGAGACTTCCCCAGATATCAGCAGCTTCGAGCCACTTTCCCTGTTCCACATATTTTGCAGCCTGTTTCATCTCCGAAGAGTTATCCGAATAATACCAGCGCTGGCTTGTCTTCCACGAAGGTATAAAGTTGCTGGTTATTTTATCCGCACCCACTACCGACATTTCGGTAACAAGGCTGTTGATTTCGTCTACATTGTTCTTTATCCTGCTCCAATCAGTCGCTTCCTGCCTGAAAAGACTATCTACAAGCCCGATCGGGGCGCCATATTGGGAACCATCTTTGGCGTACGCTCTCATTATAACTCCCAACTTTGTACCGAGAATACTGTAATTACTGAAATATGCTGTGTTTTCTGTTTCCAGTTGGGCGGAAATCGCAAATAGATTGAGAGACAACAATGCATCGGCATCTTTCTCGTGACAAATGGTTTGGACTTTTCTTGCCGGCAGCAGTGTTATATCATTGTTCGATCCATTGTATGTTTTATAAGGGTATAATTCTACTTTGTTAAAGTATTTTTCCTCATTCATAAATTTAGTCAGCGAATTCATAAATATGGTGCGGGCACTATCCATTGATAAAATCGACGGACCATTATTGGAGGGGGCGGTTTCTTCATCATTGTCTAACGTCGGGCTGTTGTCTACAATAACTACATTCGTAACTTCCGGAGGGAAAGATATAAATGCGGGTTGCCGTATATCTATCGATATAATATTGGTTGTGGTACACGAACTCAATATATATATGAATATAATGGAGGATAATACCTGCTTCATAATACGTTTCATTTGATGCTAACTCTTTATTTTCAATTTCATCGCGACAGGGCATAAATGCCGGAAAATAACAAATGGCTCTGCGACCCTAAATGTACAAAATAAGCATTATATTTGTAATATAAGTAAAAGAGAATATTTAGTGCTACTTTATTTAGTCATAACTAACTATTGCTGTTTCAGATACGAAAGCAATAAATGGGTATATGATCTTAATTATAAAAATAAATGAATGAACTTTCCGCAAACGAAGTTTTCAGGCTGGCTGCCGATATTGTGAGCAACACTTCACAAAGTGTATTCCTTACAGGAAAAGCCGGAACAGGTAAAACTACATTCCTTCATTATATACGGCAAAATGTAGATAAGAATGTCGTTGTGGCTGCCCCTACGGGTGTTGCCGCCATCAATGCCGGAGGAGTGACATTGCATTCCCTGCTTCAATTGCCATTCGAACCTTTTATTCCCAACTTTGAAGGAAAGAAGAAACTGGACTATCATTTCAAGCTGCGCAAGTCTAAAATAGAAATGCTGCGTGAACTCGATCTGCTGATTATAGACGAGGTGAGTATGTTGCGCGCCGATATGCTCGATGCTATCGATTATATGTTGCGCCGCTATAGGAACAGCCAGCAGGCCTTTGGCGGGGTACAGATACTTTTTATCGGGGATATGTTCCAGTTGCCGCCTGTCGTGCAAACTTCGGAATGGGAGTTGCTGAAACATCATTATCCGTCCCCTTTCTTTTTCCATGCGCAGGTACTGGCCGATTACACGCCTCTTTATATAGAACTGAAAACGATATACAGGCAGCAGGACCAGCAATTTATCGATATACTCAACCGTATCCGTAACAATTGCGCCACATCTCAGGATTTACAGGTGCTCAACCAGCGGTATAATCCCGCATTCAAACTGCCCGAAGAAAACCGCTATATTGTTCTTTGCACACACAATTATAAAGCCGACCGTATCAATAGTGAAGAGTTATCACGGTTAGCCGGTAAAGAATATAAATTCAACGGGGAAGTAAAAGGAGATTTCTCCGAAAATTCCCTCCCGACAGAAGCTAATCTGACGCTCAAAGAAGGGGCGCAGGTTATGTTTGTGAAAAATGACGCAGGAGAGAAACGCAGGTATTATAACGGAAAACTGGCTACGATTTGCCTCTTGACAGAAGATAAGATACAGGTACGCTTCGAAAACGGAGACGAAATGGAACTCGAAAGCGAAACATGGCGTAATGTCCGTTACAAGCTGAATGAGGAGTCAGGGGAAATAGAAGAGGAGGAGCTGGGTTCATTCACCCAGTACCCGATACGCCTTGCATGGGCAATCACCATTCACAAAAGCCAGGGGCTTACCTTCGACCGGGTGGTGATAGATGCAGGACAGGCTTTTGCCGCAGGCCAGGTATATGTGGCGCTTAGCCGTTGCACCTCTCTGGAGGGGATTGTTTTGTTTTCGCGTATCTCTGCGCAGAGCATAAGCACCGACCGTTTTGCCTTGGAGTTTGCTGATAAAGAGCAAAGCCCGGAATATCTCCGTCAGATATTGATTCAGGAAAAGCCCCGCTATTGTGCCGAACAGGTAAAGAAATACTTTGACTGGACACCATTTATACGCAGCCTGCATTCTTTGTACGACCTTGCCACGGAAAAGAAAATACCGAAACAGGAAGAAACGCAGGCGATGATTGCCCGGTTGTGCAGCAGGGCTGTGGAGCAACAGGAGATAGCCCTGAATTTCACGAGGGAACTGAACCGTATATTATCAACTCCAGATCCTGATATTGACCATCTGCGGGAGCGTGTGCAGAAAGGAATCCTGTATTTTCATAAAGATGTACAGCAATATATAATACTGCCTGTGGAAGAGCATCTGAACAGTCTTAAAAACGCATCGAAAGTAAAGCAATATCTGAAGAAAGCAAAAGAGATACATGCAGCGTTACTTCGTTTGCTTGAACGCCTGGAGTTTGTCCGCTATGGTGACATCAATCTTACTGAAGGATTGTCTTTTAATAAGATAGCGTCGCCTAAGGAAGAAATTACTGAAACAAAACCGGAGAAAAAGGAGCGGCCACAGAAAGGTGATTCGCAACGTCTGACCTTATCCCTCTTCAATGACGGAAAGTCGGTGAAAGAGATTTCCAAGGAACGTAATCTGGCTGTGACGACTATCGAAGGTCATCTGGCGGGTTTTGTCCTTACAGGAGAGCTAGCCGTTAGCCGTTTGGTCGATGAAAGCAGGATGGAATATATGCTTCCGGTATTGAGAGAGATTGCGCCTCAGACTCCTTTGACCGAGATAAAGGAGAGATTGCCCAAAGAGTGTTCTTATCTCGATATTAAGGCGGTGATGAATTATATTAGGTATAATAGGGGAGGTGAGGGCTAATACTTTGTGCAGGTTTGTAGCATGTGTGTTGCGTAGGAAACCTTTGCACAAAGAGCAATATTTATTACACTTATTAATTGGTATTATATGAGAACATTATTGATCTGTATTCTTTTGCCTTGCTGTGTAATATTAGGGATAATTCCGTGTAAATCCCAATCTTACGTGAAAGTTCCCAGATACATGGATATGGATGTTTCTAAAACTTTGATTGATAGTCTACAAAGGAGTGGAACAACTAATTTTATCATTTATCAAACAATAAATAAAGATTCATTAAACCTGAAACAACGGAATAGTAGTAAAACCTCTAATATGGTTACTTATATTTTCTGGAGTGAAAAGAGTATTACAAAAATAATATTAATAACAGATAATTGTTTATTGCAGAATTGTATAAAAGAATCTAAAATCTTTTCTTTTCGAGATCTTAATAGATTATGGTTAAGAAGGATGAGGATATTTATAAAATAGTGCCGGATTATGCTGAACCTTATGATAAAGATATTGTCATATTTATAACGCCTGATTTTTATCGTTTTTTCGAAATAGGAAGAAATACCTTTTATCGATTGAACAGAGACAGAAATAAATACCGCAACGAATTTATTTCTTTGTTAGAAGAATTGATTATTCATCCAAATATGGAATGGGAAAAAATATCGAGCTACAATAGAGATTTTTAAGGTGCACTATTCATGAAATAAATTCATTTTATACAAACTTTAATAGTTGGAAGTATCTTTTGCCTTTTTGAATATTGTTGAAGCAGCTTCATTATTGTTTTACTATTATTATTTAATCCGAAATCGAACTCAATACGTACTACAGAGCCATTATTGTTTATATGTTGTTCATTTATATAATAAAAATTGATAGCTTTATTCTCTTGTTGTTTATTCCCCTCTAGATACAACTCATTAAAAAAAATGTTTAGGTTTTCCATTTCTTTTTTGTTTAGGCCTCTCTGAAAATAAAATTCGATAGAAATATCAGGAAAAGAATAATGATAAAATTCAATATCAAAACTATATCCTGTTTTATCTTTTTTGTCAATCCTACGGGGACGGGTATAAGATAGTACATCATCTAAGGGGAAATCAATATTCCAATCTATTACAACAGGAATGTTTGTTATATCTTGTCTGTGGAGTTCCTCTAAATCATTAAAAGTGTCAGAATACCAATATATCCAAGCAGGTAAACCCATAGATGTTGGCGTTATTATATCTATCTGCGCATACATTTTGTTATTAATAACTTGTTTGTATAAATTATTCATTCCAATTATTAACTGGAAATTATATTTTTCAAACTGTTTAAGCCCTGTTTTAATCGCTATTTTTTCAAAGAGTTGCTTACTTATTTCTCGTCTGAAAGTAGTATGCAAATCACTTGCATATTCATCAAAGAACATTGTCCAATCATAACTTTCCATTGCTATTAAAATAAATAAAAATTGCATACAAATATAACGAATATATCCTATGATAAAGGCATATTCTCTGACCTTCCCCCGTTGGTGTGGACTTGCAGAACTAAAAAAACTATCTATAAAGTTTATAAAAGCTGGGAAGTTTTATCTATAGAGTAAGAGCCGGTAGCCTTTAGCTGTTAGCTGATAGCTCTTTGAAATATTGAAATAAGTAGTAAGTTTTAAGTAATAAGTTGAAAAAGTGTAACCTTTGTTACTTTCTGGGGAACTGTTACCTTTTGCGTCTTAGAGTCTTTGCGAGAAATTTTTAACCACGGAGAACCAACGTTCGGCGGAGCCAAAAAGGAGTCCACGTAGTTTTTAGAAGAAAAAATGACAATAAAAATTGAGTGAAAAGTCGTCAGGTTTGTCAGGTTTTGTGCGTAAGCTATCGGCTAACAGCTATCAGCTAAAAATGTGTTACCTTTGTTGCTTTTTAACTATATATAGTTAACGAATATAAAAATTAGAGGTAAAAAATACTGGAAAAACTGTCAGATGTGTCAGGTTTTAACATTGTATGGTTAATAAATGCAAATGTGGAGATGAGTTAGAATTTGCGTCTTTGCGTGAGAATACTATTCACTGTTTACTGTAAAAAGTCCAATAAAAATAATCTTTTCAAACCTTATTCTTAGGAGGAGGGATTTGAAAAGATTATTATGATGGTATCAACTTCTCGTTGATTATTTATTCAGAATCAATATCTGTAATGCTCCGGTTTAAACGGCCCTTCCACAGGTACTCCCAGATAATCTGCTTGCTCTTGTGATAATTTAGTCAGCTTTACTCCAATTTGTTCAAGATGCAAACGGGCAACTTCTTCATCCAGATGTTTTGGCAAACGGTATACATTCACTTCATAGTCGTTCAGCCAAAGTTCTATCTGAGCCAGCGTCTGGTTTGTAAATGAATTACTCATCACAAAAGACGGGTGTCCGGTTGCACATCCCAGATTCACAAGGCGGCCTTCAGCAAGCAAGAAGATAGAATGCCCGTCAGGAAAAACGTATTTGTCAACTTGAGGCTTAATGTTAATGTGTTTTATATTAGGGAAATTAACCAGCTTGTCTACTTGTATTTCATTGTCGAAATGGCCGATATTGCAGACAATAGCCTGGTCTTTCATACGTGCCATATGTTCGATGGTAATGATATCTTTGTTTCCTGTAGTAGTTACAAAGATATTCCCTTCCTTAACAGCATCTTCCATTGTGGTAACCTCAAAACCCTCCATTGCTGCCTGTAGTGCGCAGATTGGGTCTATCTCGGTAACGATAACACGTGCCCCGTATGAGCGCATAGAGTGTGCACAGCCTTTGCCTACATCTCCATATCCTGCTACGACAGCCACTTTTCCGGCTATCATTACATCGGTAGCGCGTTTGATACCATCGGCAAGAGATTCGCGGCAGCCATACAGGTTGTCGAACTTCGATTTGGTTACCGAATCGTTCACGTTAATGGCAGGAATAAGTAATTCGCCACGTTCCATCATCTGATACAGACGGTGAACACCTGTTGTGGTTTCTTCCGAAACTCCTTTCCATTCGGCAACGGTGCGATGCCAGCGATTGCTGTCATCTTTCAATATCCGCGACAAGGTATCTAAGATAACCTGTTCCTCATGATTCGAGCCTTTGCAGTTTATGGTTTCTGAATTTTCTTCAGCTTTATATCCCCAGTGGATAAGCAATGTTGCATCTCCGCCATCATCTACAATCAGATTTGGCCCTTTCCCTCCGGCAAAAGCAAGAGCTTGCTCTGTACACCACCAGTACTCTTCGAGTGTTTCACCTTTCCAAGCAAATACAGGTATACCTGCGGCAGCTATTGCGGCGGCGGCATGATCTTGAGTTGAGAATATATTACAGCTGCACCAGCGTATGTCGGCTCCCAGATCTTTTAGGGTTTCGATAAGTACGGCTGTCTGAATGGTCATATGGAGTGAGCCCATGATGCGTGCTCCCTTCAATGGTTTTGTCGCTCCGTATTTTTTGCGAAGTGCCATCAGTCCCGGCATTTCGTGTTCTGCTATTTCGATTTCTTTTCTTCCAAAGTCGGCAAGACTGATGTCTGCTACCAGATATGGTAAATCGGGTAAAAGTTGTTTTGACATGTATCTATTTTGTTTTAAATATATTTTTCTCCATATTTCAGCTTAACGTCAGCAACAAATTGTTTGATGCGTTGTTCCTCTTCTTTCTTACAGATAAGGAGGACACCGTCAGCTTCGGCTACGATATAACCGTCTAGTCCTTGTAAAACGGCTAATTTTCCGGCAGGCAAGGTAACTACATTTTCGGAACTATCGAAGAATAGTGTTTCGGCAATTAATGTAGCATTGGCATTTTCGTCTTTATCCGATATTTCGTACAAAGACCCCCATGTCCCTAGGTCCGACCATCCAAAATCTGCTGCTTGTACATATACATTGGTGGCCTTCTCCATCACTCCGTAGTCAATGGATATATTGGGACAGAATGGGAAATTTTCATCGATAAATGCTTTTTCTTTATCAGTTCCAAATGTGTCTAGTCCTTGGTCGAACCGGTTTGTTATTTCTGGTAGATATCGATGGAATGCATCGAGGATAGTGCGGTTGTTCCAGATAAAGATTCCGGAGTTCCAAAGAAATTCACCGCTTTCGTAAAATACTTTAGCCAATTCGAGATTCGGTTTCTCGGTAAATACTTTAACTTTGGTTACTCCATCTAATTGCTCTTCACTCATCTGGATGTATCCATAGCCAGTTTCCGGACGACTTGGGCGGATACCAAGGGTCAGAAGAGTATTATGTTTTTCAACAAAGGAGAATGCTTTCTGGATAATTGAGAGAAAGTCATCTTCTTTCAGTATGAGATGATCGGAAGGAGCAACAACTATATTCGCATCAGGATTAAATGAGTTTATATGGTATGTGGCAAAGGCAATGCAGGGAGCAGTGTTTCTTCGCATAGGCTCTAACAGAACTTGATTCAGCTTCAATTCAGGAAGTTCGTCCATCACCATCTGGGCATACTCATTGTTTGTGACGATGTATATATTTTCAAGGGGAATTATCTTCCTGAATCTATCTACAGTCATCTGTAATAGAGACCGGCCGGTTCCAAAGAAATCGAGAAACTGTTTAGGACGGGCTTCACGGCTAAAAGGCCAGAAGCGGCTGCCTATACCTCCACTCATTATTACACAATAGTTGTTTTTATTATCCATACTGATTATAATTTCTGCAAAGTTACATTATACGAATATACAAACAAAACAAATGAGAACAATAGCAATGAGAAAAATATGCAATTCTTTTATAAAAAAGTTAAGGCAGGGTGTTTGATATATGAAAATATTGTGTACTTTTGCACCTCACAAGCCCAGATGGCGGAATTGGTAGACGCGCTGGTCTCAAACACCAGTGGATT
>QMCD01002693.1_pt1 | contig 10747 bp, 9 predicted proteins | sample 1821841 | NCBI WGS metagenome assembly QMCD01 (sample SAMN01991225, study PRJNA193472) | Termite gut metagenome, whole genome shotgun sequencing project. | isolation source: worker | host: Macrotermes natalensis | reverse complement strand
CCCATCCTGCCGATAATGATAAAGGCAGGATTGTTGGAAAAATGATATGTTCCGGCTACGCCTAGAACTACAAGGATTTAATAGATAAATTACATCAAGCTCCAAGAGAAAGCTAAAGCGCGTAGAAATCTTCGTCAGTTGTTTCCAGAATCTGCCTTTCACAGCTCTCTTCCGAGTTGATGAAAGCGACAAGCTATAATTATCAGGATCATTGTCAAACCCTACCTTTGTCGGAGATATAATAATTAAAGTATCCGCCAATGGCAATTTGGAGCCCATCAGGATTCGTTGTGTATGTTTTAGAGACTTTCTATACAAATAATAGGACTGAGCTGCAAATCCGTCAATACGGCCGAATTATAAGCTGACACGGTCCAGCATCAACGATGCTGCTCCTATCTGGCTGAATCATATCAATACTGAGCGTCATGTAAGTATCTAAAATAGTAGGCGTGTAAATCAATGATTTACACGCCTATTCACTTTTTAAAAGTGACCACGGCAGGATTCAAACCTGCAACCTTCTGATCCGTAGTCAGATGCTCTATTCAGTTGAGCTACGTAGCCATTGCTTAATTGCGTTGCAAAGGTAAAATAGTTTTGTATATTCTCCAAATCTGTAGTAGGATTTTTTACAAAAAAATTGTCTAAACCTTGATCAGCACTTGATATTCAACTCTATAAGGACATTTCTTATTTGCTCATATGTGGTAATTCGCGTAGGTACAAGAGGCAAGCGCAGCTTATTTTCAATATATCCCATCATATTCAGCATACATTTCACTCCTGCCGGGTTACCATCCACAAAAAGCAGATTGAATAATTCGTTGAAGCTATGATGTATTGTAAGGGCACTATTATAATCACCCTCAAGAGCAAGGCGCGTCATCCGGCTAAATTCTTTAGGAAATGCATTCCCTATAACGGAAATAACTCCTATAGCACCTAAAGTTATCAAAGGAAAGGTAACCCCGTCATCACCCGATATAACATCGAAATTCTCAGGTTTACGCTTGATGATTTCATCCATCTGGCTCATATTACCCGAAGCCTCTTTCACGGCAACTATATTCGGAAAATCATTAGCAATACGCAATGTCGTATCGGCAGTCATATTCACTCCCGTGCGACCGGGTACATTGTATGATATAACAGGAAGCGACGAAGTCTCTGCGATAGCCTTATAATGCTGATAGATACCTTCCTGCGAAGGCTTATTATAATATGGTACGACGGAAAGAATACCATCGATACCCGCATAGTCGTTCTTCTTTAGTTTCTCAACGATGGCACGCGTATTATTACCACCTTCACCCAAAATAATAGGAATGCGGCCATTCACACGGCTTACTACCAGTTCTACAATCTGTTTCTTTTCATCTTCGGTCAGTGTAGGGGTTTCGGCTGTAGTACCCAGCACCACAAGATAATCAGTACCATTTTGCAGTTGGTAATCGACAAGGCGAAGCAGTGCATCGTAATCTACACTTTCATCGTCTTTAAAAGGAGTTATCAATGCAACTCCCATTCCTCTGAGATTTATTCTAGGCATAAAAATAGTTCAAGACATTTGTCTTTTCTTCCAAAAAGACTTTCTGCATTTTGTTTGTGCAAAATTAAGAATTAATTTACACCTCAGCATATATTGTTCAGGTAAAATTTAACCTGTTCATATGTTTCAAGTAAATTAGCATCTTCCTCTTTAAGAATAATAAGGTCATAAACTTTAAAATCCTGTTCCCTGATACCGATACAAAATTCGGCGGAATTATTTGCCAGCAAAAACAGCAATGTCTTATCATTCTTTGTAGTTAAATCCAACAATGTATCATACGAGAGTTTCTCGAATTCATCAATCACGATGGAAGACAACCCCATCCATTTCGAAATATCTTTTTGAGCTATAACCCTCACTTCAGGTGGATACACCTGACTTCCTCCATCTTTTCCCGCTTGCACCGTCCACAAAATAACCTCTTTACCCTTCTCTCCTAAATCCTGACTGATTTGAACGACTTCATCCCAATCTTCACGGGTAAATAGTATGAGGATTTTTTTCATATCGTTCAGTTTATGAAAAACATGTGTACGTTTGTTGCTCTCAAGGGCAGCATGTATCTTCTTTTTAACCTTAAAACTAAACATATGACTGAATATATGGTGAAAAATTATCTTTGTTATTGGTATAGTGTTTGTGCGTTGTGTATCAAATTCCCCCGTTTAATATAAACGAGGGAACTATAAATATTAGTATCAATGCCCTATATTTAGTTTTCTCTAAAATCCGGCTTGATTATTAAAGTTTTCTTGCGCCGTCTTTGATCACGACATCGTATACTTTAGGTTTGATTTTGAACTTTTGTTCATAAGCTTCGGTCGCACGCTTGATAAAGCTATCGTGTAACTCATCCTTCACAAGGTTGATAGTACAGCCTCCAAAACCGCCACCCATCACACGTGAGCCTGTTACGCCACATTGGCGGGCTACATCGTTCAGGAAGTCTAGTTCGTCGCAACTTACTTCATATTTACGGCTCAATCCGATATGAGTTTCATACATCTTCTTACCTACAGTTTCGTAGTCGCCTTTCTTCAATGCTTCACAAGCATCTTGTAAGCGTTGTATTTCTTCAATTACAAATTCAGCACGCATATAATCTTCTGCACTGACTTCATTTGCCACTTCTTTCAGCATATCCAAGGTAGCATCACGAAGTAATTCTACTTCCGGATGATATTTACGGATGTAAGAAGCTGCATTTTCGCACGATTCACGACGCTTGTTATAAGCCGAAGAAGCCAACTCGTGAGCCACACAGGTATTGAGCAATACAAGACGGTATCCTACCGGATCGAATGGAACATATTCGTATTCCAGAGAACGGCAATCGAGACGGATAAGCGAACCCTCTTTACCAAAGCATGAAGCAAACTGGTCCATAATTCCGCATTTCACACCTACATAATTATGCTCGGTAGCCTGACCTATCAATGCCAGTTCGAAACGGTCGAAACCAAGGTTATACATATCGTTGATTGCGAAACCAAAGCAGCTTTCCAAAGCAGCAGAAGAAGACATACCTGCACCCAGAGGCACATCGCCTGCGAACACACAGTCGAAACCTTCAACTTTCTTTCCACGCTTGATCATTTCGTTGCATACTCCGAATATGTATTTACCCCACTGTTTAATTGGAATATCATCCAGTCCGAATTCGTCCATTTCGGACAAGTCCATAGCGTATGCCCTGATGCGATCCGGTGTACCATTCGGTTTAATCACGCAATACATAGCTTTATCTATTGCTCCGGGCAGTACGAAACCACCATTGTAGTCTGTATGTTCTCCGATAAGATTGATACGTCCGGGCGATGTATATGTTACACCATCAGTCCCGTAAAGAGATTTAAATTTTTCTTGGATTGGTTTCAATTCCATGGTTGTTTTTTTATTTAGGTTTATAAAAAATAAGTTTCTTTATTTTATCATTTCCAGAAATACCTCTTCGCTTATAACAGGCACACCCAGACTTTCAGCTTTTTCCAGCTTAGCCGGGCCCATATTATCACCGCCGAGTATGTAATTTGTTTTTGAAGAAATAGAGCCACTGTTCTTTCCTCCGTTTTGTTCGATCATGGCTTTATATTCATCGCGTGAATGTTTTTCAAAGGTACCACTGATAACGATCGACAAGCCTTTCAACTTCTCTGTTCGCTGAGAAACGATATCCTCACTAAGTTCAAATTGTATGCCAAACTCTCTCAGTTTATTTACCACCTCCACATTGCTTATTTCGCTGAAATACCTGACAATGCTTTGTGCTATCCTGTCACCAATTTCATCCACTTGCACCAGTTCTTCTGCCGAGGCAGCCATAAGCGCATCTATATTAGGAAATGCGAGTGCCAGCTTTTTAGCCACGGTTTCTCCTACATAACGGATACCCAAAGCATAAAGAACACGGGCATAAGGTACCGAAACCGATGCATGGATGCTATCCACAAGATTTCTGGCGCTTTTCTCGGCCCACCGCTCAAGACGGGATACATCCTGCCATTTCAATGTATACAAGTCTGCAATATTATGTATAAGACGTGCATTATACAAATGCTCTACCGTTTCCGATCCTCCGGCTATATTCATCGCCTTGCGGGTAAGAAAATGCTCTATGCGCCCTTTTATCTGGGGCGGGCAGGATATGTCATTGGGGCAGTAATAAATTGCTTCTCCATCGTCTTTCACTAAAGGAGTACCACATTCAGGACAGTTTTTGGTAAACTCTACCTTTTCATCGAAGATTCCTCTTTTGGTAGTATCTACCCCGGTTATTTTAGGTATGATTTCACCGCCTTTTTCCACATACACCTGATCGTTGATATGTAAATCGAGCAGATTTATATAGTCTTCATTGTAGAGAGAAGCACGTTTGACTGTGGTTCCGGACAGTTTCACAGCCTTCAGATTGGCTACAGGAGTAACAGCCCCTGTCCTACCCACCTGATAAGAGACAGATTCCAAGGTGGTCACCGCCTTTTCGGCCTGAAACTTGAATGCTATCGCCCAACGCGGAAACTTCGATGTATACCCGAGATTCCGTTGCTGCGTAAGCGAATTCACTTTCAATACGATTCCATCGGTAGCTACAGGTAGATTTTTACGCTCAATATCCCAATAGTGAATATAAGCAAATATCTCGTCCAGAGTCTTACACTTTTTTGTTGCATCCGAAATTTTGAAACCCCATTCCTTTGCTTTCATCAGGTTTTCGTAGTGTCCATCAGTCGGCAGATTCTCTCCGAGCATATAATAAAGGTAAGAATCGAGCTTGCGCGAAGCTACAATCTTAGGGTCTTGCTGCTTGAGTGTACCCGAACCTGCATTACGCGGATTGGCAAAAAGCGCCTCTTCCTGCTCTGCCCTCTCTTTATTCAGGTCTTCGAAGACAGACCAAGGCATGAGTATCTCGCCGCGTATTTCAAATTCGGCAGGGTAATCATTGCCATGCAAACGCAATGGAATACTACGAATTGTACGCACATTAGCTGTTACGTCATCCCCCTGTACGCCGTCGCCACGGGTTATCGCCTGTGTCAGTTCGCCGTTTACATATGTCAGGGATATGGATGTTCCGTCATATTTGAGTTCGCAGACTATTTCAAACTCATCATTCAGCCCCTTTTGTACACGGTTGTAAAAATCTGTTACTTCGGCTTCGGTATAAGTATTCCCAAGCGAAAGCATAGGATATCTGTGTATCACCTGCCTGAATGATTTATTGATATCGCTACCTACACGCTGAGTCGGTGAATTAGCATCGAAATACTCCGGATGCAGGGTTTCCAATTCAGATAATTCCTTTAATTTTTTATCAAATTCGAAATCAGATATTGTAGGTGAAGACAGTACGTAATAGTCGTGATTATGTTTATTCAACTCTTCTCTGAGAGCTTCTATCTGCTGTTTTATATGGTCCATTATTAATGCTAAAAGTGTATATACAAATATAGAAAGAAATAGGTTTACCAAACAAATAATTAGTTATTTTTCAGATTTGGCGGATATATGTTAGCGATAAACGGTTATCAGTTAACAATAAACAGAGAATACATATTTTTCATTCAGGTAATTTCCACCTTTTAACCCATAACTATTTTCTAAAAACCTGACAAACTTGACACATTTCACAGTTTTTTTCATCTGTCAGTTTTTCCCCATTTTTCAATTATGCTATAACCTCCCCACGGAACTAAAAACTTGACAAACCTGACACTTTTTGTTATTTTTCAGTTTATCGCTTTCCATTCAATATTTCAATAAATTAGCGGCCAGCGGCCATACTATTATAGATAAATCAATTCTATTTTAATCAACTATAAAGTAGCTTATTTTTCATACTTTCTTTTCCTGTAAATATAAATAATTCCCATAAGAAAAACCATAAACAAAACAGGAAACCCAATATTCTGCACCATATAGTTATCCCTGCTGTCAAGGGCTTCTTTCTTATTCAATATATAGAGTTTCTGTTGTTTTGTGCGCAACGACATCAATCCATCCTCATCAGTGAGCCAGTTAACAGCATTCACGATAAAATCACGGTTCCCGTATTGCTGCTCCGATACCCTGTCATATCCCATTGGCAATGCCCGGGAGCTTTGCCCTTGCCCCTGTATATCGTTACTGATAATATCGGAAGATGAAACAATTATCATTTTTGTATGTGTACTTTGACCTATACTTTTATTCACACCATGTACACTATCGGGTACCAAACGGTTTATAAATGCCGAAGTAAACTCACCTTCGAGGCTTACCGCGACAGCTACAAACGGCTGATTGAAATAATCCGGCTTATCCTGTATACGTTCTACATCAAAATCAATTATTTCAGGAACCTGTAGTAAATGAGCATTTGCCGAACTTGTCAATAATACATTCTTCTTCACGGCAGGCGAATTATTCACTACATCTATAGAACTGGTGAAGCCTGCTTTTACATCTCTTATATTTTTGGTTACAGGATGGTTTGGAGAAGGAATCAGCAGGGGTTGAAAAAAACTGGGCAAGAGCGTCCCGGCCTGCGTCTTTTCATCGGCAACCAGATATGTGGATACGCATTGCCTGTCCTGTATCAGATCGGGGTTTATACGCACCCCGTAGGTAAATAGCAGGTTGTCAAGATTTACCTCATTCTTCATTGTAGCCGATTGTCCGGTCAGGGCCAGATCCTTATGCGAATAATACACACCGTCTATCAGCCACAGTACCTTCCCTCCATTCATTATATACTGGTCGATAATATACTTTTCGGCCTCGGTATATTTTGATAGCGGGCCGGCAATAATAATCGCCGCAAAGTCGTCCAGTATCTCTATATTATCACCTATTTCGCCACGATTGACAGAATAATATTTGGACAATAATTCTTCTGCATCATACACATATGTTCTGGGCAGTTCATTATGCCCCTCTATAAAAGCTATGTTCTTAACATTCTCCTGATCCAACAGACGCATAGCATCAATAAATTCAAATTCCAGGCTTTCAATAGATGCATTCAGGTTTTCTTCAGCCGTATTACCAGCTACATTTTTGAGTAGGGAAACCACCAATGTATCTCTCCCGTTTGTAACCTGCGCGTAAGGATAGATCATCTTCCTGCTGGCTTTCCCCTCACGGTCTACTTCGTTCAGCATGATACCGGTCATTCCGTTTGAAGAAAAGGATTCAAATGTCTCATCCAATGATTTACCACTTTCGTAGGGGTTTATATATCTGATATTGATATTATCGTCGGCATATCGGTTAAAATCTGAAAGCAAATCTGTTGTAGCATTTTTCAAACGCTGAAAACCATAATTTAAGTCGCCTGTCAGGTAAACATTCACCGTTAAAGGATTCTTGTCCCCCACCCGCTCCAGTATACCTTTGGAATAATCGTTCAATGTGTAACGCTTATCAGCCGTAAAGTCAAATCTGAAATTTGGGATAAAAAGAAATGCTATATTTAAAGTCAGCACCGTCAATGCCAAAGAAATTAGCATTCGCGGCTTATTCTGTTTCAGATATAAGATAGACAAGAGTATGAATATAATCAGGTAATTTGCCACTATCAGCAGATCTCCGGCTTCTATCACACCCCGCTGCATCAGCTTATAATGTTCCGCCAATCCAAAAGAAGCTGTTACGGCTTGTATTTTCCCAAAAGAGAAGAAGCCCGACAGCAGATCGAATCCATAAAAAGAAAATAAACAGAGAGAAACGGATACGATAAGCGCAACTACCTGATTCTTTGTGGTCACAGATCCCAATAATCCGATGGAAATAAATACCAAAGCTATTAATATCAGAGAAATATATGATGCCGCGATACTGGCTAAATCGATATTTCCTACCGGATTCGACAACTGATACAATGAATAGACATAAATGAGAGTAGGCAGAAGGGTAACCAGCACAAAGACAAAAGTAGCCAGGAACTTACTAAAGTAAATTGTAGAAGCCTTTACCGGCCTGGCCTTCAGTATATCGAGAGTTTTAGTTTTCCTTTCTTCTGAAAACAAACGCATTGTCAGTGCAGGTATCAATATAGCAAATAAGACAGGCGCTAAGCCGAAGAAGTGGCTCATATCCGCATATCCGCCATCGATAAAATTGTATCTACCTGGAAATGCCCAAAGCATCATGCTTGTTATTAAGAGAAAAGCCAAAGCAAAAAAAGCGCCCGCTGGGGAGCAAAAAACAGATTTAAGTTCTCTTAATACTAAAGTTTTCATATATCTTTGTAAGAATACATTCTTTTACTTATCTATGACTAAACGGAGGATAAAGATAGTTATTTTATTTGTTCTGATAATCACTATTCTTATTGGCGGATGGCAGATGTACCGGAGATTGAAGTATAACAAGCAATCTTTCGATACAGACCTGTACAGTTATGTGTCACCTCAGGCTACGGAAGTAATAAATATAAACAGGGGATATAACTTCGAAAAGTTGTTTCTGTACGAGCCATCCTTGTCCCGGTTAATAGAAACCTTAGGTGATAACATCCATTATCCGGTCATAATATCAAAGTATGCCAATGGAAAAATGCTGTTGGTGATGAAGACCAGCCACGAAGAGGAATACGCAATAAGGGAACATATCGATAAACAGATATCGCTGCCCTTCCCTCCTAAAATAGTAAAATATAAAGATGCTGAAATATATATACATGCACTAACCAATAGTGAATTCCTTGTATATTCTTTTTATAAAGGGCTGTTTTTTGTAAGCCATCATTACAAGCCTGTTGAAAACATTCTGAACTCTGATCCCGAAAATACATTCTTCTCCGGAGAAAAGTATAAAGAGATTATAGAAAAAGTAAGACTTAGCGCACCTGTCAGTATGTATATTAAAGTGCAAAGCGATATGCTGGCTATAGATTACAATATACATAACGACACCATACAGATGGAAGGATACATTCTCAATCTAAATGAAGGTGATGCCATTACCCCTAACCGGGAGGTGATTCCTTTTATGATAAACCTGCCCGATAGTATATGTATAGAAAGCTACACAATATCGGATGAAAATAAACCGACGACCGTTAAAATTAAATTAAACAAAATATATTAAGTTTGTGTTTTAATTTTAATTGTAGTATTTAACAAACTAAAACATATAAAAAGGATATGGCGGTTTTAAAAGAATTGAAGAATTTCATGATGCGCGGCAACGTGGTGGATATGGCGGTCGGTGTTATTGTCGGTGGAGCTTTTGGTAAAATAGTATCATCTCTGGTGAGTGACATAATAATGCCTCCTATAGGAATTATCTTAGGAGGAGTCAATTTTACGGATTTGAAATTCGTGCTTAAAGATGCCGTTGGTGATGTTCCGGCAGTAAGCATCAACTATGGTACTTTTGTTCAAACTATCTTAGACTTCGTTATAATTGCAACAGCTATTTTCTTTGCCATTAAAGGAATAAATGCTTTGCAAACCAAGAAAGCGGAAGAACCGGCGGCACCTCCTGCCCCAACTAAAGAAGAAACCCTGTTGACAGAAATAAGGGATTTACTGAAAGAACAGAATAATAAATAATTATAACCTATCAAACTAAACAAACTATTATGGTAAAGAAATGTCTTATATTAGTTCTTGGCTATACATTACTACGGGATGCGGAAGTGTTCCGGTAACAGGACGGAAGCAATTGAACCTGGTTTCGAACAGCGAAGTGCTGACTCTTAGCCTGCAACAATACGACGAATTTATAAAATCGGCTCCTATATCTACGGATAAAACCAATACTGCCATGGTGCAAAAAGTGGGCCGGAATATAGCTAATGCCGTAGAGACTTATCTCAAAAACAATGGCTATGCCGATCAGGTAAAAGATTACTCGTGGGAGTTTAATCTGGTAAAAAGCACTGATGTAAATGCATTCTGTATGCCCGGCGGAAAAATCGTAGTATATGAAGGTATATTGCCTTACACTCAGAACGAAACCGGATTGGCCGTTGTATTAGGACATGAGGTAGCACATGCCGTTGCAAAACATGCTAACGAGCGTATGAGCAACCAGATGGCTGCACAATATGGCACTGCGGCTGTCGGGGCTGCCCTTGGTGGAACATCTGCAGTTACGCAACAAGTAGCAGCTGCAGCCTTGGGATTAGGGGCTCAGTATGGAATCCTGTTACCATACTCGCGTAAGCAGGAACTTGAAGCTGACCAACTGGGGCTTATATTCATGGCTATGGCCGGATACGACCCTGGCGCCGCATCTGCATTCTGGCAACGTATGGCCCAGAACGGAAGCAGCACGCCAGAATTTATGAGTACCCACCCTTCGGATGACACTCGTATTAAACAGATACAAAAAGACTTGCCTGAAGCGTTGAAATATTACAAAGGAGGATCAAGCAAAACGGGTACGGCTAAAACATCGAACAAATGGAGTTTCTAATAGTATACTTCTAATAAAAACAAAAGAAGCCGGAGATAGTAAATTCTCCGGCTTTTTGTTTTCTTTTGGAGAAATAGTGTACCAAAATGAATTGAATACTTCAATTCACTGATTATTTTTCCTATTTTACCTCTCATAAGAGTATATGAATAATAAAATCTGCCCGGATATTTAGAATCTTAACCCCAGCTTCACCGAGATAGAATGATGGCTTAATTGCTCCTCAAACTCTTTCTCGAAATAATTGTCGATATGCTTCTTCAGGCGTTGCAGTTCACGGCAACC
>QMCD01002291.1_pt1 | contig 10758 bp, 2 predicted proteins | sample 1821841 | NCBI WGS metagenome assembly QMCD01 (sample SAMN01991225, study PRJNA193472) | Termite gut metagenome, whole genome shotgun sequencing project. | isolation source: worker | host: Macrotermes natalensis | reverse complement strand
ATGAACGCTTCTTTCCACAAACCGTTTACGTTTGACAGAGTTATACGGTTAATAATAGGGACGGTAATAACATTAGCCATTATTTATGCGCTTCACTATTTTAAGCAAGTATTGCTTCCTTTTTTCATTGCCTGGCTGCTGGCTTATCTGTTTTACCCGATGGTAAAGTTCGTTCGCGTCAAACTCCGTTTCAAAAATAACGCGCTCTCCGTAATAACCGTTTTGGTGGTAATCATTAGCGCGATTGTAAGCGCGATTGCCATTTTAGTCCCGCGGCTTATCTCGGAAATCTTGAAATTAAAAGACATTATTTTTGCTTATGCTCAAAAAAGTGAAAGTAGATTAATTCCACACGACTGGGAAAGTTTTCCACAATATTTTATTTCGACGTTTAACCTTGAGTCTCTTTTTGAGCATAAGAATATTGTGGAAATTACCAGAGAGTTATTTCCTCACGCATGGGAAGTGCTGTCCGGTTCTTTTAGCATACTTGTAAGCGTCTTTTTTGTTTTTATCGTTCTGCTGTATCTTTTTTTCATTCTGAAAGATTACCATAAGATATCCAAAGGATTTATTTCGCTGATTCCTCAAAAACAGCGAGAATTTGTTTCCGAGCTGATGAAAAATGTTGAGTCGGCTATGAGCCGGCATTACCGTGGTCAGGCAACTGTGGCGTTAATTGTGGGCATATTATTCTCCATCGGATTTTCAATTATCGAGCTTCCTCTGGCTGTGTTAATGGGACTTTTGATTGGGGCGCTCAATCTGATTCCTTATATGCAAGTGATAGGAATACCGCCTACTATCATACTGATGCTGCTTCGCGTGGCAGAAAACGGGGAGTCGCCCTGGTGGCCGCTTATTTCGCTTGCTTTGGTATATATTTTAGTGCAAATACTTCAGGATGGATACCTTGTGCCTAAAATAATGTCGAAAGCATCGGGATTGAATCCGGCGCTTATTTTGCTCGCACTTTCTATTTGGGGAACACTACTTGGAGTTCTCGGTTTTATTATAGCCTTACCGGCTACCTCGTTGCTTATTGCTTATTACAAAAAATTTATTCTTTCGGAGAATGAAGGAGAAGTAGTTGTGAGAAGAGATAATGGTGATGTGTGATTTTTTTAATATAATATACGTTTTGAAGAAGTTTTTATCCAAAATAGGAATCATTTTGCTTTGCCTTGCCGCATTTGTTATACTGTATTTTGCAGCCGTCTTTTGTCTTTCGCGAATTACGGTTCCTGCCGGAACAACCGGTAACCCGGAAGAAATTACAATTTATATCAAAACAAACGGAGCGCATACCGATATTGTCGTCCCTGTGCGCAACGACCAAATGGATTGGAACCGGGAAATAAAATACGATGATATTGTTTCGGAAGATACTGTTTATCAATATTTGGCAATCGGATGGGGCGATAAGGGATTTTTCCTGGAAACACCGACTTGGGCGGAATTAAAACCGTCAGTAGCTTTCAAAGCCGCTTTTTGGCTAAGCACGTCTGCTATGCACGCAACCTATTACAAAAGTATGACCGAAGACGGGCGTTGCAAGAAAATCCTCATCAGCCGGAAACAATATGCAGCGCTGATTAATTACATTACAGGTTGGTTTCAAAAAGACGCCGACGGACATTTTATCAACATAAAAACAACTGCCAATTACGGCGATACCGATGCCTTTTACGAGGCAAAAGGACATTACAACCTGTTTTTTACCTGTAATACATGGGCAAATAGCGCGTTAAAGGCGTGTGGTCAAAAATGTTGCGTTTGGACTATTTTTGATACGGGTATTTTTCGACAGTACGAATAATTGCCGAATGCTTGTGCATATTTTTTCGCTTATCCGCATTATTAACACGACAGTAGTTTTTCAAGAATAAACACTACAACCGACAATCATTTTTTTTATACGCTTATCAGCCATATTGCCCCTAATATCAAAGGCAATGAATTTTATAAACACAAAGGCACAAAGAACACGAAGTTGTATTTATTTTTTATATTCTTTGTGAGCTTTGTGTCTTTGTGTTTACTATTTCTTACACTTCTCCAACCAACCCCGTAGCGGGTTGAGCTCCTGCGGAGTTCGGAATCAGAGCGTATTTCCCACCCTTGAGCTGCACTCCGTTTGCACAAGGTTATCCGGATTAAACGCCTTCGGCGTAAGGGGGATATGCCTTTTGTCGCATTTTTTCAGCTCCTGATGAGCATTATTAATTCAAACAGTTTCTTAGATTTTGCAAATTATGCAATTCGTGTTAATTCGTATAATTCGTGGACTTTTCTAAGAAAACTTATTCATCAATAATTCATACTTCAACTTCAGATCCGTATTAATAACAGAAAAATGAAATATCGCGCTCGTTTCTCTGGTCAAATTTGAAAGTTAAGACGACTTCGTGCGCTCCGGCAGTGTATCCTGCAAGGTCGGAGATGGTTACATCATAACTGTATGATACTTTGAGGTTTTGGTAAGAGAAAGCGGCTACACCGATGATTGCGTCGCGGTTTGTTAAGTTATTCTTCGCGACAAACGGCAGGTCGCGATACCAGACTCCAAGTTCCAACGGCATCCAGTGCCAGATAACGCCCAACTGCATTTGCGTATAGGAGGACTGATAATCAAACGTACCTGCAAGCGTGAACGAATCTTCGTATCCTCGCTGCCGGTCTTCGTTATATACGAACCGGTTTCCGGCAAAAGCGCTCCATTTCCGGGGTGTCCGGGATTCGCTGTTTACAAACGAAACGCCCGTTTGAGTGATGCAATGCACGGCGCCTCCTACCCAAAAATTTTCATTGTACAGCAAGACGGAGGCGGCAACGTCTACATTCATTCCGTCTAATCCTTCGTCATATTCTTGGGGAATTTGCTGGTCGATGATAATTCCGTTTTCCGTAATTTGATTGGCAAAGATAAACTTGTCGGGATTAATTGCTTTGTAGAAAACAGCAAACTCTACTCCGGGCCTGAAATATATATCGTCAGTTACCTGCACGCGATAATTAAATTGCGGATGAAGCTCGATCGAAGTAAATGCGCCTCCTGCATGCCGGTCGTAAGAGATAAACGCTCCAACGCTGCTGTTTTGCCGGCGGAAAAAATAATCGACTCCCAATATCGCGGTGTTATATCCGCCGGAATAGCTTGTCCATTGGTTCCGATAGGTCAAAAATGCCCGTCCGCCATTTGTCATCCCGGCGAAAGAGGGAGCTAAGTATAGCGAATTGGCGTAAGGCTGCGAAAGAATGAAATCCTGTGCCTGCACACTTCCGCTACCTACTGCAAGAAATAGAATGAGAATATAATAATTGATAATTTTCGTCATATTTGCCTTATTAATGAAGTAAACTTATTTCTCCTGTCCGGGTAAATGTTTTACCATCGGAGAAAACGCCGCTTGCCTTGTAAATATAAGTTCCCTGTGGAGCCAACTCTCCGTTTATGTAGCCGTCCCAGCCGCGCTCTATGTCATTTGACTGGAAAATTAAGTTGCCCCAGCGGTTGAATATCTGCAATGCGTATCCTTTCATTTTATCCACTCCGTACCATACGGGATAGAAAACATCCGTATTCCGATAGTTCGGGATTTGAATTTCCAACGTGTAGCTGCCGCCGTTTGATGCGGTTGGATTTGGCGTAAATGCGTTCGGGAATATAATAAAGTCTTCTTTATCTTTATCCGTTATATCCGTATCGTAAAAAATGGTTACTTCATCAAATTCGGTACAACCCTTGTGGGTAACCGTCCAGCGGAACGTGTTCAGCCCGGCGGAAAGATTCCGCACGATACTTCGATGATTTTCCGTATTGTCCAAGGCGCTCGAACCGCCGATTATGCTCCATCCGCCCGTTACTTCCGCTCCCGGCATACGGGCGTTCATAACCGAAGCGGGCATAAATACCGTTTCATCTTCTCCGGCAAAAGCATATTTTTTCGGACTGTTGGAGGTTATCTGGATAACCGTATCCTGTGAGCAGTATTCATTGGAAACTTTCCAGCGGAAAAAGTTTGTACCCATCTCCAAATCATACACCATGGCTTCGGTTTCGTTTAGCGGCACAAGTGTTCCGCCGCCGCCGACAAGGCTCCATTCGCCGGTTCCCTGTTTCGGTATTCCGGCTTTGAGCGCCATCGAGTCCATACAGGTAACTGTTTTGGAGAATGCCGGGTTGGTTAAATCAACGTTTACGTTGGTAATCACAACCGAATCTGTACTTGTACATTTGCCGTCGCTCACTTCCCAGTGGAATACGTTTCTACCGAGATCAAGCCCGGTTACTTTCGTGTGCGGGTCGTAAATGTCAGCTATAATTCCGCTGCCCCACACCAGTCGCCACTGCCCGGATGCCGGAGCAGGATTCATGGCTTCGAGCTGTATGCTGTTTACCTCGTTGCATCCGACGGTTTTATCTGCGCCTGCAACAACTGTCGGAGGTTCCAGTATGCTTATTCGTAATGAAATAGTATCGCTGTTGGCGCAATGGTTTTCGCCCCATACTTTGACAATTCCCGACTGGGCGGTTCTTTGCGTTGTTACCATAATCGACGACGAGTTTTCTCCAAACTCTATGTCAAATCCCGGAGGCAGCAGCCACGTATATCTGTCGGCATTCTCGATCGGGGTGGTTGATATGACAATCGGCTCAACGGCTCCTCTGCATATTTCCAGTGCAGAGTTTATCACGCCTGCCTTACCGATTATTTTCGGAGCGGTAACATAGATGGATGCTGCCACTCCAAGCCCGCAATCGTTCTTTCCCTGCACGGTAATCAGTCCGGCTTTTGATTTTTCGGTAAAGCGCACTTTGATTCTGTTTGTTTCGTTTCCGCTGACAAACTCAACGCCTTCGGGCAATGTCCAATGGTAGGAGTTTGCTCTTTCAATGAGAGGTGTTGTGTAATCGCTTTCGCCGAGACATACCGCCGATGTACCGGTAATGGTAAACGCATCATTCGGCAACGGATTAACCTCCACGTTTATTTTCCGGTCAATCTCCGTTGTACATCCGTACCTGGACGTAACGGTATTGAAATGATAGGCTGTATTTTCAAACAACACATCCCTGATATAAGAGACGGCATTGGAGCAACTGTCTGTTCGGAAGAAATCACCCAAATGATAGTCGACCACCCACGGAGCATCGCCCGTAAATTCGAGCCGGGTTTCAAACTGTTGCCCCGCACAGACGTTGCTCGGAGGCGTAACCGTAATTTCCGGATAGGTGCGCACATTCACTACAAACGGAATGTTTACCAGCGTTTTACACTCGCTGTTTGATACGGAAATAATTTCGTATGACTGTTCACTGCCCGGGCGATTTGTGGCTATTCGTAATTTGAAGTTGGCATCCGTAATATTATCCACAGTTCGTATTCCGCCGTTGTCGTTGTATTCGATTGACCATACCGGACCCTGTTGAAGGAAAAGTTCAACCTCAATACTGTCGCCCAAACATATATCTTCGGGAATATTCACCACAGTCAGTTTTGGAGAAGGAGACAGGGTAACCTCAATCCTTTCCTGGGCATATTCCACAGGACATCCGTTTGCATCGGTGGCATTAATAATCTGGTAAGTTGTCGTTTTATCCGAAAAGACTTTTACAAAAGTCGGCGAGAGATTGAATGAACGGTATACTTCGTTCGCGCCATCCGAAAATCCGACATTCCAGGTAGAAGCTCCGGTGAAATCAAAACGCAATTCGACAGAATCTTCCATGCAGAATGTTTCCGGCGCCGACATTTTTACGGTTGATAAAACAGGCGATTTGATGACAAACGAGTCTCTTTTTGTGCAATTGTAGGCATCTTGTACCTCGACGTGGTATGTAGCCGGAATCAGGTTCGACTGGTTCTGTATGCCTGTTACGGAGTTTCCGCCCGTCCAGAAAAAGCTGTATGGAGTAGTTCCGCCGGCAACCGGATCAAATACGATGGAACCGTCATTTCTGCCGGCACAGGAAACATTTTTAACGTAAGGTCTGAAATTTACTTTTGCCGGCTGTTTAATTACGTAGCTCTGCTCTGTCATGCAATGGTTGTAGTCGGTTACTCTTACTAAGTAATTGCCTGCCGGAAGGTTTTCATACGCTGTCAGATTTGTTTGCCCGAGCGGAATAGAGGACGATACCCACTGGATTATATATGGAGTAGTTCCCCCATCTATATCAACGGCAAGGATACCGGTCGAATCCATATTGCAATGCAATACGGTGTTTGAGTGTGGCAAGGTACTTATTTGCAATTTGTGCGGTTCGGTTACTTCATAACTGTTTTGGTATGATTTCCCGCTTGCATCGGTTACGGTTACGTGGTAAACTCCGGCTGCCAAACTGTCTATATTCTGTTTCGTCGACGAGAAGCCGCCATCTCCCGTCCACGCTATACTGTATTCCTTCTCACCTCCGTGAATGGTCAGGGAGATAGAGCCTGTTTTCCTTCCGTTACAGTTTACCGGAGTGATTATAGCGTCGACAAGTAGTTCCTCCGGCTGCCTGATTATCACCATTGTGTCTTTCTTACAGTCATTTCCGTCGGTTACAGACAGGAAATAATTACCTGCCGGAAGGGCGGTTATGTCTTCATCGTTTTCGTTGGCAGGCGTGATGCCTGTACCTCGCCATAAATAGTTATATGGGGTTTCGCCGCCGGTTACGGTAACGCCTATTTCTCCTGCTTCTTCTCCGAAAATTGTGTTATGAACCACCTGATCAACGGTTATTGCCAGCGGAGGATTTTGATTGAACGTTATGCGGTTGTCGGCTTTACATCCGTTTCGGTCGGCAATGCGTATTTCATACGTGCCGCTTCCGACGTTGATGAGCGAAGCTGTAGTGGCAACAGTATCCTGCTCGGGCAATACGACCCATAGATAATCAAAACCGAATGTTCCGCCGGTAACTATTGCGTCTGCCGATCCGTTACGGTCGCCGGCGCATTTCGGGTCATTAATATTGTCAATGGTTACCTGCAGCGTATCCGGTTCAATGATTTCGATTGTATCCGAATGCGAGCACCCGACCGAGTCTTCAATTACAAAATTGTAAATACCCGGATTTAACGCTTTCCGGACAGAATCTCTTACGGTATCGCCTCCCGGATAACTCCACATAAAGTCGTAAGGCAGTATGCCTCCCGAAACAAAAGCCGAAGCCGTTCCGTCGCCTCTTCCGAAGCAGGAAATATCTGTTTTTGCCAGTTTTACATCAAGCGGACGGATGATTATTTCCTCCGTTAATCTCATCCGGCAGCCATATTCGGTTTCTGCCCATACATAACAGTGTGCGTAGGTCGAAATTGTTTTCCCAAACTGAACCTCGCTACCGGTTCCCTGTATGGTATCAAAAGGTACATTATCAACATACAGGATATATTCGGCATTCACTTCGCTGCCGGTCAGGTAAACGGTCTTCTCATCGCCGGTATCGCATCTTTGCCTTAATCCGAAATCGGCAACGCCCAATATTTGAACAGTGGTTGAGTCGGCACCCGGACAGCCGGCTTGGATTGCACTGTAATAAATCATTATTGTCCCGGTTCCGATCTCTTTCGTATCAATAGAGGAGGCAAAAACCGGAATTTTAACGGTTGCAGTATCTTTTTTATAATAAAAAGATCCTCCCGGCGGATTGGCGATTAGTGGTATTGCATTGCCGTAACAGATACTGTCCGGCACTGTTAAGCTCACGGCAGGATTGTCATTTACCGTTACGTTTGCTTGCCTGTGCGTATTCTCGCAAACACCATCGTTGTATGTGTAGATAAATTCATATTGTCCGACACCCCAGCTTGGATAAAAAAGAACAACTTCGCCCGACTTTAAATCATCTTTTGTCCGAACGATATCTGTTCCGTTTCTTACAATGGAAAAAGAGACTCCGGATACCGGGATGTGAGACTCGTAATAAAACTCGACCGGGTCGCTGCCTATGCAATAGTTCCCCTGCAAGCCTGTTAACTGGATATTGATAGGCGAATTAATATAAAAATCCTTGCCTGTGGAATGTACGCATCCTCTTGCATCCACCATAGAATAGGATATGGAATATGTGTTTTGAGCAGGAGCTTGACTCGGATCTATAATCAACTGCCCTAAAAGAGGATTTTGAGATACTTCCAAATCGGAGAGAACGCTGAAACTTCCACTCGCATCCGTTGTGCCCTGTACCCAAATCTCTTCGTGGGTGCTTGTTATACACATGGTATCTCCGACATCAAACCCGTTTGAATTTCTCCGGAAAAGTCCGCCCATAGGAATCGGATCCGGGTTTTCTGCGTGTATATTTAACGTTTTTGATTTAAAACCAACACAACCATTGTTATCGGTAACAGTATATTGCAATTGATATGCACCCGGTTCGCAGTTTGTTAAATAGGCTTGACCGTCGGAAAGACCGGCGCGCAAGGTATCCAATTCTGCATTTCCGGCGTTGGAAAGTAACTCCCACTGTCCTTTAAACTGAGTAGCTATTCCTTGCAACAATAGCTCGCCTCCCGGAGGAAAACAGATTTCAATAGCATCCTCATACTCCGAATTTCCGGAAAACGGTTTTCCACTGACCGAAAAATCTACTTGCGGCGTTTGGTTTACTTTAAGGGTAACTGAAGCTATGCCGGTACAATTATTGTCGTCGGTATAAGCATATTGTATGGTCGTGAAGCCGGTTAAAATTTCCGACGGGTGAAAGGTTGTTCCGTGCATGCCATTCCCTGAGAAGTTTCCTTCCGGCGGTGTTCCTGTAAACGTAACATTTTCATCGTAGCTGCAATAAAGCATATCTTCTTTGTATCCGGAAATTTCTACTACCGGCAATTCTTTTACCTGAATGGTATGGGTAGCAATAGAACGGCATTTGTTATGATCCGTGGTTGTGAGCTTGTAAGTCGTTGTTTGATTTGGATATATCGTAGCGCTGCTACCTGTTGTATGGGTACTCCAGTCGTAAGTCCTTGTTGGGTCGGGGTTACGAACCGACAAAACTACTTTCTCGCCTTCACAGGCGTAAGGTTTATTATTGTCGGAATCAATTTGAGATCTCGGAAGCGGATCCACTCTTACTTGAGCTATCTTGTCATTAAAAGTATTTTTACATTTTAGAGGCGAAGAGTCGGATATGTCCAATATTCTCCATGTATTTATTGAGGAAATATTACCGATTATAGTCTGTTCAATTATATAATTTGCGGAGCTGGTGGTAAGAGTTTCCCGCAGTCCGGACGGGCTTTCAATCGTAAATGTAAATGGAGCTGTTCCGCCAAAATCGACATCAATCTCAAACGGAGTTTCCGAGCAGACGGAATCGGGCGCCGTAATGGCAACCGTAGGGAGCTTAAACTCATTAATGGTTACCACTCCCAGTATTTGTTTCTCGCAACCTATTTCATTTTTTGCAACCACCGTATATTGTCCTCCGGTCAGGTTATCCCAGCGGAGCTTCGATCCGGTTCCCGGCAGCCAGTCCTTATCTTGCGAACCATTGCGGTATAGTGCGTATTGAGCGGTTGTTTCCGATCCGGACAACTCTACATAATTGCCGGCTGTACCTGTACCTTCACAATACTCTCCGCCTCCCGTAAGTTCGTAATTTATCTCGGCATCCTTCACTACCTCTACGTTTACTGTGTCGGACGAAGAACATTGGGTACTGTTATTGGTTGCCGTAACCACAAATTGAGTAGTTGTATTCAACCCGATGGTCGAAGGGTTCGAGATTGCCGGATTATCCACCATATTTGGAGACCATGCATAAGAAATGCCGTTTGCAGGAGCGCCGCCTAACTGCACTGAGGAACCGCTGCACACACGCTTGTCTTCTCCCGCGTTTACAGTTGGTTTTGCCTGCGGATTTATATTCATGGCATACGTAGTAGAACACCCGTCAAGGTCGCTCCGGGTAAGAGTTACCGTAACACTGTAGGGGGTATTTGGAGCCGGCGTTACCGTAGGATTTGGCAATGTATTATCATCGAATAACCCATCCGGAATAGAAGTCCACTTGTAGTCAATTCCTTCTAAAGCAGCTCCTTCCATTTGTTTGGTTGAGCCGTTACACATCCCTTGATTTGTACCTCCGAAGTAGTTGGCATTGTTCGGGTTAACACTTGGTACTCCTTTTGTTGTGACAGTTACGATATCAGTAGAGAAGCAGGTTGCAAGCCGGTTTGAAGTAACCCGTAGCGTGAACTGGTTATTTGCGTTATTTGCGAGCGTAGTGGTCAACGGATTCGAGGCTGTAGGAATATCGATTCTATTGTTGGGCGTCCAGCTATAAGTTACGCCGCTTTGTATGTTGGGAGTACCAATCCGCGTGGAAGTTCCGAAACAGATTGTAGTGTCCGCTCCGGCATCGGCAACCGGTATGGCAACTACCTCTACATTTTTGCTGAATGTTCCGGATGCAAGCGGGTCGGATGTTGAGCGGACTTCCACTGTTACGGCAAAAATTCCCGGCGCCGTCATCTTTTGCCCGTAAGAAGTTACCGACGAGTAAGGCTGAACAACAGTGCCGCCGATCAGAAACTGATACTCCAAATTAGCTGCACCCGTAGCAGTTGCGGCAAAGGAAACATCTGTGCCTTCACAAACAGCATCCGGCACATTTATACTTCCGGTTATTGTTTGTGCAGATACAAAGTAACCCTCATTACGATAGAGCATAACCGGGTATCCCATTGTAACAGTCATACTATTTTCAACAATCGGTTGCGCAGGAATGACTGTAGTTGAGTAAATAATTAAGTAATA
>QMCD01004195.1_pt1 | contig 10761 bp, 9 predicted proteins | sample 1821841 | NCBI WGS metagenome assembly QMCD01 (sample SAMN01991225, study PRJNA193472) | Termite gut metagenome, whole genome shotgun sequencing project. | isolation source: worker | host: Macrotermes natalensis | reverse complement strand
GAGGCGTTCGCGGCACAGGTCATCGCCTGCCACCGGATGCTGCCGTTCGACATGGAAAAATTGAACGTCTGCGGCGGCGCGATCGCGCTGGGACACCCAATCGGCGCTTCCGGCGCAAAAATCCTGACGACGCTCCTCTACAGCCTGAAACGCGAGGGCAAACAGCTCGGCATGGCAAGCGCCTGCATCGGCGGCGGTCAGGGCGTCGCGCTCATCGTGAAGATGTTGTAGAAATTTTTGCACCTGCGAATACCTTAAAAAAATAAAACCCCATGAATCCAGCTTTTAACCGGATTCATGGGGTTTTTAGCAGTGGCGCTCTAGATTTCCATTTCCAGCAAATACTGGCTGAGGCATTTCCCGTGTGCGTCGATGGCCAAAGATCGCGTCACGCCTCCCCCCAGCGCTTCGTACATGACGAAGTTGAGCGCGCCGAGCTGCGGCATCTCGTATCGAACCACGTCGCCCTTCACGACCCCCTTGTAAAACGCTCGGACCTTTTCTGCCGTCACTTTTTCGCGCAGCAGCTCAAAATCCTCCAGGCGATAGGCCGTGAGGCTGACGTTCGAAATGTTTCCCTTATCCCCCGATCTGGCGTGCGCAATGTCGAAAAGTTTCATGTTGGACCTCCTCCTGTTCTCTATCGTTTTGATGGGACGCTTTCTCAAATCGTCTCGTAAATCACCTTTGGCGAGACATCCTCCCGCGGTATCAGAATCGAGATGATATTCGTCACATCCTTTACGGTTTCGGTGAAAGCGCCGCCGCCCGCAGGCCCGCAGTTCTCCAGAGAGCCGCACTCCCGCAATATCTCCAGCGCTTTCGACCTGTCGGCGATCCTCATGGAGGCGCGCACGCGCACCTCGGGGTATTCGATATCGGGATTGATCGGCCAGGACTGAAAGAGGGAGTTGACCCCCATGATATCCGCGCGCCACTCCTCGATATCACGTTCGTAGCCAAGCCTGCGGGTTCTCTCCTGGATCAGTTCGATGGCCATATTCGCCCGTTCGAGACATCCCGGGCCGCCGTAACTGGCCTCGGTGACGGCGACAAAGCTGTCCTTGTAACCGACGCTGACCTTCAGGGTGGGCGGCTTGGGTTTTCCCCTCGCCCCCTTCGCAAGCACGCGGTTCGGCGCGATCTCCTCGAACGTCACGTTTGAAAAATCCGCGACGACGTCCGCCGTTCGGTAGTTGGCCGGATCGTGGATTTCGTAGAGTATTTGCTCCGTGCAGGTCGAGGTGTCGACCTTCCCGCCGGAGTCCGGCAGCTTCGTGATGACGATATCCCCGTTCTCCGAGACCTCGGCGATGGGATAGCTGAGGTGCCAGAGTTCGTCGACGTCGAGCTTGCCGGGGACGCTGTAGTAGCCTCCCGTCACCTGGCCCGCACACTCCAGGAGATGGCCGAGGAGTGTGCCGGTCGCCAGTTCGTCGTCCGTCTCCCAGCCGAATTCGTGGATGAGCGGGGCCATGAACAGCGCGGGGTCGGTGCATCTTCCGGTAATCACGACATCCGCGCCATCCCTCAAAGCTTCGACGATCCCATCCGTCCCAAGGTAGACGTTTGTCGAGACGATTTTGCTCTTATAGTCGACGAGCCTCATAGCAGGGTTTTCGAAAATCGGGAGGTCGTAGTAGCGTTCAATTTGCGGCATAACATCGTCGCCGATCACGCCGGCGATCTTCATGCCCTTGATGCCGAGCTTACGCGCGATCTGAGCCGTGATCTCGACGGCGCTTTCGACGTTTGCGTTGCCCATGTTGGAGATGACCTTAACCCCATGCTTCACCGCCAAGGGGAGCACCTTTTCCATCCGGTATTCCAGAAGCCTGTTGTAGCCCGTTTTGGGATTCTCTATCTTTCGCTGTTGCGCGAGGGCCGTCGTCCTCTCCGCCATACATTCGAAGGAGATATAGTCCAAGTTCCCCCGCTCCATCAATTCAAGCGCGGGCCACAACCGATCGGTCTCGGTGCCGGCCCCGGCTCCAATTCGGATTTTTCTCATCGCGTCAACCCCCTGTACTCGATATCGACCGATTCAGGAACGTGCCCAGACGAGCGAACACGTTGCCTCTGCTTTAGGAATCTCCGCCGAGAGGAGATTTACGACATCCCTGTAGACCTCCACCCTGCCCCCTCCCGCAGCCGGGCCGTTGACGCTCAACGTCCCGCATTCGTAGAACATCGTATGCGCCACGTCGCGATCGTCGACGCGGGCGACCGTACGAAGCCTGAGTTCTGGAAAGGGGATGGAGGCGTCGCGTGTCCTGGATGGAAAGAGCGCGTTCATGCCGATCACCGTGCTCTGCCACTCTCGAATGTCGTATCCGACATAGCGCGCGCGTTTCTCCAGAATATCCTCACAGAGTGCGATCCGGTCGTAACAGCCCGGTCCGCCGAAGCTGATCTCGAACGTCGCGATATAGCCGTCCTCACAGCCGACCGAGACCTCGTACGTATCTGGACATACGCTTCCTCGGGCCCCCGACGCGCGCATCCCGCCTTTTTCGGACGATCTGAAGGAAACTTCCGAGAAGTCGGCGATGACATCCGGTGTGCGCACCGACGACGGGTCGCCGATGCCGCAGAGTAGCTGCTCCGTGCAGGTCAGAGCGTCGATCCTGCCGCCGCTGCTTGCCAGCTTTGTTATGGTCACGCCCCCACTCTCGTCGATTTCGGCGATGGGATAACCGACGTTCCAAAGATCCGGAACCTCATATTTCCCGGGTAGCGCGGCGCGGGAACCGACAATGGCGGCCCCGTCCTTCATGAGCTGTCCCACCAGAGCGCCGATGGCCAGTTGATCCGGGGTCTTCCAGCCGAACTCGTGCGCCAGCGGCGCGGTGTACATGGACGCCGGGGCGCAGAGGCCGGTGAAGACGATATCCGCGCCCTCCCGAAGCGCACGCACGATCTCGTTATGGGACGGGATCACGCGCATCGAGAGGATTTTCCCTTTTGCATCACGGAGTGCCGGATGTTTTTCGTACCTCTCCAACCGGTCGCTCAGGTCGGTCCCTGTCACACCGGCGATGGACAGACCGCCGATTTTCAGTTTTTTAGCCACACCCCCGGCAACTTCGAGCGCGCGCTCGATGTTCGTTCCGCCCAAGTCCGTTATGATTTTTACGCCGTTCTTGTTTGCCAGGGGCAGAATTTTTTCGAGGCGACCGGCGAGGTCGAGCGCGCGTGCCTGCTGCTGCTCCTTTCTCGCAGCCAATTCCTGATCCAGGCATGAGAAACAGATATAATCCAGATTTCCATGATCCAGCAGATCCAGCGCGGGAAGCAGGCGATCTCGCGACGAGGATGCGCCGGAAGCGATCCTGACGGTTTTCATAGGTGGCGCACCTCCTTCTTGTCAAGAGAGAGATCAATCACATTGTCTTTTCGCATCTCAGATTTGTTCCGATACGGCTTCTTTACTTTTCAGGTAGGCGAATACCGCTGATGAAATACCCAACCCGACCACGCTGACCAGCGTATGTGGAACCACCATCAATATTCCGCTGCCGATCAGAACGATCCGCAACGGCATGGAGACCGCGCGGTTGACATAACCAGCGACGCCGACCCCGATGAAAAAAACTCCGACGATGGCGGTGACGACCGAAATGGCGATACTCGCGGCGTCCCCCCACAAGAGCAGCGACTGATTATAAGCAAAGGTGTAGGGCACGATGAACCCGGGAAGCGCGATCAGGACGGAGAGAATACCCGTTTTGACCCAGTTGGACTCCGCGATGCCCGATGCCAGATAGACAGCGGCGCATACGGGCGGAGTGATCGTGGCGAGCGCGGAAAAATAGATCACGAACATGTGTGCCACGAAGAGATCGAGCCCCAACTGCTTCAGCGCCGGTACCAGAATGGCGGCCGCGAGTACGTAGGCCGCCGTAGTCGGAAGTCCCATTCCGAGCAGGATGCAGACCATCATCGAGAGAACGAGGCAGATGAAGAGATTGTTCTGACCGATGCTGACGATGAGATCCGAGAGCTTCACGCCGAAGCCCGTCATTGATATCAGCGATATGGTGATTTGCGCGCCGGCGAGGAGGGTCGCCATGTCGATGATACTGGTGGCGCCGCCTTTGGTTGTCTTGTAGACGATGGTACCGCTTCTCTTGAGGGCGGAGCCGAGGTTTCGATCCGCCGCGAGATAGGTCAGGAAGCACACGGCGACGCTGGCGATCGTCGAGTAGAAGGCGGAGTTCGTGACGCTGTATCCCCGCACGAGGTAGTAGATGAAGATTGCAATCGGCACGAAAATCACGATCAGCTCCGACGTCGAGATCTTGTCGCTGATCTTTGAGCCCATGATCTTGTCCCGCTTCGACACATAGTGAACGGCGACGAAAGCGCCGTAATAGTAGAGGATCGCGGGGACAATGGCGGCGACTGCGACTTCGAGGTAATTGATACCGAGCATCTGGGCCATGATGAACGCGGCGGACCCCATGATCGGCGGCATGATTTGACCGCCGGTCGACCCCATGGCGGATATCGCCGCAGCCCAGTTTGCCTGGTAGCCGGCCGATTTCATAAGGGGGATGGTGAACGTCCCGGTCGCCACGACGTTCGCCATTGCGCTTCCCGATATCATGCCAAAGAGCCCGCTCGATATCAACGCGACCTTCCCTGGGCCGCCAATGGTTCGTCCGGTGGCGATCTGTCCGATGCGTATGAAGGTCTGTGCGCCCCCGGTCGCGCTCAGAACGGCGCCGAAGATGGCAAACATGGCCAGGATACTGGAGGAGAGCCCCACCATTGTTCCCCAGATGCCGGTGGTGACGTGGTAGAGGTTTTGGAAGATGTAGTCGATGCTGAACCTGGCGTGCCCCCATATTCCGGGGAATGACGGGCCGAAGTAGGCGTAGATGAAGAAGGCGACGCCCATAATTGGGAACGTGAGTCCGACACATCTGCGGCTTGCCTCAAGCACGATCAGGGTCAAGGCGATGGCCAACAGCTTGTCGAGCGGACCGACCCACATAAGAGGCCGCCAGAGGACTACTTCGTAGTGGAGAAGGATGTACGCGCAGGCCACGACGGAGATGATCGCCAGAATGATATCGTAGAAAGGCACCCTGTCCTTCGGTGCATTTGGCCCGGCCGGTTTTAGGATGAAACAGAGCGGCAGAACCAGCATCAGATGAATGCTTCGTTGCAGGAGGTCGGACAGAATGCCGATGCCCGCCGTATAAAAATGAAACGCCACGAGCACGACCGACAAAAAGGTAATCGCCATTGACCAATTTTTCCCTAGTTTTCTCAAGACCACACCTCGTTTCATACCGAGAATGCCCGGTCGCGAGACTGGGCGAAAAGGGGGTTATCTGTCCACGTACTCGGGCGGAATCTGTTCCGGTTTCAGTTCGCCGAAGCGGCCTTTTTCCTTGATGTACTGGACCATGCCCGCATGGATGGGGATGGCCGATTTCAGGACCATATCGATCGGCTCCAGATTTGCGCCCTGCGCAAGAGTCGACTCCCAGACACTCCTCTGTTCTTCCCATACGGCCTTGACGAATTTGTAGCCGTCCTTCTGCGACAGGTCGCTTGTCGTCTGGCATCCCATCGGGTAGAGGATCGTCAGGACGTCGTAGTCGACTCCGGTATAGGTGCCCGCCGGCACGACCCCGCGTTGATAATAGGGGTGTCCCTCGGTCACGCGGGTGAACTCCTCCTCGGTGAACGACAGGAGGTTGATGGGCAAGTTGGCGTTGAGCTGCATGATGAAGCTGTCCGGAGACGGAGCGCCTGCCGGCATTCCAACAATCTGACGGTTTCCGTACGCGTCACCGGCGTCCGCTTTGCTGGCGTCGTAATAGATCGGCTCGATCCCCAGTTTTTCCATAATTTCCGTCGTAATGGGGACGAGGGCGCTGCCCGTTCCGCCCGTGTTGATGCGCTTTCCGTCCAGTTCCGTGTAGCTCCTTAGCCCGGATTCCCGCGAGACCGCGAAGACGTAGTAGGTCATGTCGAAGAACCACAGCGTGCGCACCTTCTCAAAGGGATCTCCATCAAATTCCCCCAGGCCGTGGTAGTTTTCATAGTCGATCCTGGAAACGCCGTTTCCCAGAACGACATCGCCGGCTCTCACGCGATGGGAGACGTCGAGCGCGCCCCTCGACTCGGAAACGGTGATCTGGAATTCGGGATAAGCAGTCTGGATCGCCTTCCCGACGGCGACCCAGTACGGATATTGGGAGGCGGTGGCCGGCGAAGCGCCGAAGTTGTAGAATTTCGTCTCAGGCGCGCCGGACGTGCCGGTGTCCCCACCGAAGGTCATGAAACCGACCGCGGCTGCCACAACGACAATGGCGGCGATGATCAGATGGTTTTTTTTCATCTTGGTCCCTCCTAATCTACTTTGAGCAAAAGACGTTCTTGTCCGTTCACAGTGATCCCCTTCGGCAGGATAAACGTTACCGCATTTTCGCCAAGCGGGGTGACCGACTCCCCCTCAACCTTGAGTGGGCAGTCGTGCCCGGGGAGGACGTAATCCGCCATGCGCTTGACCTTCGCAATACTCGCGCGGCATGCTTCGAGCGTTTCCGCCGGGCCCTCCGCTTCGCCGCGGTTGAGCTCGGCCCTGTTTTTTACCGCGTCGCCGGTGGCGATCCATTTTTTTCCGTCGATATCGAGCGCGTAACTCAGCCCTCCGGGCGTATGACCGGGTGTGAAGATTGCGCTGATGCCGGGGAATATCTCCTCGCCGTCGTTTTTGACCAGCCGGCGGCGATAGGCGTGCAGCAGCGAGAGATTGGCGACCTGTAACGCGAGATCGTCCGTGGTGTTCGCGAAACTCCACTCCGTTTCGCTGTAGACGAACAACGCCTGGGGAAACATGTCGATCCCCGCGACATGATCGTGGTGCAGGTGTGTGAGCAACAGCGTATCGATATCCTCGGGCTCCAGCCCTTTCGCGCGCAGTGCGGGCAGGACCAATTTCTTTGCCGCGTACGAGCCGGTGTCGATGACGATGTTGTGTCCATCCGTCCGCACCAGAAGGACCGTTGCCCAGGCAAGCTTGCAGATGCTGGTTTGCCCCGGAAAACCCTGAATCAGTACGTCGACCTGAACGCTCATCTCAATCTCCTCCATCGTGTCGAAATTTTGTTGCTGTACACGCTATCTGTCCGCATATTCAGGCGGAATCTGCTCGGGCCTCAGCTCGTCGAAACGCCCCTTTTCCTTGATGTACTGAATCATTCCCGCGTGTATCGGGATCGAGGATTTCAGGACCATATCGATGGGGTCGAGGTTGGCGGCAGTCGGCATTGTGGTCTCCCAGTAGCTCTTCCCCTCGTCGAAGACGGCCTTGACAAACTTGTAGGCGTCCTCCTGGGATAAGTTGCTGCTGCTCTGGCATCCCTGGGGATAGGCCACGGTGAGAACGTCGTAGTCAACGCCGCTGTAAGTGCCCGCCGGTATCTCCCCTCTGGTGTAGTAGGGGTGGCCCGCCGTGACGGTCGCGAACTCCGCTTCGGTAAGCGAGAGGATGTTGACGGGGAGTGTGGCGTTCAGCTGCATGATGAAGCTGTCCGGAAGGGAACCGCCGGAGGGCATTCCGACGATCTGGCGGTTGCCGTAGGCGTCGCTTGCGTCCGCCTTGCTTGCGTCGTAATAGATCGGCGCAACGCCCAGTTTGTCCATGATATCGACCGTCATCGCGACCATCGAGGTGCCGGTCCCGCCGGTGTTGATGCGTTTGCCGTCGAGTTCGGTGAAGCTCCGGAACCCGGACTCCTTCGAGGCGATGAAGACGAAATAGGTCATGTCGTAATACCAGAGCACGCGCGCTTTTTCAAAGGGCTCTCCTTCAAAATCCCCGAGGCCGTGGTAATTTTCATAATCGACCCGGGCGACACCGTTGCCCAGAACGACATCGCCGGCCCGCACTCGATGCGATACGTCGACGCCGCCGCGCGACTCGGAGACGGTGATCTGATATTCGGGGTATACGGTCTGAATTGCCTTTCCGACAGCCACCCAATAGGGGTACATGGATGCGGTGGCAGGGGACGCGCCGAAATTAAAAAATTTCGTGGTTGTTTGCTGCTCGGACGTGGTCGGCTCCATTTCGCCGTTCAGAATGGCGAATGCGGCAATTGCCGCTATCGCCGCGACAACGACAATCAAAACGTGCGTCTTCTTCAAGATGCTTCCCCCTATCGCGAAATCACTTCATGTCGACGCCATGAGCATTGGCGTTCATGGTCGTCGACCCAGAGAATGCGGTGACAACATGGACGACGCGAGACCCGTTTGCGACGATGGGCGAAGGGCATCACCTCTTGTCATTTTATGAAATTCAATTTCTTAATTTTTTAAAAATATATCATGCGCATCGGCAAAAGACAAGCCCCGCGATCGAGGTAGCGCGCGATGTGTAAAAATAACGATTACGACGAGGTTTTCAAGTGTTTCTGTGATGGGACGCCCTTCGCGCGAGAATGTGCTTCATGCTTGACAACTTCATATGAAGGCGCAATAATCATAAATTATGAAAAAAGATTTTTAATATTTTACACTCTTCTCTGATATAAAACCGTTTGTCGGGACAGACGCCGAAAAGCCTGTTTCGGTGCAATATACTATAATGAAACAGCGCAATTTTTCGATCAATCGTCCCGTTTAGGGGGTACAACTAAAAAATGAAAACCGACGTTTCAAATGAAACACACGCCGTCTCGCGAAAATCGGACGGAATCAAGACTTTACAGCGGGGACTCTCCGTTTTCGAAAAAGTGGCCCAATATCCCGACGGCATCAGCATTACCGAAATTGCGGAATTGGAGTGCATCAGCAAAAGCAACGTTTTCAAAATTCTGACCGCCTTTGCGGCGCTCGATTATGTCAGGCAGGACGAGCAGACCAAGCTGTACAAGCTTGGCTTCAAGATCCTGAAGCTCAGCAGACACATGCTTGACAACATGGATCTGCGCACGGCCGCGAAGCCGATTCTGCGCGATCTCAGGGAGACGACAACGGAAACGGTGACGCTCGCGCTGTATCGCCCCAAGACGCTTACCTACATCGACGTCGTCCCGGGAAACCATGGTTTGCGCATGATGGGGCAGATCGGCGGACAGGCGTCGCTCACGTGTTCCGCTGTGGGCAAGGCGACGCTGGCCTTTCTGGACGAGCAATCCCGCGAGGAGATTTTGCGTGAAATCAAGTTGGACCCACAGACACGATGCTCCCACAAAAACCTCGACACGTTGCGGGAGGATCTGGAGATCATCAGAAAGCGCGGTTTTTCGGTCTCGCGGGAGGAGATGTACGACGGAGTCGTGGGCGTGGGCGCCCCCATCTTCAGCGAGTCCGGAAAATGCATCGCGACAATCGCGGTCTCGGGGCCGAAGATCCGGATCAACGACGCCAGGATCCGGGAATATGGCCAGCTTGTCTGCGACGCGTCGATGAAAATCTCAAGAGAGATGGGTTATGACGAGGCAAAAGAGTGATCCGGCGCCGATCGCTCTCGATATCCGAAAGACCGAATTCGCGAAAAAAATACCATACGGAAGGGATGAAATGGGAATGAATGTCTGCTACCCAGTGGTTGGACCTTGTTCGAATGCCGAGATCATGGCGATGGGAGGGGATTTCGAGGCGAACCTCCGTACATTGCGCGACATCGGGTTCGAAGCGGTGGAGCTGATGATCGGCGATCCCGCCCGGATCGATGTGAAGCGGCTCCGCGCTCAACTTGACGCGTGCGGGATGAGGATCGCCGTCGTCGGCGTAACCCCCATGGTGGTCGAAACGGGCTTGGTCCTGGCGCATGCAGACGCGAACGTACGGGACCGTGCGCTTTCACAGGCGTTTGCGGTCGTGGAATTCGCGGCGGAATTCGAGGCTCCTTTCTGCATCGGCCGTTTCCGGGGAAATGTCGAGCCGGACTCGTCGGATAACAATCGCGAACGGGCCTGCGGCGCGTTCCGGAGAATCTGCGACAGGGCGCGCGAACTCGGTACGCGCGTTTTCATCGAGCCGCAGGGGGAGGCGAGCGGGAACTATATCAATACCGTGAGCGACGGTCTGAAGTGGATTGAAACCGTCGGCGCGGACAATATGTCTCTCATTCTCGACCTTTTCCACATGTCCAATAACGAGCCGTCCGTGTTCGGCAGTATCCAGCGAGCCGCAAACGCGGGCAGGATCGGCTTCGTGCATACCTGCGACAGCAAGAGGATGATGATGGGCTTCGGCGACCATCCCGTACGCGAATTCATCGGGGCCATACTGGCGACCGGATTCGACGGGTATTTCTCCGTCGAGATCAAACAACGGCCGGACAGCAAGACCGCCGCGCGCATGTCGTTCGACTTTTTCAACTATCTGCAAAAAGTCGTGTTCTGAGTTTTCTGCGGCGCAATCTCGCAGGGACATCCGATAAAAAGACCGGCCTCCGTTTTTTCGGGGGCCGGTCTTTTTATCGGCGCGCGATTCGCCCGAAACATGGTCAATCATTTGGTTTCATGTTAGAGTTTCAGAATGATGGGACATACAGACCGCAAATGCGGTTTTGTCATTCTCCGTACCTGTTTATCCTGTGGAGACTTGCCGGAGGAATGCGAGAAATGGAGGCGTGCGCTTTGAAAAAATTTAACATCCTGTACGTCATCGTCATTTTTTCATTCCTGTTGCTGGTGCAAAATTTTTTGATTCTGGACGCCGTGCGCGAGATGTCCGGCGACGCGCGCGTCGTCAATTACTCCGGCCTCGTGCGCGGGGCGACGCAGC
>QMCD01002865.1_pt1 | contig 10762 bp, 11 predicted proteins | sample 1821841 | NCBI WGS metagenome assembly QMCD01 (sample SAMN01991225, study PRJNA193472) | Termite gut metagenome, whole genome shotgun sequencing project. | isolation source: worker | host: Macrotermes natalensis | reverse complement strand
TACCCATGCCGGAGCATGGGTGAATCAAGATTTTCAGAATAATACCCAAACAAGACCCATTCGGTATTTTCAGATAAAACACAAACCCCGCAAACCCTCATAAAATCAGGATTTGCGAGGAATGAAGCTGGTGACCCGTACGGGAATTGAAATCGCCGCTTCGCTTTTGGCGATTTAAGGTAATCGCTTGTAATCCGCGATTTTACAGGGTTTGCGCCGTCTGGTGTTAGCGTAGCTTTAAGCAATTTCAAGCGGTTTTTAGTATAAATAAAGACCAAACAAAGACCAAAATATTTTAATGAAAATCTACTTATAGCGCATTTCTTATGTACAAGCCCTCTTAACTGGGGGCTTTTTTGCATGGCACACTCTGTATGTTAATATAATGATTATATGGAAGAGGAAACTCAAAAAGTTGAAGCAAATTTCCGCAATTCCGAAACAAGAGGGAATTTTAAAGTTGAAAACCCCGTCAGTAATGTAATGGATATAAATTCAAATGAATTTATGGAATATAAAAAACAGGTAGAAGCGGATGACACCGCAAAATTATCAAAAGTTCGGGAAGATATTACACAATTCACAGAGCGATATACAAACCCGTTTACGCCTTATGAAAGTGACCTTGCTAATAATCCGCACGAGGTAGTTGACGGTAAATATATTGTTGAATATGTGCCAAAAGAAACATTGGGGGTTAATTTCGGTGCAGCTTACGGCAACGAATACGCACAAATACGTAACGATTTATCGCCACGAGTACAGAGCTTTGTTAAAGCACACGAACTATACCACCTACAAGACGATAAGCCGGGCGGGTGGTTTAGGCGGGAATTACGAGCTAATTTATATCCGGGCTTAAAAGACCCTATCGGTTTAATATCAACTATTAGGGCTTCGTTAAATAAAGAACGGTTAGGGTTATATTTCGCCCGTCTAAAAAATAAATATTAACTTGTTATATGTGCAACAATTTTATCAAGAATACCACGCACAAAGGCGTTAAGTCGGCGCATATTTTTAAGGCGTTTTGCAATCGGCGGACTTAATTTGTAATAAGTTTTGATAAAAAGTCGTCCCACCGCCATTTTTGATAATGTGTTATCTCGATAACGGCGCAAAGTCATTACTTGCGGGGCGTTGTAGTCACCGTATACGGCGGTGGCTATATAGCAACCGCTTTTTCTTGCTTGTTCAGCCCTTTGCAACTCGTTTGCTTCTTTGATTTTTTTTATTTCAAAGTATTTTCTGTTATGTTCATCAATTATTTTTTGATATTTTTCGGCAACACCATCTGGCGCATATGAAATTGCACATTTGTAAGCGTTTGTAATATAAACATAATCAGGTATTTCCCTCTCATTTATCTTCCAGTAGGTAAAATAACTTTCTATTGCTTGTTGTCCATAGTTGCGATAATCATATTCTGTTGGATTATTCATAAGATAATACACTATATCTCCTTGCTCTTCTGAACCAACATAAAGATTTGGATATACAACCATATGAACCCTAACAATACCCCAATAGGCTTCGCTGTCGGTTCTGTCCATTTCAACCGCTTTTCTAAAATCTAAGTACGCATTTTTGAATTGTCCTGCCGCAAAAGATTTTTCAGCGTTCTCTTTCAATTTTGAGGAATTAGTGCCGACATTTACGTTTACCGTTTGCCCGTTAATTTGGGTGTTGGCGATATTGTAATTATTAATAGCTTTCTTAACGATAAACGCCGCCCCGCAATACTCGCAGTTTGCGGCTTCAAGCGATTTATCTATTTGCATATTAGCCCCGCAAGCGGTGCATTTAGCGTGTACAAAGGTCATTAGGAATAAACCCCCCTATTACGATTTTGAAAAGTCAAATACTGCTGAAAAAACGACTACGCCTTTATTTTAACATATTTCCCCGAGGCAGTCAAGAAAAATTTTCTGCGCCGTAAAAACTGCCCTATTTCTATATATTAACGCCTATTGACACCGCCGACATGCTGATATATTCTTGTAACGTGCTTTGCCGCACCAACCCTAAATGGCAAATGGGGGTTGTAAAATCTGAGAAAATACTGTAACATAGATAGTGTTAAGCCTTTTTGTGGGCGGCAGATGATAATATCATTTGCCAAAATGTATTTTCTCAATACATCTGCCACCAACAAAAGGGCTTTTTTACTGCCCAAAGCCAACGAACTGGCTTGAAGCAAAAAAGTCCCCCGAACTTTGCTGAGCGCGGGGGAGTTGGTTTTTAGTGCTATTAAAACCTAAACCGACATAGATTATATCATAATCGAACGGGAAGCACATCACCTTTTTACACGGTTTGGGTTATAAAAATATAGACCGCTAAACTCGGCGGTATATAAAAAAAGATGTAAAACCTTGGTGTGCGGGGGACTTATACCATACGGCAGACGAATAAAAACGCCGTTTTAAGTCGCTTATAGGGCGAACAGAACCGTAGCTAACCGAACGGCGTTCCCTACCACTGCAAACAGGCGGTGGGTGGAATAGCGGATAGACCGGCAACACCGAGAAAAAACGGGCGAATGTTGCCGACAGCGTTTTTTAGAACGCTCTCAACCCCTTTAGGGGTTCCCTTACCCTCCGACATCCGAATAATACCCGAAAACAATTAAAAAAATCCCGATATATCAGGCAAAATTAAACTTTTGATTTTCAGTATTAACCCGCTTTAATTAAAGTTACGGCTTGGATTATACCAATAATCAAGGAAAAAAGATAAAATAAACGGTGGCGAAGCCACCGCAGGGGAAACGCATTTATGCGTTCGGGGACGGCGTTAGTCCCCGATTATAAAGGGTGAAGCCCTCAATTTTTTAAATCTCAATAAAATTCATTCTCGCGCTGGCGGCGTTAATCGCCTGTTGTAAAACCCTGATATAACGCTGTGTTGTCGCTATGCTTGTATGGTTTAATAATTCCTTGACTAATTCAAGGTTATTGCCGTTTTCCTCATAGGCAAAAGTGGCATACATCTTGCGGAAGCTGTGAGTGCTGATGTTACCCAAGCCCAGATAATCAACTGCGGTTTTAAGGCGTTTTTGAACCGTCCTGACACTGATATTAAAAAGCTTGTCGGCGGGGGTTAAGCTGTTATCTATGGCATAGTCCATGATGTGACCGTACACAGTGCGGTTAATATCGCGGTATTGCAATTTATTCGTTTTGTCCTCTACTCTCACTAATTTACCGTTTTTGAAATTGTGAAGCCGCAGGGCTAAAATATCGCCAATCCGCAAGCCTAAACTGGCTTCCAACTGCAAAGCAAGCGCGGCTTGCTTATTCGGCTTAAAAACGCCGTCTTTTTCAGTAATGAAGCCATTAAGCATTAAACTGATAATCTCCCTGTATTCGGCTATTTCAAGGGGGCGGCTTGTCATTATGCTACTTGCTTTAAAGTATCGGCTAAATGAATATCCAAAGCGGCGCGGACTATCGCGCTTTGGTCTTTGTCCTCTGCTTTGTCGCTCAACGCGGATTTTAATTTCAACGCTTTCTGCTGTTGCCTTGTGATATAAAAAGCCGTTCGATACAGCTTTTCCGCTGAATTTATCGGCGCGGGCGATGATTTTGGAATAGCCGCCGCCGATTTTACGGGCGGCTTTTTTAATAGAAAACGCGAACTTTTAATCATTTTTCTGATTCTTTCATTCTTTTCAGAAAATCCGCAAGCGGCGCAAATTCTGTAAAATTTTCCTCATTATTACGTTTAGGTTGTAACTCCATAAACTGCGGGAAAATATCAAGCAGAATCGCCCCCGCTATAATTTTTCTGCGGGTATCAACCGCCCGTTGCTTTTGTTTTTCTCTTTGTTCAAAAGTCCGCTTCTGCCGTTTTAACTGCTTTAATTTCTCTTTTTCTTTTTTAATCCGTTCGTCTAAAGTAGCCATAACATCAACCGCCTTTTTTATATAAATACGTTCGGCATTTTAGCATTATTCCGCTTTCAAAAAAGGTTGACGGCGTTCCGGTGAGCGGATAAACTTTCGGGGCGCGGAAAATTCCCGCAGGGACTAAGGGCGCACTTACACGTTGGCAGTCGCTGCGCTCTTTTGCCAACGTAGTGCGCTGCTGCGCAGGGCTGTTTTGCTCCGCAAAGGCGAAAAATAAATTTTTCGCATATTCGCCGTTAGTACGGCGTATATTTTTTTATGGCGATATATCATTTGTCTGTCAAATTTGTCAGTCGCGGTCAGGGGCGTTCTTCCGTGGGCGCGGCGGCGTATCGGGCGGGGGAGAAACTTCACAATGAATATGACGGATTAACGCACGATTACACCAATAAAAGCGGAATTGTTTATAAGGAAATATTTTTGCCCGAAAACGCCCCGTCCGAATTTGCCGACCGTCAGACTTTATGGAATGCCGTGGAGAAAGCGGAAAAAAGGCGCGATTCACGGACAGCGCGGGAAATAGAAATCGCCCTGCCGCGTGAATTATCGCTTGACGAGCAAATAAATTTAGTGCGCGGCTATGTCGGCGAAAATTTTACAAGTCGGGGTATGTGCGCCGACGTTGCCATTCACAGGGGACACATACATAAAAACAACGAGCAGATTATAAATGAAAAAACTGATAATATTATCACTCCGAACAATCCGCACGCGCACATATTATTGACCGTTCGCCCCGTTGATAAAGAGGGATTTTGCAAAGCTACAGGGCGGGAATGGAACAAATCAAAATATGTCAGCGAGTGGCGGGAGCAGTGGGCAAACGCTCAAAACCGCGAGTTCGAGCGTAAAAATTCAGACATTCGGGTATCACATGAAAGTTACATTAAACAAGGGCTTGAAAAAGAGCCGACAAAACATCTCGGTCATGAAGTTACCGCCCTCGAACGGCGCGGAATCAGAACCGACCGCGGGGACGAAAACCGCGCCATTATTAAGCGAAATCAAGAGCGCGAGGAAAGACAGCACCGCCGAGCGCAAGAACGGGAGCAAATCCGAAATAGGGGACAAGACCGAGAAAAATAATATTAAAGGGGGTCATGCTGTGGACGTTGCGTTAAGGTTAATTGAAACTCTTTTAACAAAAGTGGCTTTCGGAATATTAAAACTGATTTTTTATACTATCCCTAAAACGATATTCAGACTGATTTTTCACGGTTCAAAAAAAGCCAAGAAAAAACTGGCTGAAATGTCGGAGCGGTCAGCGCAGGCGGGGGAAGTCCCGCCAAACGAAATATCAAGCCATACGCCAAGAGGTTTTATTTTCGGGCGCAATCTTGGCTATTACCTTATCAAGCCCGAAGAACAGGACGGGCATATTTTAGTTGTCGGCGGGGCGGGAAGCGGTAAAACGTCATGCCTGACTATTCCAACGCTGTTATCATGGCGGGAACGCGTTTTTGTGATTGATGTTAAGGGGAATTTATACGACAAGACCAAAGCAAAGCGGAAAAATGTAAAAATCTTCAATCCAACGGACGGCGGCGCGTGCGGGTACAATCCTTTTTATTTCTTGGCTCAAAGCAGAAATTTGAGCCAGTCAGCGCGGGAAATAGCCTTGACTATTATTCCTCTGCCCGAAAACGTCAGCGACCCGTTTTGGGTTCAGTCGGCGCAGAATGTTCTAACGGCGGCAATTCTGTATTACTACGAATTAGGGGCAAGCTTTTCAGAAGCAATCACGGGCATACAGACAACCCCGATTGACAAACTGATAGATGAAATTTTAGGGAGTGATAATACCGCCGCCAAGATGTACATAAACCAAGTGCGGGATTTAGAGTTAAAAACACTGGCGGGAATCGCTACCGAAATGAGCAATAAAATTATGGTATTCGCGACCGACCCTGATATTAAGGACTGCCTGACAAAAGCTGATGTAATTACTCCGCTTGATTTAGAGAACGGATTTGATATTTATTTGTGTATTCCACAGGATAAATTAACGCAATGGAAAGACTTACTTACTTTAATCGTCAATCAGTTTTTGGAGTATTTTAAACAGCGAACGCTTGAAAACCCAACGCCGATATTATTCTACCTTGAAGAATTTGCGGAGCTTGGCAAAATACCCACTGTTTTAAACGGTTTAGCGACTTTGAGGGAACGCGGTATTACAATTTGTTTGGTCTGCCAAAGTCTGGCGCAACCTGATTTTATTTACGGGAAAGACGTTCGGCGGGCAATCATGGATAATGTTTCTTATACCGCCATTCTCAAAGCTACTGACGCGGACACACAGGATTATTTCAGCCGTCTTGTCGGCACTTGGGATAAACCGTATCAGAGCAGTTCGGAAAGCTACAGTGAGATTTTACGGTTATCTACAGGAACGTCAATATCGGTTAAACCCGAAGAAAAGCGCATTATCAAGCCAGAAGAGTTTGCAACCTTAGACGATATAGTTTTACTGTCGCCGTATGGTTTTATGAGAGCGGAGAAAACCCCGTATTACAAGCACAGCGCGTTTCAGCAGTGAAGCCCTTGCGGGCTTATGAGGGTTTCACCCTCAAACTCCCAGAGTTTACCGCTTTTGTTTTCCACAGCAAAGCAAAAAAATAGCGGGGGACGGTTTTTAATATTCCGTCCCCCTTTGCTGTTGTAAAATCTTATACGCCGCTCGGTTCGCACTCCTGCGTTGACCTATCCTGCGTATAAGCAAAAGCATAAATATTGTACAAGCCGCGACGCATATTGTTAAGTAATGAAAACAGACAAGGGGGGGCGGGGATTATTAACAAGCCCAGAATGCTGACAATAAAGGAAGCCGCCGCACTGGTGGACGGTTTAACGCCATACCGCATACGCCAGATGTGCATTAGCGGCGAACTGCCCTGCATTATGGCGGGTAAAAAATACTTAATCAATCAAAATGTTCTGCTTGCAAAAATCGGCGAGAAACCTATCAAAACTTAAAAAACGGCGTTTTTTCTTGACGGCGTTTAAAGAAATATGTTAATATTATGATATAAGAAATGCGCCGCAGAGTAAGTTGGGAGGGCTTACCAATGGCAACAGTCACAAAGCGCGGCAACACGTACCGAATCAAAGTGTCTTGCGGCTATTCCACAGACGGGAAGCAGGTTATTCAATCCATGACTTACAAGCCCGAAGCGGGTTTGTCGGCGAAACAGATTGAAAAGGAATTAAACAGGCGCACCGTTTTATTTGAACAGGAGTGTCAGCGGGGGCAGATTACGGCTTCCGTCAAGTTTGAAACCTTTACACAGCAGTATTTTGAGGAATACGCCAAACCGAACTTGCGCCAGACCTCTTATGAAAGGCAATTGCTTTTCAAAAAGCGCGTGTTTGCTTCAATCGGGCATTTGCGGCTTGATAAGGTAACGCCGCGCCATATTCAATTGTTCCTTAACAGCTTATCACAGGACGGCGTAAACGAGGTTACAGGCAAGCCGCTTGCGCCTAAAACCGTCAGGCACTATCACAGTTTTATATCAGGCGTTTTCGCTTATGCCGTCAAAATGGGTATGCTCACTGACAACCCGTGCGCCAACGGGCGCGTAACCCTGCCCAAGAGCGAGAAGAAAGAAAAGCAGATTTACACGCTTGAGGAAACACAGCGGTTTATGGCGTTGCTTCCAAGTGAACCTTTAAAATACCGTGTTTTCTTCAATCTGGCTATATACAGCGGGTTCAGGCGGGGGGAGTTACTCGGTATCGAATGGAAAGACATCAATTTTGACACAGGCGTTATAAAAATATGCCGCACTTCAATCTATACGGGTTCAAAAGGCACTTTTACCGACACCACCAAGACGGCGAAGTCAAAGCGTTCTATCAAATTCCCGCCGCACGTCATAGCCCTGTTGCGTGAGTATCAGGCGGAACAGGACGGGGAGCGGGAGCGGTTAGGCGATAAATGGGTTGAAACCGACCGCTTATTTATTAAGTGGAACGGTGAGCCGATGAACGGCAACACGCCCTATGAATGGCTTGGCGGCTTCTGCAAGCGCCACGGCTTACCGTTTTACGGAATACACCACTACCGCCACCTTTTTACTTCGCTTTTGTTCAAAGAGGGCGTTGACATCATTTCCATATCGGGCGCGCTGGGTCACACAAACCCCAATGTCACGCTTGGCGTTTACAGCCATATGTTCACGGAAACGCAGGAGAAAATAACAGAAGCGGTGACTAACGCCCTTGACTTCACAAAGACAAAAAATCCATAAATCAAGAGTAAAGACCAAACAAAGACCAAACGCGAAATCCCCCAAAAATCAAAACCCGCAAACCCTGATGAATACAGGATTTGCGAGCCTTAAAAACTGGTGACGCGAGGTTAATCACAGGCGAACTCATATACATCGGCAACACGTTTGGGGCTGTAATATATTTCAAAAGATAAGACAAAGCGGCGGAATCGTTAAATCCCGCCGCTTTGTTAGTCGGTTACATTTTTTGATGTCTGTTCTTCTTTCCATTGAGCGAACTCTTTTTTACCTTCTTCACTCTCGAAAAACTTCTGTATTTCGGGCAGAAGGCAACGAGCCAACGCCTCAAACTGGTAAGCGGGAATATCTTTGGTCTCCAATAGCAATTGTCCTTTCCATAATAGTAAGTTTATGAAAAAGGTGAATCACATTTCTTCTATGTTATGAAAAGGTAAAAGCTTTTGTATTTCCGCTATGTAAACCGATATAAACATTATAACAATTAAAGAAAGTATTGTCAATAAAAAAGATTATGAAAATTTATTGAAAAGCATGATTAATTCCTTTAAATCTTAAGAATGAAAAGGTCAAACCGAATAATGTTCAGGTTGACGGTAAGACGGGCGGTAACGGTGTTTGGTTTCCCATAGAGGACGGCGAAAAGGCGCTCAATACAATATATATAGTGAACATAAGAACCGAAAAATATTTTCTTATTGATGAAACGTGACTGTCTCTTTAATTGCGGCAGTACAGTAGAAAATTTACTAAAATAATATTGATAATGTCGGAAATCTGAACGGAACACTCTTCTTTTCAAGTCAAAACCGAGAATTCAAGGTTCTCTTGGGTATCTACAATACAGTTACCCAAGTTTAACGCAGACAGAAGTCGAAAAGCTGATATAAACAATATTAATATCAGGTAAAAACAATAAATTGAATAAAAATATCTCTATTTGAATAAATTTGGTGGGGAATATTATTCCCGCGCCAGCACAGGAGTAAGTAGTCTTATATGATAAACTTAAGTATTGTACGTCCTTGTTGATGAGGACGAAAAGCAACTACCAACAATCTTGGTATCGGGGTAGATAAAAAATCCAAAGCATATAATTCATGCGTCAGCTTAAATCTTAATGAAAAGTTAAGGATACGAAAAATCTTCGTATGGTCAAAATCGAAATATTAAAGCAAGTAAACATTATTTACGCATTCACTATTACCATTCGTAATAGTGAATTTTTCGTCTGCGTCAACGGTCATTCCCTACGGGAATGGTTTACATAAAAAATCTAAAGCATATAATTCATGCATTAGCTTAAATCCATAATAATGAAATAGTCAAAGTAAAAAATGTTTACCTTGGGTAATGACTAACAATATTAGTCGCGACGGTGGGTGTATCTAATATGCAAGTAAAATCAACCACTCCGGCGGACGGCGGCGATAACCGCCGTTCACGGCTTTTTGAGTTCATATTCCGTGGTGGCGGTATGCGTTCGGAAGCCGAGGCTTCTTTGGGGTTTGGGGGATTTTTTAAATCCCCCAACAAGCGTGATTTTTCGGTTTCGAGCGGAGCGAGATTAAGAAAAATCGGCATAAATTGCGCTGTGCTGCTATTTATGCTATGCTTGCTCATCTTATCAGGAATTGCTGCGCGTATATTTTCGTAAATAAAATAAAACTAAACGCTTTGTTACAGTTGTCATGTAAAGGTTAGGATAATTTACCGAACCCTAAAAAATATTTTTCATATAACCCAATTTAAGTGTTGACAGATTGATTTTAATCGGGTATAATAATATTATCACAATAAGGGGGCGCTGTATGAAAGAAGTCGGAGCGAGGTTAAGAGAACTTCGGAAAAGCATAGGACTATCGCAAACACAGATTGCGGAGAAAGTCGGTTCAACGCAGTCGGCGGTCAACAGATATGAAATCGGACAAGCGGAAGCAAGGTATAGAACTCTTTTGGCTTATGCGGATTATTTTGACGTTTCAATGGATTATATCTTCGCAAGAACAGACCAGCCGCAGGGTAAACTGTACGATTACAAGCCGAAGATAGACGACAATGAAGAAATGCGCAGATTTATTGATATGTGCTTTGACCCGCAGTCGCCGATGAGCGGAAAGCTAAAGGACACGCTTTTGCAGATGATGAAAGGCGGCGAATGATTATGAAAGCCGTTATATACGCAAGATATTCAAGTGATAATCAGCGAGAGGAAAGCATCGAGGGACAGGTTAGGGAATGTCAGGCGTTTGCCGAACGCAAGGGATATACTGTTGTAAAAACCTATGCGGACAGGGCAATTTCGGGCAAAAAAGCCGATAACCGTCCGCAGTTTTTACAGATGATAGCTGACAGCGGACAAGGTGGGTTTGACGTTATTATAGTCTGGAAAATTGACCGCTTTTCCCGTGACAAGTACGACAGCGTTATTTATAAATACAAGCTGAACAAAAACGGAGTAAGCGTTATATCCGCGACGGAGCCGATTGACGACAGTCCCGAAGGCAAGCTCATGGAATCCATATTTGAGGGCTTCTCGGAATATTACATCAAAGACCTTGCAATGAAAACAAGCAGGGGAATGACCGAGAACGCTAT
>QMCD01002289.1_pt1 | contig 10765 bp, 11 predicted proteins | sample 1821841 | NCBI WGS metagenome assembly QMCD01 (sample SAMN01991225, study PRJNA193472) | Termite gut metagenome, whole genome shotgun sequencing project. | isolation source: worker | host: Macrotermes natalensis | reverse complement strand
TACCGGCCAGGGTAATCCCCGCCGCCGGGTTCTCGAACACCACCTCCTCCGAGCGGTATGGGAACGGCCCCCGCGGCTCCTGCGGGCGGTTGAGCGGGGCGGCCTCGCTTCGCGTCAGGTCGAGCGGAAAGTTCCGTCCCATCTGGGTAAACTCGCCTTCGATGAGCTCGCCCTTCAGAACGCCGGTATAGGAAAAACCTATCGAACTCACGCTCATCCGCAGCGTGTCGCCCGAAATCGAGACTGCCGTGAGGGGAATCCCCATCGCACCCTGATCGGGGCTGTCCATAGTGCCGCCATCTTCGGCGAGGTGGAAAACGACCCTTAGGGAGGCTCCTCCGACATTCAGGGTACCTTCCCACGAACCTTCCAGGCCGCGACCCGGTTCGGGCGCCTGTCCCGCGAGCGGCACAGCGGCGAGTGTCATAAAGCAAAGAGAGAGAATAAATAGATTTTTTTTCATAATAATAAGATGTGATGTGTAATTACAAGCATTAAAATCTCAGAAGAGAGAAGCGATAAGATGAACAGCGACACGGCTTTTCCTCCCTTGAGGCCGGTCGACACTCCGAACGCGTGCCACAGCATGGCCACCGCCCACACCAACAACAATATGGAAAAGGTGGCTATAAGAGCGATTTCCCCCCAGTTTACGATGGCGAGGTTGTCTGTCCGGGCCGCGGCCATCGCATTTTCGGCGAGATCGGAGCTCGGTATCAATCCCAGGGAAGGCGCAAGGAGGTACGGTGCGCGCGCAAAAGTCACTGTCCCCAGGACGTCCTGAAAGCGAACCCCTCTGGAGAAGAGGATCCCTGTCAGGTACATCACGCCCACCGTGCAGGCGAGCCCTGTTCCGGTAACGGCAAAAGACTGCAAAAGAGTAAACTCGCCACCCGCTTTCATCTCCAGACCATATATGGCCATATCGACGAGCCAACCCAAAACCACAGTCGCGCACACTATCGGCAGGCCTGCGAAAAAAGCTCCCCAGCCAGCCAGACGTGTGAACGGATTGTAAAGCAGTTTCAAATTATTGTTCATACGATTCGATTTTTTTGATGAGATCGTTGAGCATGTTGCGAACCGTAGGATAGCTGAGCCTCAGGCGCGCCGACATCTCTTTGAGAGAGCCGCTCTGTTTGACGAACAGAAGCACGAAACTTTGCTCCTCGGGCGAGAGGCGGGCCAGGGCGGGCAGCTCGTAATTCCCGGTGACTTCCGTACCGCAACCGCAAACAAGACTTTTGACATTGAGTTGCCCTAAGCAACCCGGACAGGTACAAGGCAGCATATTCGTTATTTGGTTATAGAGTTATTGTGTGTTGTTAAATAAATATGCTGCAAATATATATATAATATTTCGTTAAAACAAAATAATATTCATATTGTGTTTAATATTATTAAATTAACTATCTCGATTATTTAGTCTGATATCTCGTTGCGGATTATCTGAAACGAGACACCGGACAAATTATCGCTTTTAAATGAGATTTTGATTGTCAAAATCTTAGTACATTATGGCAAATAATCCTTAAATTTGCGGACTTCGAAAAAATCAAAAATCAAATATTGCTATGGCACTTAAAAAAATGACCGCCGACGAGGCGGCAAGGCTCATTAAAAATGGTGACAACGTTGGTTTCAGCGGCTTCACCCACGCGGGGTGTCCCAAGGCCGTTCCGAGGGCGCTGGCGGCCTTCGCCGAAGAGGAACACGCCGCCGGGCGCCCCTTCAAAATAGGCATGTTCACCGGAGCATCCACGGGCGACAGTATCGACGGCGCGCTTGCCCGCGCGAAGGCGGTGAGTTTCCGTACCCCTTATCAGACCACGTCGGAGATGCGCAACGCAATAAACTCGGAGGAGATCGCCTATTTCGACGTGCATTTGTCGACCCTCGCGCAGGATCTGCGTTACGGCTTCTACGGCCCGGTCGACGTGGCTATTATCGAGGCCTGCGATGTGACCGAAGACGGGCAGATAGTTCCGACCGTCGGTGTCGGCATCTCGCCCACGTTGTGCAAACTCGCCGGTACGGTCATCGTCGAGCTTAACAGCTGGCACCCGAAAGAGCTTCGCGGGATGCACGACCTCACCCAGATAGCCGATCCTCCCCATCGTCACGACTCGGGCGTGACCGGGGTTCGCGACCGCCTGGGTAAAGACCATATCGCCGTCGATCCTTCGAAGATAGTCGTCGTCGAGGTGAACGAGCCAAACGAGGGTTCGGGTTTCGCTCCCGTGGACGAGGTGACTCGCAAGATCGGCGAGAATGTGGCCAATTTCTTCGTCGCCGAGATGAAGGCCGGACGCATCCCCTCGTCGTTCCTGCCGATACAGTCGGGGGTGGGTAACATCGCCAACGCGGTACTTGCCGCGCTCGGCGAGAGCAGCGAGATACCCGATCTCGAGGTCTACACCGAGGTTATTCAGGACGCCGTTATCGATATGCTCGAAAGCGGCCGCGTGCGCTTCGCCAGCGGCTCGTCGCTCACGGTGTCGAACCCCACCATGGATCGCATCTACGCCAACCTGCCCTTCTTCAAGGAGCGTGTGATGCTGCGCACCACCGAGTTCTCGAACAATCCCGAGATAGTGCGCCGTCTCGGTATTATAGCGATGAACACCGCTCTCGAAGCGGATATCTTCGGCAACGTCAACTCCACCAACGTCATGGGTTCGAAAATTATGAACGGTGTGGGCGGCAGCGGCGATTTCACCCGTGCGGCCTATCTGTCGATCTTCCTGACGCCGTCGACGGCAAAGGGGGGAAAGATATCGGCGTTCGTGCCCATGGTGTCGCACACCGACCACAACGAACACGACGTGAAGGTGATAATCTCCGAATACGGCGTGGCCGACCTTCGTGGCAAATCGCCGCGCCAGAGGGCCGAGACCATAATCGAGAACTGTGTGCATCCCGACTACAAGCCCCTTTTGAGAGCGTATCTCGCTTCGGGAGCGAAGGGGCAAACCCCGGTGAATCTGTCGACCGCCTTCTCGTTCCACAAGGCTTTCATGGAGACGGGCGATATGCACAATGCGGTTTTGGCAGAATAGGCAGGAGGATTTCTTTGATCCGTCGGTTAAAACCGACGGCAATCCTTTTCTTTCTACCGAGGGTTAAAACCCTCGGGATTATCGGTTAAAACCGATGGTAACGATTAAAGAACGAGCGCCTCCCGAAAGAGAGGCGCTCGTTCTTTATAAGGTATCGGAGAGTTAGTCCAGGATCTCGACCTTGAGGTTGCGGAACCACACGTCGTTGCCGTGGTCTTGCAGGCCGATATAGCCGCCGACGAGATTGCCGTTTTCGTCCTTACCCAGATTGTTGAGCAGGTCGAAAGCCATCGGCCAGTGGGGGTTGGTGCTCGAGAATTTGCTCTTCTCGATCATCGCGGTCCATTCGGGAGTCCACAGATGGTACTCGACGACAGGCTGTTCGTTCTGATAGTGAACAACGGTGCCCTGATAGACCATGATGCCGCCGGTGTTCCATTCGTCGAACGGCTTGGCGTTCTGCGGATTGGCAGGAAGCATGTCGTAGAGCGACGCCGATTTGCGGTTGCCGTTCACACCGAGCATTGCGTCGGGATGGTTGGCGTTGTCGAGGATCTGATATTCGGGCGAGGAGATGTAGATGGGTTCGCCGGGAATTTCCTTCGCGTAGAAGAACACTCCGGAGTTGGCGCCTTTCGACACCTTCCACTCGAAAGTGAATTTGAAGTTCTTGAACGGGGTGGCGTAGATGAGGTCGCCGCCGTCGTTCGCCTGGCCTTCGCCCATTCCGCCGCCGTTGAACTTGATGGCGCCGTTATCGACGGTCCATTTCGCGGGAACGTCGGGACGGTTGTAGCCTCTCCAACCTTCGAAGTTCTCGCCGTTGAATATCTCGACGACTTTGTCGTTGGCAACGGTGGCGTCGGCCGTTACCTCTTCGCCTTCCGCTTTTTTCTTGTTGGTGCCCCAGCACGACGAGAGAGAGACCGTCAGGGCGAGAGCCGATACTAAAATCGCTGTTGCTTTCATATTCTTTGTCAAGTTTTAATTGATTTACCGGGGCATTTCGGGCAGAATATCCCAACCCGCGCGATAGTTGTGCCGGATAAGACCGGCTGCGAATTCGTTGGCGTTGACGGGGTCTGTCCACGTTTTGTCGAACGAAGGGTGTCCGTCCTTGATGGTGAACCCGTCCTCGATAACGGTGCGGATAGTGTCGTTGGGGCCGATGTTAGTGAACCGCATACCCGGGCCGTCCCAGTGCAGGATCTTGTTGAGGCCCTGCAGGCGAACCGCCAGCACGCCCATAACCACCATTTCGTTGAACGGACCCGCTTCCGAGAAGTCGGAGTTGGTCTTTACCCTTGCGGCGGGGCTCTCCTTGCAGGCGCGCAGGAAGTCGCCGGCATGATCCTGACCTTCGACGCGGCGTGCCGCCTTCGGTGCGTTGGGCACGCGACCGCTCAACAGATAGGGATCCCTGCCGTAGCAACCGCAGACGAGGGTGTCTTTCGTGCCGTAGAAGATACATGCACCACCCTGGTTGTTGAGGTTCTTGCCGTCGGGCAATCCGTCGGGACGGAACGGAAGGATGCCACCGTCGCTCCAGGTCACGGTGACTTCGGGCATACCCACCTTGGGCATATTGTCGCGGGCCGGGAATACCAACTGCACGCTCTGAGCCTGCGGAGCGCAGTCGGTGAGCAGCAACGTCGACGAACCCTGAACCTTGGTGGGATAACCCAACTTGAGGCCCTTGAACACGGGGTGCAGGATGTGGCAGGCCATATCGCCGAGGGCGCCGGTGCCGAAATCCCACCATCCGCGCCAGTTCCACGGCTGATAGATCGAGTTGTAAGCGCGCTCGGGAGCCGGGCCGATGAACAGGTCCCAGTTGAGGGTCTTGGGGATCCTGTCGACCTTCGAGGGGCGATTCAGACCCTGCGGCCAGATGGGACGGTCGGTGAAGCACTCCACGCGGGTCACCTCGCCGATCTCGCCGTTCCATATCCAGTCGCACACGTCGGCCACGCCGTCGCCCGACGAACCCTGGTTGCCCATCTGGGTGGCGACCTTGTGGTGGGCGGCGAGGTTGGTGAGCAGCCTCGATTCGTAAACGGAGTGGGTGAGGGGCTTTTCGCAATAGATGTGTTTGCCGAGCGCCATACCGTTGGCAGCGATCAAAGCGTGGGTGTGGTCGGCGGTCGCGACCATGACGGCGTCGATATCGCCTGCCATTTGGTCGTACATCTCTCTCCAGTCCCAGAATTTTTTCGCCGTCGGGTAACGGTCGAACGTAGGTTTGGAATAGCCCCAGTCGGTGTCGCAAAGGGCGACGATGTTGGCTCCGGCGCCCATTTCGCGCAGTACGCCGCTTCCGCGTCCGCCGATACCGACGCCCGCCACATTGACTTTGTCGGAGGGTGCGGTCTGTCCCACGACGCTTCCGAGCACCTTGCTCGGGAGGACGGTCAGACCGGCGACGCCGGCGGCTCCCGCCTTCAGAAAGTTTCTTCTTGAAATTTTTGTTGCCATTTTCGATGATTATTTTAATGTTCTATCTTATTTGACGTAGGGAGCCACTTCGAGGAAATCGAAGCTCTTCTGGACACAAGCCTCGGGCGAGGGGAGTTCGTATTTTTCCACCTCGACATAGTAGTCTTTCATGCCCTGGGCGTAGGCCGCGTTGAAGATAGCTTCGAAGTCTATCTTGCCGCTGGAGCCGATAATGCTGTCGTCCTTGATGTGGAGGAGCGGGAAACGGCCAGCGTGTTGGTTCAGATAGGCCACGGGATCGGCGCCTCCGGCTTTCACCCAGTAGACGTCCATTTCGAACATGACGTCGGCCGAGGTGTTGGCCAGCATGTAGTCGTAGATGATGTGATCCTCGACGGTCTTGAACTCGGCGGCGTGGTTGTGGTAACCGAAAACGATACCTTCGGCCGTGCACATCGCGGCGACATGGTTGAAGTAGGCGCACATGTCGGCCAGTTCCTCGACGGTCTCCCCGAGGCGGAACGCGGGAATGACGATATAGCGGCAACCCATCTCCTTGTGGTCGGCGATAGCCTTTGTCCACCACTCGTGGTCCATCTGGCGGCCGCCTCCGATGTGGCAACTGGAGATCTTCATGCCGAGCTTTTCGACTTCGGCGCGGAATTCCGCGGGAGTCATGCCGTAAACCGAACCGTTGTCGTAGCTTGCGGTTTCGAGTTCGGTGTAGCCCATGGCCGCCACGGCGGCGAGGGTAGCTTTGGGGTCGTTGCGCATCGCGTCGCGAAGCGAGTAGAGTTGAAGCCCGATGCGTTTTTTGGCCGCGGCGGGTGCGCACCCCGTGGCAGAGCCTGCCAAAGCGCCTACGACGCTGCTTCCGACGATCGCTCCCGCAATCCCCAGAACGCTCTTTTTAAGAAAATCTCTTCTGTCCATGTAAAGTTGTCAAGATTAATAATATGATTAGTGTGTTTTGATGCAGGGAAATAATCGATGCCAAAAATAAAAAAATTTATGGTATAAAACAAGATAAAGATCGACTTATTCTTTTAAAATTGCTATCTTCGTGGGAATAAAACACGATTTCACCTCAAAACCACTTATGACCATGGAAGAAACAACGGGCCGTATCACCATCGGCGAGGCCGACAAAACCCACCTCACAACAGCGGCGAAATGGGCTAAATTCGTCGCCATAGTACAGTTCGTCGGCATCGGATTGGGACTTTTAAGCATGTTTTTCATGTTGCTCGGAACGATCGTGGCCGACGCATCGTTCGCCGAAATGACCCGATTGTCGGGGATGCCCGGAATGCCCCCCGCATTTTGGATATCGTATTCGATATTCATGCTCATGATGATGGCCGCGGCGATATTTCTTTCGCTTTATCTCCTCTATTTCGCGACGAATACACTGCGCGCGGTGAAGCGGGACGATACCGCGGCAATGACGGGGGCGCTGGCTAACCTCGGCAGATATTTCCGGCTCACGGGTATCCTGTTCATACTAACTCTGGTTCTCGCACCTCTGATGGCGATAGGTATAGCGATTTATATGGGGGTGTGACGAACGGCCGACACTCCGGCGCGGCGAATCATGGCCGGGTATTCTCTTTTTGAAATCCAAACAAGCTCTTATAATATCATTTCATATAGCCTGAACCATTTCAGATGCTTGTAAGGTAACCCCAGATCGACCGTTCCGACATATTTGTATCCCGACCGCTCGTACAGTTCTATCGCGGGAAGGTTGTCGACCGAGACATCCAGCCGTATCGTTTTCGCCGACAACGACACGGCGTATTCCTTTGCAAACGCCATCAAGCGTCCCGCCACTCCCTGCCGCATGGATCGAGGATGGGTCACGAGTGTGCGAACGACCACAACCTCCCGGCCCGAGGCCCGGACACTCCAGTCCGCTCCTTCATACGCCGCCTCGGGCGTGTGGCCGAGAACGATGCTTCCTGCGATAAGTCCGTCGATCTTTAAAACGAATAACGACCCCTCCGCGATGACCTTTTCCGCCGTTTCGCGAATGGGATAGATACCTTTTATCCAGCCGGGATAGTTCACCGTACGGGAAAGGTGGTCGTTCAACTCGTCATAAAGAATCTCCAACTCGTCGACATCGTTAGTCGTTCCTCTCTCTACGACATAATCGCGGTTTTCGGCTCCTGATGCGATCACTGTTTCCGCCAGCGTTTCAGCGTCGAGAGGAACTCGCGCAACATAGGGCGGGCCTGGTCGGCGGTGAAATTGTTGCCCGTCTCGGCGTTCCAGTGGTCGATAAATTGTAGGTTGGTCTCAACCATTTCGTCCATCGTCACGTCGCGCGTGAAAGCGCCGTTTTGGTAACAATAGTGGCAGTAATCGCGGTTCGGAGTGCCGTCGGCGTTGGTTCCGAAATCCTCGGCGCCGCGCATGTTCATCCCGCAACTTTGGCAAATCAGTTCTTCCATTTTATTCGTTTTTTAGCGGTGTGTATAATTCGATAAGGTTCTCTTCCGGGTCGCGCAGATGAACCACGCGCGCTCCCCAGCCGGGCATGTCGACAGGCTCGTTTATGAATTCCACGCCGTCGGCCCGGAGCCGGGCGTAGGTTTGGTCCACGCTTGCCACCTCGAAACAGATCATCGACTTTTCACGCCCTCCGGCGGGTTGCGCCCGATCCGCGTTGCCGACCACCGGAGCCATATAGTCGCTCAGGAAGATCGCAAGCCCTTCGATTCCGTCGGCGACCTTGAACGCGCCGTAACAGTTCTCGACATCCCAAAGCGGCTCGAAACCGAGTTTCCGGGTATAGAAGTCGAAACACTTACGGTAGTCACTGACTAATAATCTTACGTTGTTGAATTTCATGGCTGTTTTTATTTGTTCCGCAAAGATAGCATAAGAACGGAATACGCCAAACATTCGGAGAATCGAAGACTCTTCGGTCGCTAAATTTTTTCGAGTTTGGTACCCAGACGCAGGGTGCGTTCGGTGGGGAGGCCGTCGAAACGAATGTTGCAGGAGGAGTTTTTGAGGTCGACGGCGGTAACGGTACCGGGGCCGAAGACGGGGTGGCGCACTCTGTCGCCCGCCACGAAAAGTTCCGACGGGAAAAATGAGGCGACATTGCGGGTGCGCATCTCGAGAGCGGGGTCGAGGGGGCGCACATATCGCAGGTTCTCGCGTCCGGCGTCGAAAATGAAGCGCGAGGGGAGTTTGTATATTCCGTCGCCCGTCAGCCCCTCGGAATCGGAAAGATAGAGTCGCCTCATGGCCCGCGTCATGGCGACGTAGGCCAACCGCCGTTCCTCGTCCATCTCCTCGGGAGTGGTGACGCGGCGGCCGGGGAAAACACCCTCGTTGAGGCCGCAAATGAATACATGGGGGAACTCCATCCCCTTGGAGGTGTGGATGGTCATCATCTTCACCGCCTCGCGCCCCTCGTCGTGATCGAGGTTGGTCAGCAGCGCGACGCGCGAGAGGAAATCGTCGAGAGTGGCGTCGTCGTCCTGCCCCGCGATCTCCACCGCACGCTTTAGTTCGGCAACGTTGTCGAGCCGCTCCTGATCGCCCTGTAAGCGCAGGAACTCCTCGTAGCCGCTCCGGTCGAGCGCCATCTGCATAATATCACCGAGCCGTTGCCCCTTCATTTCGGTGCGTACCGACTCTATCGCTTCGACATACCTCCGCGCCTGCGTGCCGCGCCACAGCGGATTTTCGAGGTTCTCGCACAATGCACGGTAAAGCGACAAGCCGCGCCCATCGGCATACTCGCGCAGGAACGCGAGCTTCTGCTTGCCAATCTTGCGCGACGGGGTGTTGATCGTGCGCAGGAACGCTACGTCGTCGGCAGGGGAGAGCATCCGCAGGTAACACACGATGTCTTTTATCTCGCGGCGGCCGTAGAACTCCACACCGCTGTAAATCTTGTACGGCAGGGCCTTTTCAATAAAGCATTCTTCCAGAGGGCGCGTCAGATAGTGTGCGCGGTACAGTACGGCGATCTCGCTGAGCGGTACTCCGTCGGTGTGCAGGGATGCGATCTCGGCGGCGATCCACTCCGCCTCCTCTTTAGCGCCTCGCGCGTGGTTGTAAAGGGGTGGATCACCGTCGGGCAGGGTGGGCGAGAGCTCTTTCGGAAAACGAATGATATTTTTCTCTATCAGAGTGTTCGAAGCGGTCAGTATCTGCGGCGTCGACCGGTAATTGGTCGTGAGAAGAATAGTTTTCGCGCCGGGGTAAACCTTGTCGAAATCGAGGAAAAGTTTCACGTGCGAGCCTCTCCATGAATAGATCGTCTGGTCGGGATCGCCGACTATGAACAGGTTGCCGTGCCCTCCCGCGAGCGTCCGGGCGATGTTGTATTGCCTGAGGCTCACGTCCTGAAACTCGTCGACCATCACGTACTGCATCCTCTCCTGCCACTTGGCGCGAACCTCCGGGAAATGATCGAGGATGTAGGCGGCGAAGTTGATTATGTCGTTGAAGTCGCAACCGAAGCATTTCTTCTGCTCATATAGATAGCGAAGGAAAATCTCCTCGTTGCGGTCGGTGGCGGTAACGAATTTAGCGCGGAGCTGTTCGTTGTCTAACTCATAGATGTAGTCGATATAGCTCGTCGCATGGAGTTTTTTCGCCTCCAATACCTCGTCGAGGGTTCGTTTTATGGTCGCGTCGCGCAAAGTCAACCCCATCTCCTCGAATATCTTCAACAGCAACTGCTTCTGGTCTTCGACGTCGAGGATCACGAAGTTCTTCGGGAAGTTCAACACGTGGATGTCCTCTTTGAGTAGTTGCACACAGAAGGCGTGGAACGTGCAGATATACCCCAAGTCCATATCGCCGAGGGCGGCACGGATACGCTGTTTCATCTCGTTCGCGGCGCGGTTGGTGAACGTCACGCACAGGATATTCCCCGGCGCCACGCCCAGCGTGTCGGTGAGATAGCAATAGCGCGAAGTGAGGGCGCGGGTCTTTCCCGTCCCCGCACCCGCGAGTACCCTCACAGCCCCCTCGGTGGTCTCCACCGCAAGGCGTTGCTCGGGATTTAGCCTGTCCAGATAGTTTTCCAAATAAGTTCCTCCGTTAACGACTTTGTGTCAGTAACAAAGATAACGTAAAAACAGGCCCGTTTAGCACATAAAGGAGTATTTGTTAATAAATAACATGAGTCCGGGATAAGCGAAACGCTGTCCCGAACTCATGTTAATCTATCCCGGTATAATTAGTAGCGGTTCCTGCCGTAGCCGCCACCGCCGCCACGGTTGAAGCCGCCGCCGCCA
>QMCD01002288.1_pt1 | contig 10765 bp, 12 predicted proteins | sample 1821841 | NCBI WGS metagenome assembly QMCD01 (sample SAMN01991225, study PRJNA193472) | Termite gut metagenome, whole genome shotgun sequencing project. | isolation source: worker | host: Macrotermes natalensis | reverse complement strand
GCAAAGTGGAAGGGTTACCATTAAAGGCGGCGACATGGCCGGCCTGCCGGTGAGGCGCTGGCGCGCGCTGGGCTGCGCCTATATCCCGGAGGACCGCCTGCAGCAGGGCGTGGCTAGGGCGGCTTCCATACGGGAAAACCTCATTTCCGCGCGCTATGCCTCGCCCCATTTTTGCAAAAGCGGCCTTTTGCGCAAAAAGCAGATTGACCGCTTTGCCGATGAATCCATCAAGCTGTACGAAATCAAGGCCTCGGGCGGCGAGATGAAGATAGAAACCCTGTCGGGCGGGAACATGCAAAAGGTGGTGGTTGCACGGGAATGCAGCAACATGCCGGAATTTTTGATTGCCGAGCAGCCCACACGCGGCGTGGACATCGGCGCGGCGCGCATCATCCACGATAAAATTATGCAAATGCGCGACGCGGGCAGCGCGGTTCTGCTCATTTCGGCCGACCTTGGCGAGATGATGCAGGTGTGCGACACCCTGATGGTGATGTATGAGGGGAAAATTGTGGCCTATTTTGATGATGTGCAGCAGGTGACGGAGGACGAGTTGGGCCTTTACATGCTGGGTGTAAACCAGCAGCCGTCCGAGCAAATCAGGAGGGCAGCCGATGAATAAGCTTGGAATGAACAGGGAGCGGTCTTTCGGTATTCTGCGCACGGTGGTGGCGCTTCTCATCGCCTTTGCGGCGGCCTTCCTTATTATTGCCCTGGTAAGCGAAACCCCGCTGGAATCCATCCGCATCTTCGCGGTGGGGCCCTTCACGCAGGGGCGCTACCTTGGCAATATTGTAGAGCATGCCATCCCCCTCATTTTTTCCGGCCTCGCCATGTCGGTGCTGTTCCAAACCTCGCTGTTCAACATGGGGGCCGAGGGCATCTTCTACATCAGCGGGGCGCTCATTTCCCTGCTGGCCATTTTTGTGCCCATGCCGGTGGGCATTCACCCGCTGGCCGTTATACTAATGGGCGCCTGCGTGGGCGTTTTGGTCATGCTCATCCCCGGCTTTTTACGCGCCAAGCTGAACGCCAGCGAGCTTGTCACCTCGCTGATGCTGAACAACATCCTCTTCGGCGTGGGCATGTACCTGCTCAGCCAGGTGCTGCGAGACCCCCACGTCGGCTCGCAAATGTCGTACAAATTTTTGGAAACCGCCCTGCTGCCGCGCATTGTGCCGGGCACGCGCATTCATTTTGGCCTTGTGATAGCCCTTGTGTGCGTGGCGCTGGTGTACCTGTTTTTGTACAAAACCAAATGGGGCTACGAAATTCGCATGACGGGCATCAACACCCATTTTGCCAATTACTCCGGCATCAACACCTTCAAGGCCATTCTGGTGGCCCATGTGGTGGCCGGGGCGCTGGCGGGCAACCACCCCGTGGGCGTGGTGGGCTCGGCACTGTTCGTGGCCTACCTGCGCATCGGGGCCGACATGGTGTCACGCCTTTCCGACGTGCCCACCGAGATGGTTGCCATCTTACAGTGCATCATCTTGCTTTTGGTCTCGGCAGAGAAGTTCCTGTCTCGCTATCGTCAAAAATGGATTGAGAAGGGGGTGAAGCAATATGGGTGATTTGTTTGCTATCATCCTGACGCCGGGGTTTTTCTACTCCATCATCCGCGTAACCACCCCCATTTTGTTTGCGGCGCTGGGAATGGTTGTGGCCAACAAAGCCGGCGTGGCCAACATTGCGCTGGAAGGCATTATGCTAATTGCGGCCTTTTTGGGCATGATGACAAGCGCCATTACCGGCAGCGCCTGGCTGGGCCTTTTGGGCGCGGCGCTGGGGGGCGTTTTGTGCGCCGCCGTGCTGGCATTCTTCACACTGTATTACCGTACCAACGTTATATTGGGCGGCATTGCCATCAACAGCCTGGCCTCGGGCGGCACGGTGTTCTTCTTGTACCTGTTCGCGGGCGACAAGGGCAGTTCGGCCTCGGTAACCAGCCAAACCGTGCCCAACCTGAACATTCCGCTGGTGCAGGACATTCCCGTGCTGGGGCCCATCCTCTCCGGACACAACGTCCTCACCTATCTTGCCATTGCGGCGGTGTTTATAGTGTATATCCTGATCAAAAGAACCAAGCTGGGATACCACATACGCGCCGTGGGCGAAGGCGAGCACGCGGCGGAATCGGTGGGCATCCATGTGGCGCGCGTGAAGGGCATTGCCCTGCTCATCAGCGGCCTTTTGGCGGGGCTGGGCGGTGCGTTCATGTCCATGGGTTATGTGTCGTGGTTCACGCGGGACATGGTTGCCGGCCGCGGGTGGATTGCCATTGCGGCCGAGGCTATGGGCCGGGGCTCGGTGGTGGGCACGGCGGTCACCTCGCTTTTGTTTGGCACGGCCGACGCATTTTCCAACGCGGCCAGCGCCGTTGGCTGGCCATCAGATTTAGTGCGCACCATCCCCTATTGTGTAACCCTGCTGGGGCTGCTGATTTTTGCGCTGCGGCTGTACAACAAAAACAATGCCCACCGCCTGAAACGCCTGAAAAGCAAATAGTATATCGAAAAAATTACGGATACAATTTCTTCATCCTCTCCTCGCCGCCGGGGAAATAAACACAGTAGGCAACGGGCACGGCGTCGCCAATAGCCTCCACCACCCGCTTTGCACCTTCCTCGCCAAATCCGCCGCACAGTTCAATCAGCTGGCAGCCGTTTTCAACCAGCTCTTTGGCCACCCGGCACCCTTCCTCCACGCTGCCAACACCCACAAAGCGGTTCACGGCCCCCGGCGACAGCATAACATACTTGTGCACAGCGGAATCCAAGTTTTTTTCCACAAACATAAAAGCCTACTCCATTTTATACCTTCCTTTCAGTACTGCCCGCAAAGCACATCACCTTGCGGGCAGTTCATTTTGCCGTTGATGCCATACATCTCTGTGCGCACGTCTCCGGCGGCGTCCTGTGCGCCCCGCATGGCCTGCTGCATCAAAAATTGCGAGTTGCCCCCCTTGCGGGTGCTGCCGTTGATGCCCGATACTTTTATCATGCTTTCCTCCTGCCTGCCGCCTGCTGCTGCAGGCAGGCGTATAGCTTGTCCGGTGCAAGCGGGAAGCTGTCCAGCTCCCTGCCCAGCGCGTTGCTTATGGCGTTTACAATGGCCGCGGCCCCCACATAATTGGGGTGCTCGGAAAGGCCCTTGGCGCCGTAGGGCCCGTCGGTAAAGTGCAGCACAGCGTATCCACTTCCACGTCCACCGCCATGGCGCAAAAGGCGTTTCCATTCAGGCGGTTGGGGTTCACATACCAGCTGTCCGCGTGCGGCCGTTGGTAATAGCCTTGTCCCACATGCTGGAGTACAGCAGCCACTGGTCGTTCAGTTCTATCCAAACATCCGTTTTGTCGGCGCACACAAGCAAGGGCTCCGGCAGGTAGGGCTCGGTAACCAAACCATAGCCCAAGGGGGTGCTGTGCCAGGCAAGCATCACCCCTGCGCCAAGCGCAGCCGCCATTTTGGCAATTTCCTCCGCCACGCGGAACTTGGCCTTTGAATCGGTGGTGATGAGAACACTCTCCCCTTTTTTCACCTGAATCAGCCCATGCGGTAAATCGTGTGCAGCAATAACATTTATTGTGCTTGTGCTTGTGCACAAGCGCATTGACGCGCCATGGGCAGGGTGGTACAATTATTGACAGAATGCCAAAGCAAAACCCAATGTGCAGGGCTTTTAAGCCGCGTGCACAAGCTTTATCATGCTTCCATCACCTATTTTGATTTGCTGCTGCGCCCCATTTATACGGGCGCAGCGCAAAAGATGGTTGAAAAAATGGCCGGTTACATAAAAGAACACCTTATAGAAATACGGGACTGCTGCACAAACAGCCATTATCATGTTTGGCCCGATAACGAAAAAAAACGCCTGATTGCGCTATGGACATGGCTGAAACGGCGCGCCGCATGTTTATCCACAGGAACACCCTGCTGTACCGCAAAAACAAAATAATAGAACTGCTGGGCTATTCCCCCTTTGAAATTCCCAACCTGATGAATATCCTGCTGATTGTGCTGGGCGGCCAAAGCGAGGCCTGCGAATGATTGCAAACCAGTATGTGAACCAAGCCATAGACTATATAATGAACCATGCCGGCGAGGATTTATCCGTTGACAGGATTGCCTCGCACTGCAATTTTTCCAAATATTACTTTTCCCGGATGTTCAAAATTGAAACCGGGGAAAGCATTGGCGCCTTCATCCGGCGCGTTAAGATGGAGCAAAGCGCCTTCCGCCTGAAGGTGGAAAAAGACCGGCACGTTACCGATATTGGCAGCGACTACGGCTACAGCCCCTCGAACTACAGCTCTGCCTTCAAGCAGCATCACGACCTTTCTCCGGTTGAATTCCGCCGCGGCATTTTGGAAAAATCGCTGTCAAACCCTTTTTCCGGGGGCTTGGCCGTGCCGCTGGAATCCTTCGCGGCCTGCAATGAAAAAATCAGCATAGAAACCCTGCCGGATTTCCTCACCGTTTACCGCCGCCATAAAGGCAATTACAGCAATTTATCGGCGCATTGGGATGCGTTCCAGCAGGAATATGGCCCGTACATTACACAGCAAACACTGTTTTTAGAGCGCACCTACGACGACCCATCCATCACAGGCGCCGATGAATGCCTATACGATATTTATATGACCGTACCGGAAAATTGCGGTCTTGCCAACACCTATGTTTTAAAGGGCGGCAAGTTCGCGGTTTATCATTTCAAGGGCCACGCAAAGCAAATATACACCGCGTACCAAAACATTTTTAACGTGTGGCTGCCACAAAGCGGCCACGAAATTGACGAACGCTACGGCTTTGACCTTTACCACATGGTGAACTGCGACACCATGGACATGGAAATTGATATCTGCATTCCCATTAAGTAAGCACAAAAACAGAAGTATTTTCGCCTTCACTGCCTTATTCTGGTATGATGCGCCCACACCAGATATAGGGAGGAAACGAAAATGAATCTGGAATCCATTCGCAGCAGCAAGGCCAAAACAATTTTGCGCTTTTCAATCCCGTCCATCATTGCCATGATTCTCACTGCGCTGATTACCGTTGTAGACGGCTTCTTCATCGGCAACTATGTGGGGGCAGAGGGCATTGCGGCAGTTAACCTGGGGCTGCCGATTGTATACCTGTTCCTGGCGGTGGGGTTAATGGTGTCGGTGGGCGGGTTTGCCATTGCGGGAATGGCGCTTGGCGCCGAAGACACGCCAAAAGCGCGCAGCGTGTTCAACCAAACCATGTGCACTGTGGTGGCCGCAAGCGCCTTGCTAAGCGCCATTGTGTGGTTTTGCCTGAACCCCATGCTGCGCTTTTTGCAGGCCACCCCACAGGTGGCGGGGTTTTTTAAGGACTATTACACTATTATGCTGCTAGAGCTTCCTCTCACCGTCATCAACGCGTCCTTTGGCATGTTTATTCGCGGCGAGAGCAGGCCACAGTATTTTATGCAGGTCAATGTGCTAAACCTGCTGCTTAACATTGTGCTTAACTACGTGTTTGTGCACTGGTATGGCTGGGGCGTAAAGGGCATTGCCGCGGCCTCGCTGCTGGCGGCTGCCGCAGCGCTTCTTTGCACCCTGCATTTTTTCCTGAGGAAGGCAAAGGTGTACCGCTTCCACACATTTAGCTTTTCGGGCGAAGTGATGCGGCACACGCTGTTCAACGGCAGCTCGGAATTTGTAGGCGAAATGTCCTTGAGCATCTCCATGTTCGCCTATAATTTTGTCATCCTGAAAAACATTGGCGTGCACGGTGTTACGGCGTTCAGCATCGTGGGGTACATCGCCTATATTTTCAGCATGGTCATCATCGGCTTCGCGCAGGGGGCCAGCCCGCTCATCAGTTTTGCCTACGGCGCAAAGCAGCCGGCGCTGGCCACCGCCCTGCGCAGAATAACAGACCGCATGGTGCTGGCCGCCGGCGCTTTGGTGTTTGGTTTTGTGCTGCTGGGCGCCGGCTGGTACAGCGGGCTGTTTGTAAAAAGCGAGGCCGTGCGCCAGCTGGTGCGCCCGGGCATCGCCATCTTTGGCATTTCCTTTCTTTTTTCGGGCGTGAATGTGATTACCTCTATTTACTTCACATCCATTGGCAAAGCCATTGAATCGGCTGTCATCTCGTGCGCACGGGGGCTGGTTATTTTGCTGGTGTGCATCTTTGTTTTTCCGCCGCTGCTGGGCATGACAGGCGTGTGGCTGGTTGCCCCCGTTACAGAGGGGCTGACCCTGCTTTTGAGCCTGCTTCTTGTGCGCACGGCAAGGGAAAAAGCGCACCCTTAGGGGTTCGATATAACGCGTTGCAACGTCTTTCATTGCAATTCAAAACGTATTGCATCTGTGCTGCGATTTGTTTCTGCTTAAGGCATTATTAGTGCTTTTGCCGCGCATTCGGTATATAATGGATTTATAATTATGAAAAAAAGCAATAGGGGGACTGTGTGTGAAACTGAACTACAGGCGCACGTTTTTGGTGGGGCTTGGCTTTTTTTCCATCTGCGCGTTCTGGCAATTGTACGACCATGTGGTGCCGCTGATTCTAACCTCCACCTTTGGCGTGCGCGAGACCGTTACCGGCGGTGTTATGGCCGTGGATAACGTGCTGGCGCTTGTTTTGCTGCCATTGTTTGGCACCATAAGCGACCGCACCAAAACCAAAATAGGCCGCAGAATGCCCTATCTGATTGTGGGCACGCTGGGCGCGTGTTTCAGCATGCTGCTTATTCCCCTTGCAACGGCGCGCGCGGCGCTGTGGCTGTTTGTTGTGGGGCTGGGCCTGGTACTGCTGTTCATGGCCAGCTACCGCAGCCCCACGGTGGCCCTGATGCCCGACGTGACGATGAAACCCCTGCGCAGCCCGGCCAATGCGGTCATCAACCTGATGGGCGCGGTGGGCGGCATCATCATCATGCTGCTTTCCGGCATCATGCTGCCCAAGGACACCTCCACCCCCAATTACTTTCCCATCTTTATCTGCTGTATGTGCATTATGCTGGCGGCAGTGCTGGTGCTGGTGCTAACGGTGAACGAGCCTAAGCTGGCGAAAGAAATGGAAACGGAAAGCCAGGCCTATGGCGTGGGCGACGAACCCGAAGTGCCCGGCACAAAGCAGCGCATGGAGAGGGCAAAGCTGCGCTCCATGCTGTTTTTACTGGCCAGCGTTGTGTTCTGGTTCATGGGCTACAACGCGGTAACCACTTGGTACAGCACCTACTATTTGGAGGTCTTCAAAACCGGGGCGGGCGGCTCGGCCCTGGTGATGATGGTTGCCCAGGGCGCGGCCATTGTGGCCTATTTGCCGGTGGGTTTTGTTGCAACGCGGGTGGGCCGCAAAAAATGTATTCTGGTGGGCATTGTTATGCTGGCGCTGGCCTTTGGGCTGGGCGGGCTGTTCACCAGCGCGCACTGGCTTATGTATGGTGTGTTTGTGCTGGCAGGCATTGCGTGGGCCACCATTAACGTGAACAGCTACCCCATGGTGGTGGAGATGGCGCGTGGCGCCACGGTGGGGCAATACACAGGCTACTACTACACCGCCTCTATGGCGGCACAAACGCTTACCCCCATGCTAAGCGGCGCGCTGCTGGAAGTGAACTACCGCTTCTTGTTCCCCTACGGCTGCCTGCTGGTGGCGCTGTCCTTCGTTACCATGCTGTTTGTGCACCACGGCGATTCAAAGCCCATCCCGGCCAAAAGCAAGCTGGAAGCTTTTGAGGACATGGATAGCTAGGCCTAACCCTTAACCATAATAAACATCCGCCGGCGCGGCCGGTGGATGTTTATTATGCAGGTTATCAATACCCCTACCCGTGCATCTCGTTTAAAATGGTTTTGTCGAACACCACACTGGCCGCACCCACAAGGGTGGAATACGGCACCTGGGGTTTGCGGATGGATATGTCGCGCTCGCGCCCGCGCAGCATTTCCTGCAGGGTCTCTTCCAGCCGGGTATACAACAGCGGGCCCAAATAATTGGGAATAAAGCCCGAAAGCACAAACTGGCGCACATCAAACAGAAAGATAAAATTGTAAATGGACGTGGCCATGTGCGGCAGAATAAATTCAACAATATCCCGCCGCAGCGCATCGCTGATGGGGGGTTTTTCCTGTATGCGAAGGCCAAAAGCCTTGTTGATGGCGGAAATGTTGATATAGCTTTCCAGTGTGTTAAGCTGGCCCGCAAAGGGCATTGCCAAATCCACCGTATGCACAATGGTGTTGCCAATTTCCCCAGCCAAATAGTTGCTGCCCTGCCAAAGCTGCCCGTTCAGCATAATACCCGCGCCAAAGCCTGTGCCCAGGGTAAAGTAGCACAAATCGGCGTTTGGAGAGTCGGGGCACCACAGGAACATCTCGCCCTTACAGGCGAGGTTCACGTCGTTTTCCACAAACACTTCGGCGTTAACCGTTTTCAGGAAAGGGGCAAACAGCGTATTAAAGGATATGGGGTGGCGGATGTTTTCGATGTTGAAGCTGACAATGGCCTTTGTAACCGGGTTAACGCTGGCGGGGAAGCCCACCCCCACCCCTAAAACAGGGCTTGCCGCGTTGTCAATCATGCGTGTTACCTTGTTGCTCAGCTTGCACTGCTCCTCCGCCGAGGTAAAATTGGAAAAGGGATGGCTCTCATGGGTAATCAGCTTGCCGGCAAGGTCGATAAGGCCCACCTCCACAAAGCTTCCCTCAAATTCCAGCGCCAGGGCACAATAGGCCCTTGGGTTAAAAACCAGGCGGCGGCTTTTCCGGCCCGGCCCCACATTTTCGGGGGCAATGGCGCCGCCCTTGGGCTCTTCAATAATCTTGCGGGAAAGCAGATGTTCCACCGCCTTGCTCACGGTTGGGAAACTCATTCCGGTGGCGCGCGTGATATCCGCACGGGAAAGCTCGTGCTCTTTCACAAACAAGTCAAACACCAACTTGCGGTTTTGCGATTTCAGGTATTTGGGCACATAAGATTCCATACATTCCTCCACGGCCAATAAGCCCTTTGGCATGTGTTCTCATTTATTATAGCGAACCTGAATAGAAATGACCAGACACCAGTTTGTGCAGTTCAGCGCAAGCACCAAAATATGTCACGGTCTGCGGTGTTCTGTCACACATCGATAAAAATCGACAAATATGTTTAGGCATAATTCACAATTGCAATTTATATACCGGCATGATACTATTGGAATAATTAATAAATAAACTTTAGTTATTAATTGCGCATCAGGCCAAATCACCTGTCGGGGAGACAATCCATGAAGCCAACTCAAGCGTTTGACGCTTTCCCAACGCGTTTATTCTTATTGTATATCCTGTTCTTCTCGGGGCAAGCCATCTACAACACCTATTTAAACCTTCACCTGGCCGCAGAGGGCCTTTCCTCCGTGCAAATTGGCACCATCGTGTCGGTTTCCACCCTGTTTATCCTGGTTTTCCAAATGTTGTGGGGCCTTGCAAGCGACCGTATCCGTGCCAAAAACACTATCCTTCTCATTTTATATATAGGCTCGGCAGCCATTGGCATGCTATTCTATCTGGGCACCACCTTTTGGTTCCTGCTTTCCGCCGTGGTGCTGTTTTCCATCTTTTTCAACCCCGTCACGGCCTTGCAAGACAATTACATGCTGGAAACCCTGGAGCACAGCCGCTGGGACTATGGCCAGGTGCGCCTGGGGGGAACCGTTGGTTACTGCATCACGGTGCTCATCATCGGCTTTGTACTGGAAGACAACTACGGGCAGATTTTTTGGATGGTTTCCCTTGCAATGCTCGCCTGCTTTTTGCTGTTCTTAACCCTCCCCAAGGTGAAGGGGCACCGCAGCCGCCAAAAGAAAACGCCCTACCGGGAAATATTTAAAAACAAGAAGCTGCTTGGCTTCATCGCCCTCAACCTGGTTTTTTCCATGGGCCTCAATTTTTACTACAGCTTCTATCCCATCTACTTCACCTCCATTGGGGGGAACAGCTCCCTGGTGGGCACCCTGATGTTTGCCTGCGCTGTGGCGGAGATTCCTGTTCTGCTGGTGATAAACAAAATTGTGAAAAAGCTGGGCGTGAACGGCACACTGGTGCTGGCGGGCGCCTGCACCAGTGTGCGTTGGTTTTTGCTTTTTGTGCTGCGCCAGCCCATGCTAATTGTGGCGGCAAACCTGCTGCACGGCATTGGTTTCACCGGGTTCTCTTACTGCATCATCACCTACATTAACCAAACGGTGGCCAAGGATTTACGCGCCACCACCCAAACCGCCAATGCCCTTATTGGCAGCGTTGTGTCGCGTGTGCTGTTTGGCTATTTGGGCGGCCTTGCCAGCGAAATTGTGGGCACCAACTACATTATGCTGCTAAGCGGTGTTATTATGGCGCTGGCCACACTGGTTTTTGCGCTGTGGAGCAAAGGCCAAAACACCCGCCAGCCGGAGGAAACCCCCGCTGTTTAAAGCATTTGAACAAAAGAATAGGACAGAACGCGCCGAGCAAATGCGGGTATAGGCAAGGCGGAAAACCGCAGCAATCCTTGGTGGATTGGAAGGTTTGACAACGCAGCACAGACCCGCATTTGCCGGGGATAGCGTTCAATTCTTTTGTGAAAATGCTGCTAAAAGCATTTACAAGCGTTTGCAAAAATGCTGTAAATATAGGCCGAAGCAAACAAAGCGGCCCAACTTCGCTTCATTTGCTTCAAATAACTAAAGGAGGACTAAAAATGAAAAAAGCATTCCGACCCCTGGCACTCTTAATGGCTTGCCTGCTGGCGCTGGGCCTGCTGGCCGCCTG